>Ga0194135_10002870_pt1 | contig 10518 bp, 5 predicted proteins | sample LitLau_LLRF_2013_FD_134024 | JGI IMG/M metagenome (GOLD analysis project Ga0194135, IMG submission 134024) | Freshwater sediment microbial communities in response to fracking from North America - Little Laurel Run_MetaG_LLRF_2013 (version 2) | ecosystem: Environmental > Aquatic > Freshwater >... | reverse complement strand
TATTGTGATTGCGCAAAAAGGATTGGAGAGCTCTCGGCCTTAACAATAGAGAGAAGAGGGGGGAGGCTTTATTCGGTGGTGGTGGTAGGGACTGATGAAGAAGAAGAAGGGTTTTTACTTTTACTACGCTCCGGCTCTTGCGGAATGAAGAATCCACTAGAGCTCCATTGTCTCCCTCTTTACTATGCCATACTTCACCCTAAAACGGACTAGAAAAATAAGGTCCATTTCCAAAGAAATGTAGTCCATCCATTGAGGAATGAGGTAAAGGATTGAGTAAGCCCCGCTCAATCTCATCTTCTCTCCTGCGGGACATCCACCAGTTACGAGTTCCCATTTAAGCCTTTTAGTTTACCGTAAGTCATCCCCAAGGAATCACCAATCAATCCCTTACCCACGCTTCCCCATCTCCCGCTAAAACAATAAGCTGGACAGATAAATTTCTCCATTGAAGAACTCCGGATCCACTTTGAACGGACAGGAGCGCCCTGCACCTGTTGACCATAGCCCGCCCTTCGTGCAAATCAACCAAGATCCCTCGGGACAAGGACGGAGATCAAAATCATCCCCATTCATTTACAAATTTTAAATCTCTCGTGCTCGGTTCAAATTTGACGGTGACGCATCTGCCGAAATTATATTCGGTAAGTCAATTAAATTTTGGAGCGTGAAAATCTTTTAGTAAAGAAAAAAAAGGTTCTGTAAAAGACAAGGGATGGCCCATGGCATAGTTCCCAGGAGCAAGTGTCGGTGGCGGCGTCACTTGATTGGCATGCGCAAATACTTGGAGGCTATTAGTGGGTTAGTCAAATCTAAAAACGTCTCTAAAAGCTCTCCTTTGGATGGCGGATGAGGAGAATGATGATGACGGAGGCAGAATTAGAAATTTAGAATGAAATCAGCCTGTCAAAAAAACCTCTTCTGTCTGATCCCTGAGCGATTATGAATTATTGCCAACGTGAGTCCGGAGATGGTGGGGTTGATATGCGGAGAGAGACCGAGCGGTGCTGAGAAGACTCGAATCCTCAAGTAGAATCCCTTGTGCATAACGTCTCTGACTAAAAACAAAAGACTTTTCCTCTGTTATGGAGCTCAAACGTATGATTACATCACATTACATCCATAACATTCTTGCCGAAGAGCACATTTCCACGTCCCAGGGACGTAATTCGCTCCTCGGCTCAGGAAACCTGTTGGCAGAGACAAAGTTGAAGTTTTTGAGACGCTTTCTCAGGCTCACAAGGAGCCTCTTCTTGCGTAATTCCGAATAATAAGTAATGCTAAGCCCTGCTTTAGAAAGGGCTCCAGGCTCATCCCGTTCTGTTTAATAACCATTTTTATTTCAACTCGCCGAAAAGGAAGATCAGAGTTTGAGATCTCAAGAATTCATATCATTTCAGAGGCAAGGAAATGAATTACGGTGTCACATCCTCGGGATCCTTTCCTCTTCTCCTCTTTCCCCCTTGACCATTCTCATATCCTTTCTTTTAATAAATTTGATAAATCCGAGGCAGGATAAAATTAACTTTTTTTTTGTAATTTCCAAACAATTCCCCACTCCACGGAATCTTTTCAATTTGTTGGAAAATAGCCCAAGTTTGAATCACTTTCAAAAAAAATGAGCTCGAAAATATGATCATGTATTGGATATTTAAACGCACGAGTTTGTAAATGTTTATTGAAGTTGTTTTAAGATTCGGAAAATGTGGACTTACCACAAAAAGGGGATGCTCAAATTAGAATTGGGTTGAGCAATCCAGAACTTAGCCTGTCTTCCCTTTCTCATATTTCTTACAGCTCCCATCCCACACCGTTGGTTTCTTTTTATTACCTCTCGTATTTCATAATTCATAAAACATAAGAACAGAACTGAAACTCCTTTCCTCAAGAGTATATTTACTTCTTTCCGTTTACATTTTTAGACATTTGAAAAACAAAAGGATGCTCCTGATGAAGGATAATGCTCTGTGAGAACCGAAATAAAGAGTTTCTCAGCATAATTCCCAAGTGGATCTCAATTGTCAATAGAAAAAAAATATATAAATACGTTTAATTCATCCGGAATAAGGTCTATCTATGCGGGAATTCCTTAACCCACACTCAAATCTCACTAATTCCACAACGCCAAGCCTTTTGTTTCTACTATTTGGCCACTGGAGATCTTCATTATTTGAGGAGATTCCAGGCCCTTGTTTCTTATTTTCAAAACCCGGAGCTAAGATTCGGGATTCAAAATTAGGGATTTCCATCCAGGGTCCGATGTGCTCAGTTCCCATCCATCCCAGAGAACAGAAGTCTGTTCTGCCTTCCCTTGGCATGTGAGGATAAAGGACAAGCGTCGGAGGTCATAAATGAGGAACTCCTATTGTTTTATTTTCCTCATTGTTGATCCTTTTAAGTGGAGCTCTGTCCACGATGGGATAGGAATACCTGAGAGAGGTTGATATAGGATTCCCAAAAGGAGATTGGTTACTTTACTTGGAAGAACAGTGACGTGACACGTGTATTTTTTTCGCTTTTCTTTCCTTTTTCACCACTGACTACAGTGACTACAGTCATTCCCCAATCCTTCTGCCCTCCCCGTCCCAACAAACAACGTGTTTCTTAGCTATTATTGTTATTATCCTCCCTGCTCTTAATCACTCTCAGCGAAATATAATGCAATTTACAAGAATATGAGGCCTAGTAGTAGTCGTCGAGACGAGTAACGGAGAAGGCGTCTCTCTTGAGAAAAAGGCTCCCCTCCCTCATCACTCGCATCTTTGAATCAGCTCACACATTAAGGATTTTTAGTAATTGAGGAATTAGAGGAAGGATCATCATCTTCAAATTATATCAAACTCATCCCGACGCGACCACCTCCACCACCATCATCAGAGTGACTTGACTCTTCCGACTCAATTCTTCTGTCACCAATAAAAGCGACGCACGGCACGCGTCCCCTCAGAAGTGAAGCCAGTGTGAAATCCTGTCACGGATTCAAATCTCTCCATGCAACTTTGATTTAAATCTCTTCTCTCTTTTAACATATCTGATGGCTCATCTCTGTGTGAGCTCATAGTGAAATTGTGCGACCCAGTGGCATGGAGCTTTGATTTGGATTTGGATTTGGATTTCATTTAAAATTGGACACTCCTTTAACCATACTGACTTTTTTGAATAAGGGAGGAGGGGGTGTGGGATTTCATCCCTCGTTATACTGGAACCCCCAATTCACTTGCTCTAAATTGTAAGTGAAATTTGATGACGACGCGTCATTTCATTCCTACTGAGTTTGTAGTTAGCTTAGTTTATAATTAGCCTAATACTGGGCGATTCATTTTTGTGTCCGTTTACTTGAATCAAAACAAAACTCAAATCCCACTAGAGGGTGGTGGTTCTTTTCAGAGTGAAAGTCTGCCTTTTCAATTCTCTCCATCCTGAGTTGTCAAATAACAATGGGAAAAGGACAGGCCGTGAAATTATTCTATTGTTCCCAATTCATCTCTGACCACACCATCAATCTCCCACTCAGCTTCATCCCCCAAGCTTCCAATTTTTATAATCAAAATTATAATTTAAAATTTTGAAATTTCTCTAATGAAACGAAAAAAAACTCTAAACTAATGAGAAAAAAATGAATAGGGATGAATTATGAATAATTCCATTCCGATTTTGTTAATTGTTTTGGCATTTTGGAACACATCACCCCGTAACTGTTGTGTAGCATACGAGTTCTCTATTACTGTGTGATCTTCCTCTTCCCTCCCTCTTTTGGAGGAAGAATATGGGGATGGGGGAGGGGGATGGTGCGTTCGAAGAACAAGTGCGAGTTTCTTGAAAAGACCTTCACCCTGCCAAACCAAGTTTTCGTCCAAACTGCGTCAACAAAGCTGGAAAAACACGATTGAGAAAAATGTGGAATTGAGCCAAACAATGAGCGTCTCCTTTCCTTTATTTTAATGCGTAGGAATTAACCCTAACAATCCACATCCGAATCCATCCCTTGTTTTAGACTACGAAAAATGCATCTACTAAATAAATAGATAAGAGGTAAAAAGCACCCACGACAAGTCCTGCAGATAGCCTAAATTCCAACCATGTAAAATTCTAATTAATAACGTCTGTTTCGGAAACAAACAAAAAATCCTATTAATGGCCCGATATGAGGATTAGGTTAAAGTTAAGATCAAGTGACGGATCTAAGGTTCCCGAAAAATTTCGGGTCACAGTTTAAGATAGCATGGTGGACTGATTAGGGATTACATTACTATGAATAGGTTAATTTGTTTGTTGAAAGATCATACAAATATCGTCGGAGCCCATCTCAACGAATTTGCCATCTTCCAAACCTTGGCGTGTATACGCTCTGAATTATTTTATGAGAGAATGGTCAATTTTTAGTGCATTTAGGACTATTTTTTAGGAATGGTTGTGCAATTTGTATTTTCTTGGTAATCCGACGACGACACGAACGTGACAGCTTTATGATATTTAGACGTATAACGTGTTTCTGTGAGTGTGTAAGGGGTATTTCTGTAAGTGAAATTAGAGTAAAAGTTTTTCCTATCAGTTTTCGAGGGAAACTGGGAGCCAAATTATATTTAGAAATTAGGATTTGGGAATACTAATTATTGACGTTGAGGAAATCTCATCAAGAGTTTATTTATTTTCTCACTGCCTGTAAGAAACGTGTTTGATGGGATCCCATCATCGTAGGGACGAGCAGAAGCTTCAAATTTATAACAAAAGGGAAGGAATGCGTATTTTTTTTTCATTTTAAGCTTTTAAGTCTTAGAGGTCATGCACTCGCGATGTGCAGGCCAGATGCGGTCATTTGAAGAAACCTGTTTCTGCCTCATTCCTTCCTTCCCCTGTCCACATGGGATTGTTGGAAAGATCTATTCTCATTTCCTTCCCATCCATGGGATTCATTCTGCATGTGCCGAAGTGTCAGGTGGAGGAGCCAGTTTTTCTAATCAAAGCCCCGGCGTCTTCTTTTTTTACTCCCAAGTCTCCTGAACAGAATTGCCGCATTTGGTCCTGGTAATAATACAATGGGGGGATTCAAATGGAAATTCACCAGTTTACGTATATATGGACATTGTTGGAGAGATTCGGCGTTTCCTACTGCAAAGATGGGATATTTTCACCTGACTCAGAAGACGAAGTAAAGGAAAAACAGGTTTCGCCATTTCCACCAAACAACAAAACCCTATTCCGTATATTTAGCCATCCCCTTCAGTTGCTGGCAATGGGCTTGACCTCGAGTCCGGTCATCCTCTCCAAAGTCCCATCTATTTATAGTCTCCTCTGCCCTTCACATCATTCCCAGGAATAGAGGACTCGTGTAAGAGTCCTAGACGGGATAGAGATGAGCTACTGCTCTCAGAGATCTTAAAACGGAGAGAGCCGGGCCGTGCTCTTTTCGCCTCTTTGGATTTTTTGACAGTGGGAAACATATTGTTGGAATATAATTTGAGATCAGAAAAACTAGTTGAGCTACTTTTTTGGACTTACCTTTGCGTCACGTAAGAATTCGTAATTGGGAGGAGGTAGGAATAGGAAAATAGGATATGTATCTCCGCCGACACGTGTAGAGTAGACGGACTTTGGTGAATTCGCCCAAAAGGGTAATTCCTTTTTTCATGGGCCATGGGCCACTGGCTACTCCTATAGTCCCACTCGGGATCAGAAAGGCGTCTTTATTGGATATATAAAGCTCCATCTCCCAATAATAATAACAAGGATTCCCAAATCCAATTTCCGCATAAACTCTGTCAGTCCCTGATTCAATTTCCATTCTCATTTTGCAGATTCTCGTCACCGGAGAGGAACCGGGAGCCGAGGGAGAGAGGAGCATCCCCAGAAGTGCTTTCACCCCGACGCCTCTCAAATTGGGAAATTAGTGCGTGAGCGGGGAGTGATTGGGATGCCATGATGGTTTTACGACATATCCGACCTCCACCTGCGATGACAACTGTCGTGAGTCATGAGGAGCATGACGAAGACGACGAGGAGTCCAGTCCTATAGATTTATCCAACAAGCATAATGTGCCACCGAGTGAAGTTCCTCGAAATATGAGCAATAAGCCTCAGATTTCTCATCCCCGCGTCCCTCCCACCGCTCGGATGCTCCACGGGATCAATTCCAGGCTCTGTCGGACCCTTGGTGCTCAAAGTGATGTTCGGTGGAGGGAAGGGCCGCAAGGCCTTCTCAGCGGAAATGATGATGAAAGCTCTTTCGGGGAGGAGGAGGACATTCCCTCAAGTGAGGACCGGAGACAGAACTTTATTCCTCTTTCCCGGATCCAGGCAAGGTACCATCAGCGCCATGATGAGCCGCTCCTTGCCGACGAATCTCCGGACGACCACTCCCACGTCTCACCCAAGTCCGACTCCACCACGCCGGATCAAGTTCAATCCAAAAGGGCTCGCCTCGACTGTCTCATCTCCCACATTAAGCAATCAAAGCCCCTGGACAGTTCCGGACGAAACTCGGATGACAATTCCTCTGGAGAGCATCGAGTCAGCTATGGGGAGAGCGGGCCGCAGGGTCTGCAGACCTCTCCCCGGGAACCCCCGCCATTTAATATTCTCGGGCTGGACCGATTCCGGATCCATGCGTCGGAAGAGGACGAGGAACCTTGTAACCTTGCATGTTCCAAACAGCGGCCAAACACGGCCACAGAGGCGAATCTCATCGAGGCATGGAAAAACAAAGGGCCGCTCAAGGGGATGCCGCCCATGTCCCCATCGGAAGCAGCGAAAGTGTACGGAGTCGACCCTGAGACATATCAGAAGCACATGATTCAACTCCAACTAACCTCAGCGGCCATGATGGGGGATAGTGGGGGGCTCATGAAGGTCATGCAGGGATGCCCACCCTGGGTCTTCTTTGGCTACTACTCCCAAATACTCCAGAACTTTCAAGCTCAAGAAATCCTTCGCCAGTATGCCATGCAATCAACAAATCCCACGTCTACGATCATACAAGATGAAACAGTAAGCAAAATTCGCTTCTACTTCAGAAAAAAGAGAAAGGCTCCAAGAAGGGAAATTATTTAATTTCCGTTCCTACTGATTACACTCCCATTTGAAATCAGTTATTTGGAAAACTCATTAATTTAGGCAGTGCGGATGAAAGGAGAGGAATCTTACATTTACTTTTGTATTGATAGTTTTTTTTTTAATTTATCAGAGTCCAAGTACTCCGCGTACGCTGGGAGCTCCCGGATATAATTGTCAGTCTCCCCTCTCCCCGGCCTCATTGAGTGAGGGTCAGATTGGGGCTGATTCGGACTGCGGGTCCGCTGGTCAGACCACCCCTGGCAGTGTCAATGGAAAACGAGCTCCGCGTGCAATGACTGGCCGACATGTCCGGACCGGCACTGGAGCCTCCCCCTCCACGCTCCAGACGCTACGCCTCAAAATTGAAGAAAGGCAACGACTCAAAGCTCAACAGCTCCGCTCCGGATTGGTGCCGACACAGTCAAATTCAAAAGGAAGGAACGGGGTGGCTAACAATATCCACAACAACAATAACAACTCAATAAAGGTACAGAAAAAGTCAAAGAAGTAAAAGCATCATCCCCTTAGTACCCGCCTGCCGTCTTGCCCGCCGCAGTTAAGCTATTTACTGTCAAAAACCTACACGAAATCACCACCCTTGATCTTGCAACGAAAGCCAGTGAAGTGCATTCAGTAGTTATTTAGTTTATAAAATTAGGATTCTAATTATTTCCTCCATTCCTAAACGACCCGAACATTCCTCACTTGCTCTGTTTCCCAGTCTTGGAAATTTAAGCAGAATTTAAGATTGGATTTATTTTATAGTCACGGGGAGAAAGGAGGAATTTTACTTGAATTATCACCCGACCCCGCCCGCCTTGATAAAATTATTTATTTATTTGCGATTCTTCTCCAATTTGGTCATGGCTCAATTACTCTTGAATTAAGTTTGTTAATAAAAATAGGAGTAGTTAATACTGACGAGAAAATAGCATTCTAAATGCCTGGTTAATAATTTATTTTTTATTTAACTAATCCTAATACGAGTGAAGGTGTTTTCCTCTTGTAAGTTTTTCGAATAGAAATTTCCTGGCATCTCCAGTCCATGCAATTCAAAGAAACAGGAAGGAACTAAAACATATCTTACCTGAGCCATAAAGTGAAAGTCATTTAATTCTTACCTCCTTAGATTCTCAGACTGAAAGGACCAGCCCCTTTTTAAAACATTTTTCCTTGATTGTTAAAGTTTGTTTAAAAAAAAGCCCTTTTCAGGAAAGGGGTATGTACAAGAGGTTAGTGGGACTCCGGTTGACTCCTTTGTTGTTTTCCTTTAGAGAAGATTATTTACACTTTTAATTAATATGACGATAACCGAAATGTAGCTAAGCCCAGCAGCCTTCTTTTTGTTCAAAGAGTCAGTATTCAAGCATTTATAAGATTTTATGCCCAAAATATCCCAATCCATTGTTCTCTTTTTTTTTTAACTGTTTAAGAAGCCCTAGATTTGGTGGTCCTTTCCACAATTCATTTAACACTATGACCAAAGTAAAAAGCAGTGGAAACCATTCAAAATTTATTATCCTGTTCAGGAGGTCATTTTTTTAAAATTTACTTTCAACTAGTTTCCACTATTCCTGTATACCTAAATTGTGGTTAAAAGATATGATTTGTAATCGCGATCAATTCCTGGTTTCAAAATTTGAAGAGAAGCCCTGGAAACTTATACGATAAATAAAAAATCAATGCAAGTTTATTATGGAGAGCATTCGTGATTGGTTTTCTTTATAAATAATAATCATAAAAGTGTATTTTGTTTAACCGTCGTGCAGTTTTGAATTAATTTTTTTTCCTTTTCTAATGAGTGCCGAAGAGGAAACAGGATTCATCATCTTTCCGCCTCGCATTCATTGATTGTTGTTTGTTGGTCCACCTGACCTGATATCCTCAATGAAATTTCTTAATTTTCTGTGTGGAAAAATAGTTTACATGGACGGACCGAGTACTTGTTGTGATGACCAACAACATCCCACAAGACTGCCAACACTTTACATCCTGAAGACAAAGAAAGGAAGGGAGATGAGTCAAAAGTACAAAGGAAATATTTATGAAGAACTAGTTTTCTGGTATTTGGTTTCTGATCACATAATCATACGCAGCGGGGAATTGCATACAGAGGCAGAGTCCTGATTTTTCCTCCATTTTTCTCTCAATGTATTACAGTGTTTCTCACCTGGCTGCGGTCGCCAAGTCGCCTATATTTGCGCCTCACCCCGCCTTCCTTCATCAAAAACTTGTCCCAGAAGGGAATTTCTTGGTAATTTTGGAATCAAAAATAATATATTTCAGGAGTTGGAATTGAAATGGGATGACAGAAGGTGAGAATGGATCCGCAGGGAGAGGGGAATTAAAACCTGTATTGAGGAGAATCGGCAAGAGAGAATGTATGAAAACCAGAATAATGGGATTACTCTCATAAGAAAATTATAAGTTTATTGTTAGTGCCTGTCCATGTCCACTTCCAATTCTTGAACATATCCTCGAGCCATGACGCCAAACGACTCAGAGATGGATGGATTTTTTGTTTGTTGGTAAGTAAGACTCGAGGTTCTTTCCAGAATTTGTCTAGTTCCAGCCTAGCCCCCACCAAACTTAAATCCTGAACAACAAGTATAAGTGGGATGAAGATGATACTGAGGACTAAACCCCATGCAAAGTTTAATAATAGCATTGCGGTTGGATCTACACGAAATTATTATGAGGTGGTCCCAAAACTAGTTCACCTTGACTGTTTATTTTATAACTTTCGGCAGAATTATTTCTGCTTCATGCTTTTCTGGACGTGGCTCCTTACTATTCATTACGTACTCATACGTCTTTTCATTGGGTTTTCACCTTTTTTTTGTAATCCATAGAAGATTTCCCAAAAACATCCCAGACTTCTCCGAAGTAAGACGGAACCAAGAAATCATTTTCCATTCCGAACGGAATTAGCAGGAAAGCAGATCCAAACTTTCCTTTTACGTAATATTCCCAAAACCCACCAATGACGACGTGAGCATCCTTCATTTCTTCCAACCTTCCCACTTTCTTTCATTCCATGTTTTAATTTTTGGAAATAAATAGAAGAGAGAGAGAGAAACAGGTTCTGAATTTAGCAGAGAATTGAAGCCTTCGTCCGAGTAGTTTATTAGAATCAACTACGCGCTGAGGTAGACTGACTGAGGGTATTATTAACGTTGCTTGGGAAAAACTAGGATCAAGTCACAAAATTCCCATCTTAGTGATTCATATGATCAATCAACTACCCGTAGCTTCAAAGACGACGCCTGTCAGGCGGACTCCTAAATCAACAACTATACTAACTATAAGGAGAGGGAGAGTGGTCTGTACTGTGTGGAAGAGTTCTATTTTTTATTTTAATTTCTAACTCCAAAAGGTACCAAAAGGCAATTTGCCAATTACAATTAGATTGTTTGCGTCATAATATGTGAATTTTAGTAGTTGGTAAAGCAGTCTACCTCCTCCCTC
>Ga0194135_10002869_pt1 | contig 10519 bp, 6 predicted proteins | sample LitLau_LLRF_2013_FD_134024 | JGI IMG/M metagenome (GOLD analysis project Ga0194135, IMG submission 134024) | Freshwater sediment microbial communities in response to fracking from North America - Little Laurel Run_MetaG_LLRF_2013 (version 2) | ecosystem: Environmental > Aquatic > Freshwater >... | reverse complement strand
CCAGTAAGAGCAAACTGATTCGGGGAGGTGATGGACAACGTTAAAAATTGATTTTTAGGAGTTAAAAAATTCACCAAAAGGCACGTCCGTCGTCATTAAACAATTGTTTATTCCAAATCAAAGCATCTTTCTTCAAAGAAAAAAAATGGACTTGAGAAATTAACAGCCTGTGCATCCCCAAACATTTAGCCTATTTACCTGCATTTGTCTAAGTGATTAAATCTTAACCCAGTCGTTTTTCTCTTACGTATAGTCCATTTCAGCGTACCCTTGATAATTTGATTCTCAGAGTTTTATTTAAGCAATTATTGGTACGGTTGTTGTCATTGTATTAAAAGAGTTCATTCAACTCAAATTTCCCATGTAAAGTGACATTCTCAAGGACTAATTAGTTTGTTTTTTGTCAGTTTTTTCAGTCAGTCATTGTCATTGTGACGAAGCTTGCCGCGCTTGTTGTATTCTTTAGTGTCCATTTAATTAAATCACAGTTAATTGACAATGTAAAATATACAAAACCCAAAACCCAACAAAATCTTCGCACACTAACTCTTGAATAAGCAGTTTACGCACATATGGGCGCTTATACAATTAGGTTTTATAAATCCCATTTTTTATACATTTTTTATACACTTCCATTTTTATACACATGACGTTTTATACATTTTTTTATACAATTATTTTTATACATTCACTTTTTTATACATCTTGGGCGGTAACCGGTTTCACTAATTTAATTTCTCTTCAAATACAAAGCAGAAGTTTATTAAGCGGGAGGGACTGACATTTTGTTCCAATTTTTAAAGTACAAAATTAAGAATAATAAAATGAAGTGAATATCAAAATTGCTACCAAATATTAATTTTAAACGAATAATGCATACTCGACCAATGTTCGTGTTAAATTTAGTATATTTTTCTGTCAGTCAGTACAGGAAATACGAATGCGTCGGAGGATACGTAATCCGTATCTGATATTTTCTATTTTCCTATCTTTCTCCATAAACTACCCCCGTGCCTTGCCCACCATTCCCACTCCAATTGAGCCGTGGAAATTTGAAAGCCGTTGCCACATCCGTGACATCATTATTTTTAGCCATGACGTTTTTTTTTTCCGGCGAACTGAAACTTATATTAGGCAGTACGAATTAATTGTCTAAAAGTGTTCTCTTAGAATAACCGTAAAAACTGGTATTTCAGAAAGCTTTTCGAACTTGCTCCAGACACCACACAAAATGCGCAGAAACCTAAGCAAAAAAAAAAGAATAAGTTTAGAGTATTAGTGTAAGCGTGACAGGTCAAGGTTCGAAACCTTTTATATATTTCTGATTCAGAAATATAGGTTTCTTCAGAAAATAAGTTCAGGAATTCCGAAGTGTTTTGAACAAAATACTCTCATTTGGTAAAGTAGCCCATGAAAGGCATCGAATGTCATATTTGCTGCAATATGTCATGTTGTTATAACAAAGTAGTTAAAATGATTGTTGTCCCAACTAAGTGAAATTCAACAAGAAAGTAAGTCGGTTAGCTCAAGTTATCTTACTCCTTAATACTATTAGGCAGATAAATCCTCAAGTTTTCATTCTTTATATATGAATGGGGTTCCCCTTCCTATTCTTAGTTCCGTCCTGGCCATGGCAGACCCACTTGAGCTTGCTGTTTTTCAATATATCGACGGGAAAATGGACGTTGGAAAGGAAGTAAAACGTTTGCGTTTTCCAAAATCATCCGATGAGCTTTTGGCGGAAATGGGCAAGTTTGCCATTTTAGCAGTTCAATTAAACGCCTACTTACCGCTGAGTCTTGTAAATGGGAAACTGTGCTTAAAATATTTCACACTTTCATTTACACTTCAAGTGCTCTATTACGTCACGTTTATTCTCAGCCTGATATTACTGTCCATGAATTCTGGCGGGTATTCAAAGACAGAAGAGAAACGCAGTATTACAGAGGGCATGATTATGGGTTTTATCGGCTTCACACATTTGATCCTCATGACCTACTGTCGTCTTTTTGGATTTTACAACAGGAAGTCTACTTTGCAATTTTGGAAAAGGAATGTGGAGCTTCTTGATGCATTCTTTCCTCATCCTCATCCAAACCTCTCAGTATTGGATACCAATTTATCTGGAATTCGACCTTCAGTGGGAACCTCATTTGGTGTAACCGTCGCCCTAATTCTTGCCATTCATTTGTCCGCGTACGCTTTTCTTCCGGAAAACATGACACCAGTAATCATCTTACCCCTACACGTTGTTATCTTTACAGAAACTAGTCACGCAGGGCAAGGGATCTGGCTATGTTTTTTTCTCAAATTTTACGGCGCACTCTACCGAATTATCCAATCACGACTGCGGAACCTTAGTATAGGTGGCTCAGAATATTACAGTAACGATTTTGATGCAATTCGCAGTGCAAGCGAAAGAAGAATGGCAATCGAACTTTACGAATGTTACAAGTTGTACATCAAAGTAGGAAATCAAGTAACGGCTTTCTCCGATCATTTCCAAAATATGTTATTCTTAGAATCCTTTCTTTGCTCTATCAATATCATCGCCAATGTTTTTATGTTCCTCCGATGGATAGTGGAATTTGAAGTCAGTTCAAAACCGTTGGCATCTGTTCATTTACTCTTATTGATAATCTACTTTGGGAAAATATTATACAACTTGGGGACAGAAGGAAGTCGCTTGTCACGCTCTGCCGCTGGGATCCTAGAACGGTTGCATGAACTAAACAGCACACATGGGCTTAGGCTCAATTTCCAAATTCGTCAAGCCATCCAAATGTTTGCAATGAAAATCAACTCGAATCCACCCGTGGTTAATGCTGGGCAATATTTTAGTTTTGATCGGACATTCATCGCAACGGTAAAAAAAAAACCTCCAAGATTACCAACCTAATTTTGCATACAAAAATTACACGAACAAGACTAAACCTTGAATTAGATTTTGCTATTTTAGCTTCTTTCTGGCATGACCATGTATCTTGTCATCCTGGTTCAATTTCGGGCCGCAGAAGGTGGGGAAAGTCCGAAATGATAATGACGTAAGTTAATTTTGTTTAAAGCACAGTTATTCTGACATGTGAGTATTCAAGCATAAGCTTGTAAACATAGTTGTAAATTGTATTAAAAATAAGTTTATTTAAAAAAATAAAAGTTTGTACACTTGCATGCTTACTTTCGGAAGGGTAAACGTGGAACTACGAGTCTAAAATGGGTCTTTACGGTTTTAAAGCCAATAGGGATGTACCCAAGTTTAAGGAAACTCGTTCACAAATCCTCCGTGTTTGCTATACAAGAATTGAACCGATCACAGCCGCTATATAATTCTAAACAGTTCATTCAAAGTTTTTGAGTTCTTCCTAAATTTAATAATCCTGGACGATACATTTTCTTCATTCTGACTCTATATTTCTGCATCAATATATATTAAGTTCGTTGGCATGTTTCGTAATTGCTGGGTTTTTTGTGGTTGCCTACTAAACGTGTTTGGAGCGAAACTAAGCTTTAGCCTTTAAATATAAAGTTTAGTTAAATTTTTTTCTGTATGTAGAGCCCTTGTTAAAACCGGAATCTCTACCACCAGCTTCTACTGGACACAATCTTCAATTGGAAAATTGTCAGTGTATTTTTAAAAAAATGGCTTTATTTATAAAATGAAAACAAATCTCAACCTTCAGGTTCTGCATTAATTGGAACAGGTATTCTCCCGTCTCTAATTTCCTCAACGAAACGATAAACAACATACATAACAATTATTCGGATCACTAGTGCTAACGCATGACTAATCGTAGACAGTAGAACAAAGGACCCAAGAATCAGCTTAATTGTGAACATGATCACCTGCATCACCCATAACCCTAAACTGACGTACAACCATGGGACACATAATTTGACATTCCTCTGCAAGATAAAATGAATATTATTAAAAGCGAATGACGTAGAGAAATTGAATGTGGGAAAATGAGAAAAAGTTTTAATTTCTTACCGATTTCGCTCCGTTCCACAGGATGAATCCCATTATGAACTTTACAGTAGACATTGCAATGATAGTGTAAACGAGAATGAGGGACCTATCCCCTGTTACAAAATGAAAAAAAAAACTATTCAATTCCTTTTTTAATTATAATCGGACCAGCAATGTGAATTCTTACGTTCAAGTACATCTGCGGTGTCCCCCGAGTCATCTCCATTTTTTATCAATTTGCTAATATCCAAACTCGAGATCGTAATTCCAATTATTGATAAAACCTTTTGATAAAAAAAGATGATTTCGTTGATGCTCAGAAATTCAATTTAAAGGAACATTAAAACAAATTTACTACTTAGTAGAAGTACCATGTCCATTACGCCGGCAACTTTGGCTCGTCTTTGCAATGGAATCTTCCAGCACATGTTGTACCAAGTTTATGTGAGTGGATTATTTTCTGCGACCCTAAATCCACCAAGGTCTGAAACGCAATAATAAAGAATCTGTAATTTGTTACTGGCATTATGGCATAAGATCCAATACAACCCATAGCTCAACCGGCTTTTCGAGTGGTTCTGAATCAGGAGGAAATGTCTGATAAGTGATAAGATAAAGATTGACTCCTAATGCGCCAAAGTCAATTCTCCTTTTTCTGCTGGTGGTGATATCTTTTCCTTCCCACATCCTTCCTCTCTCGCTCGCTCTCTCTCTCTCGTCAAGAGATGATTAAGTGCTATTTTCTCTGATATGAAAATGAACTAAAACTTGACTCAGCGGTAATGCTCATCATCTACTCCGTCGCATCCATTTACGGTTTGGAGATCTTTCACTCTGCACATAACACTGAATCCTGTACATGACCAGAGTATTTTAGCGTTATAAACTTATTTAAAGACTCGAAGAAGTATAGAAAACTACTATTTTATTTGCCATTAAGAGAATCCATCCAAACTTCTCTATAGGAAGGACAACAATACAACAGCTGTCATTGTATTTCCATTTTATGGCAAGTTAAGTTCATGTTCGAGTTTGGGCTCGATCTCTCGGCTTCATTTACATAAGTTCAATGAAGTACTTTTATTGTATTTTGATTGGAGCTTTCCTATCAGCATACGATTGGATTGTGGTGGTAGAATCCCCACATGTTAACTAGGCAGTAAAAAAAATTAATAGAAACTGTGTAGGAAACTACGGACAAAGTGGAAATGCATAAATAAATGAAATAGCATTACCGAAATGACAATTTGAGATGCACAATAATGAACGCAATTATGAGATGCTCTCGCTGAAAGAGACTTAACAAAGAGACTGGCAGCTATAGCGGGACGCTTAGCCTGAGAATCAGACTAGACCGTAAAACCCAGGCGATGACTTTTGGACTTAGTAGTTTTTACGGGGGGAGTGAATTCAACACGGTTGCCACTTTTCTAAACCTAACCTAACCTTCCCATTACAAAAACAGCGAAAACTACTAAGTCCCAAAGTCATTGCCTGGGTTTTACGGTCTAAAGAGAGCCTCTGAATCGAGGGTGGGGGGCAAAAGGTCGGTGTGCAGAATGTAAAGTTGAAAATTGAGCGAGACCTTTCATAATGGATCTTTGGATTCGTTTCACAATCCTGAACTTAATTTAAATATGACTCCTTATGAATTGATTTTGAAAGCTTAACTTAACCATGTTTTATGAAGGGTAAGTAGTTCGATTGGAGTAATTTAACATGCACACCTAGAGCGAGAACGACCCGTCTGAAGGTATTCTATGCATAAAACAGCTTTTGACTGCGAATTAACAATAGATCTTGTGCGACCTGTCATATATGCTATAAATCATATTAAAGACGGTAAGACAGAGCGGCAGTTTAAACCACATCAGTAGTGTTTAACCAAAAATCTGAGAACATTGATCGAGGTATTATATGCGCCTGACATAGTTTGTTCACTCGCAGCTTGTAGTTAAGCTGAGGACTGCATTTTGACCCTATCTGCCGAAACGAAGCTCATATGAACATAAAATTTTAAAAGACAACGAGAGATGTGGATATAAACTGCAAGAAGCCCTATTTATTCCGACAACTAGTTGCCAAGGCAGTGTAGACTCTGCCTTGTCCGTATTTAAAGCAGGAAACGGGGGAAAGGAACACACGTGTTGGAATCAATGATAACGGGGATGAAAATTGGACGCAGAAAAGACAGAAATTAAATTTATTGGAGACTGAATCATAACATTTCCGTAGTAGCATCTCCGACAGCAGAGTCATCTTTTGTTTTCAAAAAAATCAAGCATCACCGCTGGGGGCTCGTGTGTCTCTGCTAGATTTATCTCCAGACCGTTACAATATTGCTCAGCAAAGTTGAGCTTTTAATGAAGCTCATCATATACAACAAAAAGCTTTTGAAGGTATTATCATGAAATTAGTCTCTTCCAAACCATGAAATTCGTGCGACACGAAATGGAGGCTTACGTTTCCGGCGACCAGGTTAGATTCTAACTCTGGTTTTGGTTTTCTTTGTGCTTGAGGTATGGCGACAATACGGCCAGACTTTAAGCGTGTTGTCATTTTTTCATTTTAATTTCTGCTTTGGAATTGTCAAGTTTCTAAAGCACTGCTAACCTTATAGCTGTGCAAAAAAAAAACTATCTGATGATAATTTGTTGAGTTGCTAAGCAATACTTTGTTCGTTTTCTTTTCCACTCTTATTTACAATCTTCACATTTCTACACCCTTCCTATCAAGCTCTGCTTCATCAAACTCTGGTAAAACGCAGTGCTCAAGTGTGTAAGGGGACTGCGGTGTTTAGTTGTGAGTGTTCCGTGTCTTACATTTGCTGCCTCATTCCACTTTTATAATTTAAGTTTTCCAACTAAAATGTTCAGGGAGCAACTTTGCAATGACTAATTGACGAAATAATTTTTGAATAGACTCATACTCATTTAGTTCTTACATTTCATCTCCGTTGATTGGTATAAAGAGTGAAAATTGGTAAAAATTGGAAAATAAGCCACAATTTCCACATCCACTACCTCAAATGGAAAGTCCATTTAGGCCCCAGGTTCCAGTTCCGGTTTCATGTTTCTTTGTTAATGAATTCAAATTGATAAAATGACCTTGAGCACGTATCCTTTGCACTAATTGTAGAATATACACGTCTCGATTCGCGTCTCATAAAAGAAATGAGTTAACCTTGAATACTTTGTAGAAGTATTCCAGCGAATGAAAGTGGAACTCAATTAGCTAAAATTCATCGGAGGGTGTTGAAGCCTTCTTAACTTGTTGGACTATTTATAATTCTGCCCAAGAATGAGCAGTCATTTTAATTTTATCGTGATACTTTCTACCTTGGCAGTCCATCCCCATCTTGGGATAGGAGAGACGCGAAAGACAGCAGCATGTATACCAGTCAAGCGTAAGTTATTCAGATTTAGACTATCGCCTTATTTTATTACATTTTGCAAATGCAACTGATTTCAGGATGTCCTCACCAACCTGTATTCCGGACCTCACTCTCTCCGCCACAAGGTTTGAAAAGAGTAGAAGCGGGGACACTGGACGAAAACGATCAAATCCTGACGGTGTGTCGTGTCAAATTTTCCAAAAAGACGACGCTACTCGGGAAAGGTTACCAGTGGGGCCATACATTGAACGGGGTCCATGTGACTGAGAACTGTTGGGTAGTAGCCCCAAATGGAACCGAGGTTTACGTCACGGCACAAGATAAAGTATTCTACCTCCAAACCCGCTATGACAACGTCATTGCTTGGGCCAATATCACCCACTTCCCGGGTTTTCCAGATATTTCCCCATCGCCCATCTTCAGTCGAATGGGATCAGGGCCCAATTCTACAAAGCAGTACGTCGGCAGGTGCAGATATGAAGATGAGGGACAGATTCATCTCCTCCCAGGAGCGATAAACGAAGACGATGTCGCAACACTCGTCACTACATTTAATGGGGCCGTCATTAAATGCAAAACCTTTGAAGTCCCAGTATGTATCTAAACAAATCAAAAACGGAAATAAATTTTGGGATGGAAGAGATTTTCTAAATAGAATTAAGTCTTTTAATAGATAATAAATTGAGATCAGTACAAGTTTGAAGGCACATGATACTTTTAACTTTTAAATCTATCCCGAGTTGGTTATTTCTTTCTAAATTGTCAGCCTCCGCACCGTTAATGTCGAAAGAAAATGTAAATATCAATTAACTTAGTCTTTTCGGCTAATGAAAACTAAATAAAAAACTAGAAAAAATCCAAAATCTATAAAGTGTATATACTTTACGCTAAAACTTGGGAGTATACTCCTTTAAAAATTAAACTAATTTAAACAGTCGAGTTGAGCTTTAACAGGAACTGGTTATCTTCCGAATGTAACTCCTCAATGAATCGGTATACGACGAACATTACAATAATTCGGATCAGGATTACTAGAGCATGACTAGCGGTGGAAAGTAGGACAAAGGACCCAGCTGTCACTTTAATTGTGAATATGATTATCTGCGTGACCCATAAGCCTAAACTGACGTAGAACCATTGGAGACACAACTTGTCATTCCTCTGCAAGGAAAAGCGTAAAAATTAAAAGCTCAAGATGTGAAATTCGGAAAATTAAGAAAAGTTTGAATTTACCGATTTTGCTCCGCTCCACAACGTAAATCCCATTATGAACTTTATCACTGATATTGCAATGGTAGTGTAAATGAGAATTAGTGTCCTATTCCCTGATGAAAATTAGAAAATATGTTAAGAATTCCTATTTAATTCATTTTCTAAAACGTGAAGCGGACCAGAAATGATAAACCTTACGTTCAAGAATTACGTCGTCAGTGTCCACCGGCGGGTCATCAAAATTGTTAATATCTACGGTCGAGACAATGATTCCAGTTGTTGACAAAAGCTTTAGAATATAAACAAGGTGCAATAACTGAAGCTTAAGATTTCATTCCAACAAAATTTTTTTATAAACAAGTAATACCATATCCATGACACCTGCAATTTTGGCGCGTCTTTGCAATGGAACTTTCCAGCACATGTTTACACCGATTTTTTCTAAGTGTTCTATTCGATGTTAAATTCAACAAGGTTTCAAAACGGCAATGAAATGTGAGTGACTAGTAAGCGGTATAAGATCCAACGCATCGAATAACTCAACCGCTTTTTCAAGTGCTTCTGAATTAATAAAATGTCTGATTAGATACAAACTGACTCCAAACGCATCAGAGTCAACTCTCATGTTCTGCTATTACTATCCGTTCTTCGCCGCACCCTCTCTTCCCTACCCTTCAAGATATGAATTTGAGCTTCGTTTCTGATAGGAAACTGAATTCCAGAGTTCAACAATTTAATCGTCCCTTGTCCAATCAAGTTCGTTAGGGAAATGCTTCAACAAGGCATTTTTCAGATTTCCAATTTACACTTGATTTAAACTTGAATCCAGTTCCTATGCCATTCCTTTTTGTGAATCTAATTTTTAGGATTGTAAGAAACGAGTATTGAAAACGAAACTTTGCTTTTCCATATTCGCCGGAGTAAACCGAGTAAGATGAATTATGTTCAACATACTAAACCAACGATTTTGTGAAGATTCTTTGTAGGAAGAAAAAACGACAATACCTGATACTGCATTTCTGACTGTAGTTTAACTTTTAGCGCATACGGGTATTCGATCTTTCTTACAAGAACATAACCATCCTACGACGGGTCGTAGTGGAAGGTTAAAGAATATAATTTGACAATGGAAAAAAAAATGAAAGAAAAGGGGCAGAAGTAACTCTCTTTTTTTTTTTTAGAAAAGACCTCAAAACATATCTCTCGGAAAAGCTAGTAAGCAAACTTGTTTCTTTTGAAATCATGTGAGAGCTCTCTCTTCCAGATTTGTCTCACTACCCTTATAAAAGTCTCTGCTAAATTTAGCTTGCGATACCTCATCTCCCCCTTCACTTAAAGCATCTTATGGTCTATAGTGAATTTATAGAATAATAGCTTTCTACTTTCCCACTCATTGATCGTGTTTCCCCACCACCCTTAAAGCAAAACTTCTTCCAGTATACGCTTAACTTCTTGGTTTCTACCGTTATCGCAAATTTAATCTCACAAATCGAATTCTTCGCAAGTATTTTTGCAATTTGGGCACAACTTTAAAATATAGGGCAATGATCTTTATCTTTTAGCTTTAGGCATGAAGGTTCAGAGCCTCGAGTCCGAAAATGGCCTCGAGCAGTGGGGTCTCAAATAGTCGTTTGACCCCTTCACTTTGCTCTTTTTCGGAACGTAAACGATAAATTGCAAGGACGAATGGAGTTTTTAGGAGGTGAATCACGTGCTCATCTTGTGACTTCTCGTCGCTGTGCTTCAGCTCCTCCGCGGCTTTGATGAAAGGTGTTGACAGGAACTTGTCCACTGCAATCTTTGTCTTCTCCTGCTCAGAAGCTCCAGATGCAACAACCACTGAAACTACAATCACTCCAAGGATCCTGGAAATGAGTTCAAGCAACTTCATTTAATAGTTACAAAACTTATAAAAGGGAGAAGTCAACTACCAGCAGTGGAAACAT
>Ga0194135_10002868_pt1 | contig 10519 bp, 12 predicted proteins | sample LitLau_LLRF_2013_FD_134024 | JGI IMG/M metagenome (GOLD analysis project Ga0194135, IMG submission 134024) | Freshwater sediment microbial communities in response to fracking from North America - Little Laurel Run_MetaG_LLRF_2013 (version 2) | ecosystem: Environmental > Aquatic > Freshwater >... | reverse complement strand
TCCCAGCACCTGTACCACCACCAGCATCTCAACCACCAAATCTCCAACCGAGAGTTCCAGTCCCAGCACCTGTACCACCACCAGCATCTCAACCACCAAATCTCCAACCGAGAGTTCCAGTCCCAGCACCTGTACCACCACCAAATCTCCAACCGAGAGTTGCAGTCCCAGCACCGAAGCCGCCACTTAACATTCCGCAAGTAGGAGGGGTGGGAAAACCTGCTGCTGCTGGAAAAAAACGAGTACCAGCTCCGAGAAAACGCGGAGCACGAGCTCCAATGAATCCTCCCGCCAGCAGCAGCTCCAGCTCTGGACCAGGGACTTTCAATTCAGACATCCAATTCCAATCCACTTTGCTCAGGAGCCCAAGCGCGAGTCCAATTTCCCCAACGGCTGTGATACGGCACCTTCCATTTAACTCGACACTCCTGGAGGATTTGGATTCTTCTGGAGATTCATTGCCGATGTATACTTTTGGAGAGGATTCATCAAGCGCTTCAACGTTCTTAATTCCAAGAGTCATATTCCGGCGTCTCATTGATAGTATTTCTGAGGACTACGGGGACTTTCGCTGGCAGAAGGAGGCCGTGGACATTCTTCAGGAGGTAGCGGAAGCATATTTGGTGAAGGTGTTTGGAGTCACCAACGCACTGGCTGGCCACCGACGACATGTGACCGTGTTACTGGACGACTTTCAGTTGGCAGTTAATTTGGATAAACTCGTTTCTGATTTGGCTCTGGTAAGTCCTGTAAGGTGATTGAATTGAAGTGGAATTAGCGCTGAATGAATTCTTTCGAACCCTGTTCTAACGAATTTGTTTTTGTTTTTTCTGTAGTGAAGAAACTTGGTTTCCTTCTTCGAGTTTTGGCGATGGGAGGATGAATGAAAGTCAAGTTATCGGTCCCCACGTCAATTCCAGTCAACGATAATTATGTGAATCAATTCTTAACCGATTATAATCCTTCGTACGGTTAGTATTTACTCGTATCGTATTTTCGTATTTATTAATAATTAGTCATTGCGTTTCAGACTTGAGTAGAAGGGAATAACGATCCAGTTCATCAAATCTTAGGCGCGTTAGTTTTTTTTTTCGTTTCGTTTGATTTAAGATTAAGATCAGCGCATAAATTCATAAATTTGAGTTTACGTAGTTTAATTCTAAGAAAGTAGTTTGCTAAATTTTTTATGGAGTATCAGTACAGTAATATTTCTTAAGGCGTAATACGGGAACAAGCTAAATGGATTAATAATAATTAAAGCTTTATGCTACATTCGTTCCACCTTTTGAATTCTGAAGTTCATTTCTCCAAGATCGGGTTAGATGATTCTTTGACCATTTTCCGTAATCCTCTGGTTTTAGCCGATCTTCGTAATGATGCTGAGAGGGAGTAGGATGGGTACTGGATTTCTTAGCTTTGTATCCTTCCCTCACTCTTTGCCTTGGAGATGGGGGAACCTCGGCCACTTTAGGATTTAAGGCAGAGTCATTATTCGGTAGGACAATTTTCGTATTGATTCTCATGTTTGACGCTGGTTTCAGTGTAGCCTTCTTCATTTCCAAGAAATTGGAGCGCTTCTGGATAGTGGGTGACGACGGAGGAGACGTTTGTGTGGCAATTGACGCTGTGGGAACTGACGTATCCGAGATGGTGGTCTGACTTGCCATTTCTCCTGTTTGGACTCCAACTCGGGATGAGCTGCTTGAAAGGGATGAAGAAAAACTGGAAGCATGTCCGCTACTTTCAATGAGCTGTAGAATGTACTCAGCATCTTCCGTCAACGCTGAATAGAATTGAGGGTCAGCTTGGTCATCCCATTCCAATTCCTGAATGTCTGGGCAGCTCCTACCAAACTTGTGAACGTCCGCATAACTTTGTGTAAGATCATCATTCAAAGGAGCTTCCGGGCGGAGGGATCCATTATGCTTTCCGGCTAACTTTCTTGGGCAGAGTGAAGGGGTGGAGGCTGATCTCTCACGGAAGGAATTTGTCTGCGTCGTTCCAGCCTTCGTCGGAGACTCAATTCCATCTTCGGACTCATCAGAGTCACTAGTGCATTGAAGTGCTAAGAGACTTTTCAAAGTTTCGGTCCTTGATTTGAGGTGGAGCCGTTCCCGAATGTAGCGAAGCAAACTCTGAACTGGGTGAAGTGGGATAGCCAAATAGCCAAGGGAATTCCCGATATTCAGTAGCCCTAGAGGAAGATTAGAAAAATAAACAAAAATTATTCAGTTGGTAAAAAAAAACAGCTTGCTTGTAGATGACACTACTGGGATGAGAAGTACTTACAAGCATCCAATTTCTCAAATACCACGAACCAAGAGCATTGAAGAAGGGACAAATCCCCGGTTTGAACACAGTCACAGAGTTTCTTGTTTTGAATTTGCCTCATGTTTGCTACCAAATGTCGTACATAGGCTTGAAAAAGTTCATCCGCCAGCCAGTTGTCCACATTGTTCTCCAAGAGGATCGTGATCAAATTCTCCAGCCCCCACATACTGAGAGAAGGAATCACGACAGTGAGTGAAAGTGAATTCTGGAATGGGAACACGTTTACAGCATCAGGTTATAAAAGTAAGCTTACCGTATTTTGAGAATTTCCAGTAGTTTGATCATCCTGTCGTCGTCCGTCAGGCATTTTAGAAGCGTTTTGTGTTCCCGTCTCTTCAGAACTCTCCGATGGAGCAAACCGGTGGAGATGGAGTCATATCGGACAATGGAAACTATTTGTGGTTGATAAATCTCGATAATGTCGGACGCCTTTGCTAAATATGCCCGAAAGAGATGTGGACATAGCAGCGAAGACGTCATGGCCAACTATTTAGAAGGAAGAGGGGCTCATCCAGAAACGGAGCAAACGATAAATTAATTAGGACTCCGCAAATGGCATTAATGAGACTTTTCCCTCTTCACTACTTTATAAAACTGACTGATTAGGTGAATGCAGCTGTGCTGTAATCAGTTAATTACTTGGTGATAAATTAAAGGTCCAAAAATTCTGAGCAAAAGGTGCAAAGTCTAACTGGAAAGTGGAGGAACAGGAAAACATGAAAATCCTCCCCGCCTCCGTACTAATAGTGTCCTCCATAAAGTTTTTTTTCCCGGAATCTATAGCAGAAACTGGTTTTTTGCCCTCAAATCATCTTTACAATGAAATCACTCTGACAAGTTGGAGAAGTCCAATAACCTAACCTTGCTGGATTTTTACTAAACAAAAGTTTTCCGTATTACAAAAGGATGGGAAACTTACTTACAAGCTCGAATAAATTATTCGCGTTCATCGTCTGTGGTCGAATCAGAATCCACGATGGAATTTGCAAAAACAGTACGGAATGGAAGCGGTGGCGTTGGCTGCGTATCCATGTCAGCTTCATCCTCAGTATAGTCTGTATCCAGATCCGGGGTTTCATTCAAGTCCCCTGCTCCCTCGTTCTCCTTGTCGTTGTCTTTTCTTTCGTCGCACCATTATTTTCTCGTCAATCCAGCGATGGTTGCAGCCAGGGCACGCCTTGGTATTCTTGACGTACTTTTTGTAGCAATAGATGTGGAGAGCGTAGGGGCATCTCGGGCAGATTTATCCCTGGACCAGAGAAGATATTATTTTAATACGAATATATCGCATGAGAGTACTTTTGTTGGATTTACATTAAGCATATTTTTACGGCAGAGTTGGCACTGAACGAGGGCATCCGGGTAGTCTTCGGAAAGTATAAGTATCGGCTCCAATCCCACGACGGCTCGAATTCCAAGAGTTAGGTTGAACTCATCCTGACAAAAACCATGATTATAATTAATGCATTCATTCTCTGAAACTATAGTTGTAGAATATTTTAATAAATCCTTTTCCTTACCCCCTGGTCACTGATGACGCGCTTAGCAAAATAGTAGTCGTAGGCAAGTATTTTCTCAATTCCTTGTCGCTTCAGCCACGCTTACTTTTCCATTCATTGTCAAAGCCAAATTAGCAAAGCTGACGCATCCAATGGAAAAGTCCTCATCTGCCATCATCTTCTCAAACCCTTTTTTGAGCATTCCAACTTCAACCTTACTAAAGTAGGTCTGTATATAGTCTGTATCCTATTCCTAATCAGAAGAAAGATGCCATCATCTGATCGCCTGGGCCCTTGGGAGGAGCTTCAACAAAATTTTGACCCGTGAACTAAGCCTCTTTACGCTCACCACAACGCTTGAAAGCTTCTTTGAAAAGACCTTTGACACCGGCAGGTCCTAAAAAGCCATAGGACATAAATCCTTGCACGATCATGCGATGAACGTTTCCATATTCGGCGAGTCCATCTCCATCCTCATCTAATTTGGATTTCTTACCATTTGTTGACGAATCTCTTTTACTCATTCTAGAGAAATGATTTAATCGACTAAGGGAACAAACAGCAGACACACAGCAGAAGATAAGACAGAACAGAACAGAAACACAATGCAATGGGATGGACGGCGGACATTGAACGAACGAAACAAATAAACGCGACGGCATTGGTCAGTTCATACTTCCCGCGCGAGATAGCCAAGTCCCAACCCCACGCCCACCTTCGACCATGCTCGAAGAACCCAACCCAACCAAATCCTTCTCCAATTTGATGCGTCGCTTGTTTTAAATGTAAAATTTTACCACAAAAAAACACAAAACAAAATGAATCACCCCCTTGCCCTTTGCCCTCACTCATAATTTTGTGAATCGGATTCCGATTCTCTGAAATACTAGCAAACTAACCTTAGTAATCAGCGTTTTATAAAACGTATCCCCATATCGGCCCCCTGCCTCCATCGATCCCTTTTCTATGTTAAAGCGTCTAACTCCAACTCTACTCAGCACTAGCAGTTAAAAAATACTTTACGTATTGCGTAATTAAATCAATTGAGTTGGCGATTAGCTAACGCACTCTCCGCCTCCTCGGTTTGGGGTTTGTAGACCCACGAACACAGTTTGTTAACTTTTGACCCTAATGACCGCATAATCGCTTGAGTTAAGTATGAATGTTATCTATCATCATCGCCACATTCATTCATTGCATTACTTGTTTTAGTGGCATTGTAAGACGTTCTCTGCTTTAAACTTCTGGAAAATGAGATACAATAGTACTCGCGGTGGTATTTCCAACGTTTCTTTTGAAGACGTTCTATTCTTGGGCTACGCACCGGACGGAGGATTATTCGTTCCGGAGTTTATTCCTGTAATCGGTCAAACTACTTTAAGAAAATGGAAGGAATTGAACCTTACATATCCGGAAGTGGTGAAAAACATTGTCAGGCTCTTCGTTCCAACTTGCGAGATCTCTGACGATCAACTTTCAATAGCAGTTGCTAATGCATATGGAAAGTTTTCCAAACACGAGGTCATCCCAATCTCAACGCTAAAGACGCCAAATGGACGAATTAATGTTGCTGAACTATTTTATGGACCCTCAAAGTCCTTCAAGGATTTGAGCTTGTCCTTGATTGGTCAATTCATGCAGTACTTTATGGAGCGACGAAAAGCCCACGCAACAGTTCTGGTAATTACGTAATCTGGTTAGTCTATTGTTAATTCCGTTAACGATTGTAAGTAACTGCAATATTGTTTCCTTAAAGGTTGGTACGTCTGGGGACACTGGCAGTGCCGCGATTGACTCTGTCCGCGGAATGTCATTGGTGGACATTATTGTGCTCTACCCCAAGGGGCAGATTACTGAAGTTCAAGAGCTTCAAATGCGCTCGGGAACCGAAGAAAACGTACATCTTTTTGAAGTCGAGGGGACGTGTGATGAGCTGGATGAGCCCATTGGACAGTGCTTCCCGGATCCCACTCTAACTTGCATGAATTCCATTAATTGGGCTAGAGTTATGATTCAGGTTTGTTCTGACCCTTGGAAAGATTCAAGGCAATTAAAGGATTCTAAAACTCAGTAATAATAATTATTCCAGATTTGCCATTACGTCTACTTGTACGTTAGAGATGAAGGGGAGGAGCCTATCCAAGTCGTTGTTCCCATCGGGGCATGTGGCAATGTGACCGCTGGAGTGTATGCTAAGCTTATGGGTGTCCCAATTCGGATACATGCGGCTTGTAACGAAAATTCCTGCCTCCATGTCCTTTTGTCGGAAGGAATTTTGGAAATGGGTAAACAACCAATCCTTACCCCTGCAAATGCGATGGACATTTGTAATCCATACAATGTGGAGCGGCTCCTTCATTTGGCTTCCGATCCGAAAACCGTAACGGTCCTGATGACGGCAAAAGGAAAACAGCATATTCCATTGGAAATGAAAGCAACACTTCAAACTATGATTGAAGGTTCGGATAGCATTGGAAGCAAGAGCATCTACCAATCTATTAAATATGCATGGGACACATTCGACTACATTGTAAGATAACCTCTCTGTACTAAATTTTAAATGTGGTTATTATGCTAATTTGATTTTAAGTTGAGAATCTTTATATCCTCAGGTTTGTCCGCATACAGCAACTGGATTCAAGTACGCGATAGACAAAATCGCTGGGGATTGTTACATTTTAGCAACTGCTTCAACGCTGAAGTTTCCGGAAGCCTCTTTAAAGGCTGGGATTCCAGCCGACAAATGGGACGCTTACCAATTGCTCGAATCCCTTCGTCTGCTTCCATTGAAATCCCCAAAGCTTATGAGAGAAGGAGATGATTGGCTCAAGATTTTGAAGCAAGAAATTTCCGACATCAATAATAGGAAGCTTTCTATTTGAATTAATTTGTTATAATAATCCAAACTAGAAAGACGTCTGGCAGGAGATCTTACTTTCCAATAAACTCATGATGACGAGGCGATCACGTGATCTGTTTCTAGTCAGAGTAAGATATGCAAAGAAGTTCTTAATCTCCTTGTTCAATTGCCAAGGGCATGACCAGGGTCATTAATTAAATCTCCAGCAGACAAACCTGATGCTGTACTCGTTTTACGTATTGACTTAGAATTTACGAGAAAGAGACGGGAGGTGGGAATTTAACATTTTTGACTTTCTTCACTCAAATTCTCTTTGACACGCACATGTGGTGGGTGGGTCTGGGTCGGGTGGAGTTTCTCTGTACTGTGGTTAGTGACTAGTGAGAGTGACACTGAACTTGACCCTCCTGCCCTTATCACTGCTGCAGGATTACAATTTGGTAAGTATGACGGTGGATTAATTTTCGATTCTTCAACTACATCAAAATTGCAGTTTCAAACTTTACAGTTTTGAAAGAACATTTTCAACGATCAATCAAGCCTAACTAAAAGACTAAAAGATTCTCACTACTAACCAAAAATGTTAGAAATTGTGCGTGAAAATTTTTAATCTGTTTTTGTTGTGTTAATTGTTCTCTCTGGAGCAGAGTCAAAAAGGTAACTTCACTGATTAATATAACCGTACGGTTAGAAAATGGCTACAACAACAACTCAATCTCAACCCCAAATCAGTTTGCCGAAGCAACAATTTGCGTAAGTCGTTTCTTTCTATCAGATTTCGTGAGTGAGTCCCCACCCCACTAAATCCATCTTCCATCCGCACCTGACAAAGGCACTTGGCAAGTATTGGGGACTGGTCTGGTGTCCCGGAGTCTTTATAACTTAAACCTGCAACTGAATGTTCATAATGAATTAAATTATTTCCAAACTTTCTAAATTAAATGGAAAATTGAAATGTCTCGATCCACATCCAATATGATCCACCCACTTGCTTTCGTCAACTATACAACGCAATTTTGGATTCAAATGTCAAATTGCACTGGGACGGACTTGCATAGTAATTGAAAGCGGACATTTTCTAAGTAAAGGGAGTTTTAAGAAAATTAACGAAAACGTTAATGAAATATCGTGGTTGTGATTCTATAAATTATTTTGATTGGTTTTGGATTCTAGGCTTTTGCCAAAAGTGATAAATGGTGGAATAGCTGGTATAATCGGGGTCAGTTGTGTCTTCCCCTTGGATCTAGTCAAAACCAGGCTGCAGAATCAGCAAATTGGGCCAAATGGGGAAAGAATGTACAACTCTATGTAAGAAAAAACTTTACGCAAATTTTAATGGTTAACATGCCCAACTCTTTAACTTATCCTTTGTCCTTTCAGGGTGGATTGTTTTCGTAAAACATATCGTTCCGAAGGATACTTTGGAATGTATCGAGGATCTGCTGTGAATATTCTATTGATTACACCTGAAAAAGCAATCAAGCTTGCTGCCAATGACTTCTTCAGACACCACTTCCAGACGAAGGATGGGAAACTCCCGGTTCATCGAGAAATGCTGGCAGGTGGTAGTGCCGGACTCTGTCAAATCGTAATAACAACCCCGATGGAGTTGCTGAAGATTCAATTACAAGATGCGGGTAGGATAGCGGCGCTTGCCAAGCTTGCACCCACCACTGCTGGCGGACCTGCTCCAGTTGTCAAAGTTTCGGCCACGACTATAGCTACGGAGCTACTAAAGTCTAAAGGAATAACTGGACTGTATAAAGGAACTGCCGCGACGTGTCTGAGGGACGTGTCCTTTTCCATGGTCTACTTTCCTCTCTTCGCACGTCTCAACTCACTTGGTCCGAGGAAGGTAAGTCTTGCTAATTGATGCTGATGCTGTAATTTAAAATACCCATAATGGATGCTCCTTCTGTAGTCTCCAACGTCACAAGAGGCAGTATTCTATTGGTCGTTTCTTTCTGGAATGGCTGCGGGTTCACTGTCTGCTCTGGCTGTCAATCCATTCGACGTCGTCAAAACTCGTCTCCAACTTTTGAATAAAGCTGAGGGTGAAGTCGCTTACAACAGCATTCCGGATGCATTTAGGTAACGTGGATTAATCTGAACCCATGTTGCATATTATTGTGAGAGATAAGTCACTCTGAAGACTGAATTATTAAATTGCAGGAAAATTATGAAGCACGAAGGACCGAAGGCTTTCTTTAAAGGCGGGGCATGCAGGATGATAGTCATCGCCCCACTGTTTGGAATTGCGCAAATGGTGAGGAATGCCCAATTTGAGTGTATTTTTCTGATCTTGTTTATTAATTTATTATTAATTTTTAATTATACCACCAATTCATTCCATAGGTCTACTTCTTTGGAGTCGCTGAGTACATTTTGGGAGTTAAGAAGTAGGTCCTGCCTCGCTGCAGCCATTTAGTCCATTGATCAGTAGTTAAGAGATTTACGTGTTTACCTTTGGAACGAATTAGGCATCAAATTGTCATTTGTGAAGAGGGGAACTCACTTCAGAATTTAGCTTCGTTAGATTTTAGAGGGATTTTTCCAGATGGTAAGGTGTTGGTGCCGGTGCTAGTCTTTATTCTGAACAATTTCAGTCAAAATCTAAAAGTTGGGTGAATGCGCTCATTTACGATACGAATTTTAACCACTTCTCGACAATATCCTATAAACTTCTGTGACTACGATATGATAATCTCAAATGATATCAATTAACTTGCTTGTGACTTTATGTTGACGCTTTTTCGAATATCTCTCATTTACTGTCCCTAATTTAAGTTAACAAATCGTGGCTACTGATTTGATAATACTCGTTGCAAATTGGGCCTCAAATAATTACTAATTACGTTGGTACACATTCCTGGACAATAATCAGAATAAGTGTGATACACATACAAATACAGCCTAGCAAAAGTCAATTAAAGAGATTTAATTCAATTGAAAGAGTTTATTCTTAAGTCTCCTGCCCATCAACCTCATCAGCAGCAGAAGCCATTCGTTAAGACTTAAGCCAACATAAGATTACTCTTGCACTGCCGGAGACTCTCCGTAATCTTTCCAGTTTTCAGAAATTGTTTGGCTGACCCTGAAAGCGTGTCAGGATTGTCTCTCAAGATCCAATGCAAGGTTTCCTGCATCGCATCCTTCACAAACTCAGCTTGATTTTTGGCCTTGTGTTCGGCGAAACAGTCCCCTCCTGTAACAATCCTTGTCACTGTTTCCATCATTTCCACAAAGTCCAGTCGGTCCTGAATGTGCTCGGGTGTCATTGGAGGAAACGCGTCGCTAGCGTTATTCTTCGTGGCGTGGATTGAATTACTACCCTGGACAGTGTTCAGGTCTCTCCGTTTCCTCGAGGAAAACCAACTTTTGACTTTATGTGCAACGTCTTGCATGAATGACCAAATTGAGGACTGTACCGGAGCCTCATCAATTCCTTCCTTGAACTTGGGTTGTGATTGAGATTCGGAATAGCCATCAGTTGCAGTATTAACTTCCGGTTTACCTCCGGTTGATTTCAGATCCTCCGGATGCTGAGATCCCAGGATTGGCACTAGATTTCTATTATCGGATCCAGATGCCCCGACCATCGAATCGGTGTCTGGTTTCCGGTGCTCGTGCTGAACCTTCGTGGTGGTGGAGGAAAGGGAACGGTGTTGATGAGATTGCTCATTTGGTTTCTTATTTGTTGAAATTAAAATTGATTTTAATAGAAGATTGTCATTCGGCGTAGCCTGCATTTTAGCTTCTTGTTTCTTGCTCGTCTCCTGCTTCCGATCGAGGCATTGTAGTAATTTCGAGAAAGTGGGCAGGAATGTTG
>Ga0194135_10002867_pt1 | contig 10520 bp, 1 predicted proteins | sample LitLau_LLRF_2013_FD_134024 | JGI IMG/M metagenome (GOLD analysis project Ga0194135, IMG submission 134024) | Freshwater sediment microbial communities in response to fracking from North America - Little Laurel Run_MetaG_LLRF_2013 (version 2) | ecosystem: Environmental > Aquatic > Freshwater >... | reverse complement strand
TGATGTGTAGAGACTTCACAAGATTCATGACGCTGGTAGTGTCAAAACTCGCACTTCAAGTCATTTTTAACTCACAAGGTCAGCCCTCGAGGCAACAGAAATTAGCAAACATCTGCAAACTCCATCTCATCATCATCATCTACCTTATATCCCATTGTTGGTACAACTTCCATTTGATTCTCCCGTTTGATTAATTACTCAAGTCAGTGGCAAACATCAAGGAGGCCTGGGTATATTTTCTGAACTCCAGAGACCGCAGCAACCTGCCTGGAGATTGAATCACTTTATACAGCCCTACTACTACTACTACTACTTTGTGAAAGCTGTTTCACGCATGGAGAATTCTGTAAATACATCACCACCACTTTCACAACCATTCTTACAACTCCAATTACTCAAATTTATATTCATGTAAAACTGTAAATGATGTCTGACTGAAGTCAGTAGCAGGAGATATGTGTGTGTGTGTGAGTTAAAGATGCGGCTTTGTTATTTGCCCGTAGGTATACCCACATATACTGTACATAACTTCCTTTTGTATTAAATATGAGTTACTTTATTACCACCACCCCTGAGCAGTTACATATTTTACTTGTCATTGTATGGGGCTTCGTGTTCTCCGCTTTTGGATGAAGTGTGAGCACACACATCACTCCAGCACATATATACTTCACATAACAATCGCAGATATGAAACACATTTGCCAAAAGAGAGAGTGTTCGGAGCATCTCTTCATGCGGAGGTACATTGAGAAATGAGACAGAGTGAAAGCACACCAGATGCCTAGTTAGTGAAGAATTTCACAACTCAATCTTGTGTCTGTAGCATTTGTCTTCACTTCCTCTCCATATAAAGTTGTAGGAAAGCCAGAGGAGAGTAAAGGAAGGACTTATAAGTTCACTTCCAGAGCAGAGAGAGTTTCCCGAGCTGGAACTTTGCCTTTTGGGTGGACTTTCTTCTCTTTTCTCTCCTCAGTTTTATTCAAGCGCAGTGATCCATAAGGAAACCTTTCTTGGGAGCAGGAGAGTCATTTCCTAATTTTCCTCCTTGTGGTTCTCATTCAACTCAACCATGATAAGAGCACGAACAATTAATCATTCCTATGAAAATGAGCTCTGACATCGTCTTTCCACACACTCATCCCGTGTCAGTAGGCAGGCATGCATATGTGCATGCATCTTGTGATCAGTCTGTGTGGGTGACCTTAAACCTAACCCACACCGAATCTCTGAATTAGTTATTCATCTATCTTAGCAGTCTGCAGCTCATATGAGGTCTCTTATTACATACATAATACTCTTGTTAGTTCATAACAAAGACAATTCATTTCAGAAAAATTTTGCTTGAGTTAATGTTTACCCAAAAGATGACAAGTTGCATATGCGTGTGCCAAATAATATTATTGTCACAAGTGTCAGTGTCAATTAGCTCAACCTACATTTATACTGTGGAGTGTTTCATAAGATTTCTGTTCAAGGTGAATTCTACATGGGTTCTATATATAATAAATTATTGATGCGCTTGAATTTAAAATCGTCATATACACCATATCATAGTCCACCGAGAAAATTCATTTCAGACACGATCTGATCGTTCCAGTTGTAGGCTACGTGGGTATGTAAACTTATTGCCACAAGACACGTCGTTGTTCAGAATCAAGAATGCATAAGAAAATTAAAAATTCACTTTTAAAATCCAATAAAATTTCCCTTTCATTCATGTCTAATTTTACTGGCCATGATTTCGTGTTTTAAAACAATTACTAAAAGGTTTAACAACTAAAAAATCCGTGTATAGGTGGTGGTTGCTTTGAGGTACTGCTGAAGATTTGTGGTTTATTTCTTGCCTTGTTAATTTACGCTTACGCGTGTGTTGAAAAAAACTTTCACGGTGAAATTATTACACGGTATTGTACGGAGGAGATGAAGACCCATCAAGAGAAACACAAGAGAAAAATTCGTAAAAGGATTTGGTTTTGTTGTTGTACCTTTGCTGCTAACTATACGTGATGTGTTTCTCCTGAGGCGATCTGAGGATGTATATCATCTCCGTCTCCCATAAATTTGACTTCGTGGTGTTTTCGAAACCGCCTCGAGAGATATTAGAGCAATACTGGTTTTAAATTTTTCAATGATGTTCATTCTCTTTGAAGTCCCTTCTGGTGTAATCTCAAGAAGTTAGTTAGTACCTGCTCCTCCGTTTTATTATCATTTCGTACAAGTTGAGCTAATGAAATAACTCGCACACTTCCAGTCGCTTGTTCTTGGCGAGGAGCAGCAGCAGAAGTTATTGCGAGGTGCTAACTAGATAATCGATATGTTTGATAGGCCAAGGAAATAAATTGAGGAATGTGTTACACTACATGATGATACTTATGAGAAAAATACAACCTGTTAGCTTTGAGGTTATCCACGTGCCGATGATGATACAAGAAGAGGCACTTACACTTCTCTCTACTTATTATAATTTTTTAATGGAGTCAACCACTAAAAGGTCCACACCCTTTTTACACTCTACCGTGTTCCTTCATTGTGAAGTTATGTGTGTTGTGTACCCTCACAACAAAAAGTAATCTTAGAAAGTGTCTTTCTTAAATATTCATTGAAAACATTCACAAAATTGTATGAATGAATATTTAATGCAAAACAGGTGAATCCTTCATTCAAATTAGATTTGCATGAAATAAAAATGCTCTCCAATTACAAGAGGAAAATTAAATGGAATAATGCATCACACAATAATTTCAGCCTACATAAATGTGCAAGTAAATTGTGTGTAAAGTATTTTTTTAAACCATGAAATATGCGTATACTTTGTTGTAGAGATGTACACATTTATGAATAAATTACCTATACATTATTGGAGATCGAGAGCATATCAATCATTCCGCTTGTGCCTATAAGTGTAACATTAACAAACACAAATACTGTAAATATTAGTTCTAGTGGCTTGAAACATCATTGAACGTTAACTGAAAGTTGTGTCTGTGTGTGTGAGTAAAGATTTGCATTGCGTAGGAGTACGCAGATCCCTTACAGATTATTTTGTGTCTCATGCAACGCCCACAGTTTTGTATGACAAAGAGAATCAAACAAAAGTTCGGAATCATATCTAAATACTAAATATGATATAATGCTGTAGAAATAAACGATTCCGACGGCTGCAGTTAAACGCAACAAGCGAACGAGTTTTTGTTTTCTTTAAATGTTTTGTCAACCCGTATTAGGAAATGATATAGGATTTCCTTCTAGACTAAATGGACGTGCTTCCAAGTTCTACACAATTGACTGTGTAGTAAGAAACATGTCTTTGGGTTGTTTCCCAACGTTTATCTATTATCTTGTGCACAAGGTGCATCGAGCAAAATAATAAATTCATGCAAATTCAGTAGGCGAAATTCACTGTGACAAAATATGACATTATGAAGATTAATTCAATGATAAACGGTTTGGTCACTTGGCTATTCACAAGAAGCTGTACTCAATCAACAATGAAAAATCCGTCTTGATGTCCTATGTAATTTAATATAATGAGTTTTAGATCAAACACAAGCCATATTTGTTGTACTTTCTTAATACGATGACATTGCTGTCTCACACCCTCGCAATTTCGTAGTTTATTATTCATTAGCAGTAATACATTACATGTTACGCACGATTTATCTGCGAGGAGTCACTCACAAGGAAATAAGACAGTTTCTAAAAGTCGAGGTGTTTGCTAACACCATTAAACTAAAATCTTGAGAAACCCACAATTTCCGCTCGCAGTTTCATCGAATGATTCGTATGCATATTATCGTAGATTACCTACTTTTGGAAGCGATACCGAGGTGTTTAGAATGCCTTAATGATATATGTTCTGAATGTTCTCTCTCACGAAACGGTAAATATACAGGGTGTTCCATATTGCCAACCCTATGTTGACGCCATTTAAATAAATTTTGCAACGCTTAAGACAACAAAATGTTTCATAAACTCTCATTGCAGGACTTGTGGGACACCCTGTACTTTCATAATTCGCAAGGTAACCAACCCCACTCTGCAATCAATAAATGTCACGCATGATATAAAGTGTGTAGTGCGTAGAGTGCGTAAAGGTAAAATTAAGGGTGTCACTTTTCCACCTCTCATAATGAATCTTAATTTGAAGAGTATACATCTCAATGACGATGTCATCTCTAAGGACAAGGAGTGTATGCATTCTGAAATCCTAGCGGCACGTGTAATCGCCACTTTCTAATTTACTTCAATAAGTTTAGTCTACTACAAGAACACGAATCGTTAAAAGAAATTATCGGTGGATGTATTTATAACATAATGTAACAAAATATTTCGAATGAACTTGAAAGTTTGGATCAAACTCCATCAGGAATTTTTAGAATTTATCAGTAAAGGCTCATTCACTTACATTTGATTATTTTTTCGTAGAACTGTCGTTTTCAGTTCATGAAAAACACAGATTAAGTTGAAAGTCTCAGACACATTTTCTATTTTCTTAAAATCATGCATTGCACAGCAAACATATTAGAACCTTCCGTAAATATAATCTAGTCTTACTACACAGGAAAAGCATTCAGCATTATAAATTTACTGCTGACATCGATTTTTAATAAGAGGCTATTATGGCTGGTTTTCGCCTCTCCTGGAAAATGTTTTAATATAAGAACGACAAAGACCTAAATTTCCGCATTCTAAATAAACCGACTTAAAAAAACTTTCCTCGCGAAAGAGGATTTTGAATCAGTTCTCGTTACTTAAAAAGTTTATTTCTGAGAAAATTCAGATTATTTCTATACATGAAAAGGATCCACAGTCATGATATAAATTCACCGTAAATGAAATAGGTATCTAGTTTACTTTTGGCGTATGCAATAAATTAAGTGGATTGAATTGAATACTTTCCCTGAGCTACACAGTTTTCATGTAAAAAAGCACGAAATCGTTACTTGGAGCATTTTCTGTCTATCGTAATAGTGAAAGGTGTTTGGCTTCAGTTTTGCTCTCCATTAATTCCATGCATCGTCAGGCTCAGAAGTGGTTCATAATGAACTACTAGAACTACCGGCAGAATAGACTTCAATTTTAAATTATTACTTTTCGAATAAGTGTAGTGAATCAGCACGATTCAAATTCATTATCCGAAATAAAATTATTTAAAATAGATTTCCGGCGAAGATAGTTTATTAACCTCTTTCTACTGGAAGTCTTCTTACAGTTTAAAAAGGCTTAAAGTTTGCAGCATCATCATCGACTCCATAAGAAAGTGGAATTTGTAGAATGATTTTCGTTCGTCATATGATTTAATTTGAGTTAGCACATGGGAACATTTAGACGGAGTTGCAGAGTAAGGAAAAAGTTAATACTCCTTCGAGAGGCTTTTGAATGATTTATAGGACAAACAAACTACCTCATCTGCTTACTCTCCCTCTCTCTCTCTGCAATCTGGTGAAACGACCTAACTGGATTGGATTCTGGCATTTAAATCCATTCTCATGGTCATCATTTCTGCTCCAATGCGTTGCAAAATGAACGGTTGTTCCTTGTTGTTCACCTTCCTTATAATAATAACAGAGTATATGGAGGAGAGTGTATCTATCGATTTGAATTCAACGTCTCTCGTGGAGTGAGAATCCTCCTAAGAACATAATCTCACAGTAATGTGCAAATTCCCGTACAAACAGCAATACGAAAGACACTGTGTAATTGCAAATTCTCCTCGGGTTCCTAGAATTAAGGTTAGCGCATTGTCCGTGGTCCCAGACTCGAGAATATTTGATGTCAGCATTAATCAGTTTCCTAATAAGATTTATGTGCGACAGGTATTACACAACTATAGAACTGCGTGAATGTTATTGAATGTTCAGAGGCTTCTAATAAGAATATAACAATATGAACAGAGCTGCTTGGTTGTATACGTTATTCGCGAAATAGTATATATATATATAATACATATGTATACGAGAGAGAGAGAGAGAGAAAGGTATCTTCTACCTTTTGTAATTAAGCCCCATTGCTATATTGCAGAGATGAACAGTATACGCTGCCGAAGGACTTTATTCTAAATTCTAATAATAACTTTTAATTAAGTTGCAAGGGAGTGTGACAAGACCACTTCTTGTTAACAGAGTCCTATTAAATCCCTTGTTATCTTTGTAACTTAACTAGCTAATTAAAATCAAAGGGGTACGTGTGTAGAGTCGTCATTAAAGAAACAGTAGTTACTACAACCTCCCTACACAGTGGTTTATCAATTAGCGTCTCGTTGGTTTGCGTATTGGTATACTGGAAATTTGATTAATTTGAGACACCAACTGCTTCTGCTGCAGTGACAAAATAATGACATGCTGAATACTCCACGAGAGAATACGTAATGAAAGAAAACCACCTTTATTATTCATTCCTGCGATACATATTATTCCGTATTGATTCCTAATATCCTAATTGTCAATCATCAATCAATGAGTGAGCCACTCCCACTTAAGATTTAATTTCAATTCCCACACGAATACCAAAATTATACAATGTAATGCACTGCTGTAGAGTTTCGACAGAGATCTCATCTCGCTATATACATATTTGATAGTAGTTGATAGTACTTTATTATGATATACTATATAATAACATTAAAGTTTTTGCGGTATGCGGGTACGACAAAAACAAATTTGGGTGCGTAGGAGTTCTTCTAATCTAATCGAGGCGACTCAGTGAGTGAAATGATTCATCTTTCGATTTCCTTTATTTAATTTGTAGCAGAGACTGAACAAAAAGCTTGATTATACGATAAGTGTGAGAAACGGTGGGGCGAATTGTTCTCTACTTTCTGCCTAAGCCCCTTCGTAAACTTCTGAGCTATTGTTGTTGCAGGGACTTCAAAAGATTTAATCTCATTCTAGAACAAAAGGGCGGAGAGCGGCTATCAGAACTCTGCGATGTCTGAGGTATCCAAGCGTACATTGAAATGATGTCACTTTCTCAGATCTGTGATAAACAAAAGCGTTTTAGCACGGAATAAACGGTTACAAGATTTCTTCGTTACATTTCTCAGTCAGCGCTTTCTATGAAGATGAACTTTCAGGAGAAATAAGGATATTTTTAAAACGCAATTGTTTTATTAATGGTCCGGGCATATAAAGTTATTATGAGTGTGTCAAGCCCAAGAGTCTTATGTTCAAAGTTCTAACAAAAAGTTTCGATTTTGCTGTATAAATAAAACAATAGGCTGAAATGGGATTTCAATGATAACCAGTAACAATAATAATGAATACCTAAATTGTACTATTGGATTGATGAACTGGAATAGCAATCAGAGTTTAATATTTTTCCGTTCAGCATGTTATACAGCACAATATTTTAATTCAGCTATGCAAAAGAGCCATGTGCGTGTAATTTGATCCAGGTTTTGAGTAAATTGCTTAAATTAAGCCTAATTAGTTATTGAAATTACAAACAACAACTAACAACACACCCGAAAATGATTTCAAGCGTGAGTACAAGGGCGTTCCGATTCCACACAGCTTGATCTAGATGACTTACATTGATTCAAAATAAAACAATAGGACTAGGGATGACTTACACACACACACGACTAGAACAACTATCAAGTACAAAAAAACATCACACAGAAGAATGTTCACGTGTGAATGAAAAGTTGCACATTGTGTTTTGCTTATAATTAATATAGTTCTTATAGGCTTATTATTCTCTACCTAAAGACCTGCCCTGATTAAATGAATACACCGTATAGACTCTTGAAATGAAGGCGACACATATCATGTCACATTGCCTAAGCTCCAATGCGATAACAAACGAAAGGAAATTATGAGACACGTCTATTGGTAAATCCGGATTTATTCTTCTCTTTTTGGTTCTTATGCGCCTTTTATAACTTGGGACAACCAAGCTAGAGCTTGTAGGTAAAGCATTTTACATTTGAGTGAACACGATGATTTTGATTTTCTGAGAGTATTTTGTGAAGTCTGTCTTGTATCTTGGCGTGATTCTTTTCTTAATCCAACGACAGGATGAACGTAAACAGGGAACGTGTGGGTTGCACTATAGCAGGCCATTGTCATTTGTATCGAAGTGATCTGATATTGCTTGTTTGCATTCGATGACACTGATACCTCGTACTCGTAAAAGATTAGTTGTCCTGTGTGTGAACCTGAAATCTCTTTTATGACATCTCTACAAACTTATTTGGAAGATTTCATAGGTTATTGTTTTATTCATCAGTTGAAGTACACTGTGTAATGAGCATACAGGGAAAACAGGAGCACTTGTTCCAATTCTAAAGCTTTTCATTTAAAGGTATGTTTAAATCGACTCCGTTATACACGACAGATCAAAAGCCGTAAGAAACTCTATGCTATAAGTAAGCTTGATTGGTTAAAAATCTTGAAATTCAAGTAGCAGTAGCAGGATAACAAGTAGCTCAATTGTTCTATCCATAAATCGGATTGTATGGGGTTGGACGGCTCTTAAACTCATATATATACCTAGGTGTCCATATGTGACATCAATTCTTCATCGTCATTGAACTCATTTACATTAAACAACTCGCGAGGAATGATATGAACTTGTAAAACACTCCAAATGAAGAGAATTGCTGGTTTGCGTCATAAAATGTGTGCAAACTAGAAATCCAGACGTATTTGAATGATATAGAATAGTAAATATGCCGAAAGTAGACTGGGAAAATAAAAATACTTTTGTTCACTAACCTCCACTGCTCCACACAATTTAAGTCTGACGTTCATCGTCTGAGTCTCTCCACATATATTAAACATCTAGAGACAGAAGAACGGTCGGAAAATTCCATTCCAGTCTCCCACTCGTGTGGAAGGAATAAGGTAATTCAAGAATACAAAATTTTAAATTGAACTTTCATGTACTTCTCACCTTATTTATTCTACCGGTCGGAGCAATATTTCATTTATGCATTCTCAGTACATTTTTATTATTTGACTTCCATCATCATCATATCGGAATGAAGAATTCGGAGAAGATGAAGCAGGCGACAGAGTTCATACAAATGAAAGTCTTTGGCTCTAAGCTGTTGTGTTTGTGGACGCTTTTAAAGCAACGTTATAGTTCTCAGAAAAGAGGTTTCAAAATGCCCAAGAGATTCGTCTGTACTTCCAGGAGCAGCAGTGTCTACTACGAAAGCACTTATAAAGCTTCGCCCACACAAAGTAAATAATATTATGACAGGAAAACGAGAGGTGTGTGTGTGTTAAAGAGGAAAAGATACGACAGAGTAAGCCCAATCTAATCTACAGAAGAAATCCTCCTTGAACTCAGGTAGCAGTTTTATTTAATGAGGTGTCAAATTAATTTAGAGTCAAACCAATCCAGTTGGTGAGCTTCTGCGTATACCTTCCCGTTTATTCAAGTGTGCAGATATGGAATGAGAAAGTAAATGAGATTTTTTCACTCTCGCCTCTTTTGAAAGCGGAGTAAAAATTCTATCTCACTTTTTCAGTCGACTCGGAATCTACATTACCTACTTTATAGTGTACGGGTATCGTGTAATTGGAAACTTTCTAAAGGTCCACACACGTCCACACGATCTCACGTGAAGACCATAATTCATATTCCGTTTAAAGATTCAGACACATCTTACTATCTTGAATATTTTAGAGAAGGAAATAAAAATTCTTTCTTTGCTAATAAGGCAAAATAGACATATCTAACGAATGTGGTTTCGGGTGTAGTTTACTTGAAATAAGGTTAGTTTTAGTTGCACGATTCCCTGCCTACGCTTTCATTCTCTGTACACTCTCTGAAGTTCTTTGAAAGTCTATAATATATCTAAATGTACAAGTCAAGTATTTCACGAGGCTTAATAAAAATTCATAAAAATTGCCAAAAAGTGAGAACACCCTTGGAGAGATAGAGGAACGAGTTATGAAGAGAAAGCACTATAACCTTAAGTACGAAGGCAATAAAAGGCTACCCGATGGAGAGTCTTCTTCGTATCATCTTCTGCCCACATATCGCCTGCTCTTTCATAAAGTCCTATACCTTATTCCATTGTGTTGTGTATATGGGTCCTATCAAATTACGTAAATGTCAAAAGTGTGAAAAGGGCCACCGGCTTTCTGTGTATTTAAGGTTGACAGTTGGGTGCATTCATTCGCTGGTCAAACAGCCTTTTATACTCCTTCTTCATTTCCAATATCACTCTATATGTGCCTGTGTGCATGTGCTTGGTAGTATTAAGGTGATCATGGGACGATCGCTTGGACTTCTTGGGAGAGACACAGTTTATGACCAATTGACTCACGCCACGAATTTTTTATACGAGTTGTGGTCTTTTGTTGTACTTTTTGTAAACTGAGATGAACTCTGTAATGAAATACATGCTATGAGTGAAAATGTATTCGATTATTTCGATTAAACCCCGAGGTCCAGAGAGAGATGTTGCCCGTGAGTGTTTTTTGACACGCTGAGTATGACAAGAAGGGGAGATAACAACGAAGTATTCCATCCAATTTGAGGAAAAGGCTGTTACTGCGTATT
>Ga0194135_10002866_pt1 | contig 10526 bp, 4 predicted proteins | sample LitLau_LLRF_2013_FD_134024 | JGI IMG/M metagenome (GOLD analysis project Ga0194135, IMG submission 134024) | Freshwater sediment microbial communities in response to fracking from North America - Little Laurel Run_MetaG_LLRF_2013 (version 2) | ecosystem: Environmental > Aquatic > Freshwater >... | reverse complement strand
CTTCATTTCCATGTAAGCGGCATCGGGAAGGCCGGTTCTAAAAAGCCAATACTCCTCGGCAACGTTGTAGATCCCACTTTCCAGGAGTCTTTTTGAAATTTGCTCGACTGGAACTTTCGTCAGCATGGCGTAAGTGTATATTTCCCGACTAGGAAATGTTGCTTCAGGTACAATATGACATTTCGTTTCAGGATAAACAGTTTCCACATGGTGGATAATGGACTTCATATTATCAAACACTACGATGGCATTTTCCTGTGCTAATCTTAAATGATAATCAGATCCATTTGCTTGACTTACATCCTCTTCAAAACTTGTGTTCAATTGGTGGAGTACTCCGTACTCCTTAAATGTAGGGAGGAATTGGAAAAGGCTGTTTGCCCCTCCAATTTCAATTAATTTGTACCCATCCTGGATAAGGGAACCAAAGTCAAGGACTAAGTATGGCGGGAGAAGGATGACGAAGCTTGCAATCCGACTTTCATAAATACAAGTCAAAACAATCAAGGAAATGTTGAACAGGATTACACGGCGGAGAAACTTGGATTTCCCCATAGGTTGCTTTAACAGCACGCCGTTAATTAGAAACCAACTTTTAACTATAAGCATGTTCCCCACAGTTGCCAAACCCAAAAGTAACCAGGACCAAAGATCAAATGGTATAAACCAGAAACGAAACTCAGAAATCTCTCTTTCTCTACTCTTTGTGCAGTAGAGGAAATGACGCGCATACTCATGGACGGATATTTGAAGGAATAATCTGCCAGGGTGATCTTGCTCGATATATTTTCCCCATTCTGTTGCAATCATCCCAATGACTCGTGGGTTATCGTCGTGGAAGGTCCCAAAGTGCTCCCAATTTTCTCCAGGAAACCAATGCACTGTTAGATTCAATTTGACACTAATAATTTCCGCCATGGCTTCAGAGCTGTAGCAATCATCAAGAAACTGAGAAACGTGGTAAACGCATTTCTTGTTGGGGTCTTCCGCCGCCTTGTGTTCAACCTTTACTTGGATCAGCCCCCTATTATACTGCCGGTGAAGAGCATCCCAACCAAGTTTTAATTCCCTTAGTGAACTTGTTTCTTCATTTCCGGTTGAAATCCATCCACCAGGGCATGTGTAACAAAATATAAATTGTCTGTTGATTGTCATTGTTTGATGATGAGGGCGAATGGGAGAAACAATAAAAGCAAAGTAAGGTGCGGATTGAAAATTGGCCCTGTATTTCCCTATTTTGGAAGAGAAACAAAGCGGAGTGGGAGTTAAAGGCGGGAAATCCATACTGATAAATATGTGTGCATTAGGTTGGTATTCACGCGGGAAGAATACGTTCCGATGAGTCATTGCAGAATGACATGCATATCCATGGAGGAGAATATTTATTGAACAAGTTTCCAAATGCCCAAAGGGAAGTCTACCCTCCCATCTTGTTCCTCTCCGATTCCTGACTGTCCACAACGAGATGTGCTCGCCTTGGGTAGAAGTGCGAAGTGCTTCCACTACGCTCATATACTTATCCTGATCACTTACATCAACGTGTACTAAATTCAACGTGCAACCCTCATACTCAGATAGGCTGAGTCCTATTGCCCAAAGATGCCGAGGGCAGAGAAAGAATGGCCACAGGATGTGAAGATGCTGAATTTGTAGTTTTGCCCACATTTTATATGAACACGGCTTTTACATAAAATGGTATTTGTGGAATCGGATTCCACTGTTAAAATATTCAGGAACGTACAATAACATAACGATGGGATGCTTGGTGGAGCAGCTCTGTATGAGTTCCATTTCATACTGAACCACTCAACGTTCAAGTTCAAAGAGGCTAAAGCTTTTTAAAAACCTTCTTAAACTTGCCATTTTAATAATAATATAGCCAAGGCTAAAACTGAAAGGTATAATTTAGGACCCAATTCAAAAATAACGAGTACTCGCGTCATGACATGGCATTCTGCTTGTTTACAACCATCTCTCATGTTTTTATCACACGGAACAGCGTGAACTTACTTTTAGATATAATTGTGAGGTTACTAATGTGGAGTACATAAAAAACATGCACATTACTTTAATATCCCTTAAGTTTCACACAGAGCAAACGCAAGGACTTCGACTACTAAATGTGGATTATTAACTTCAGAAGCAACTCGACGTATTTACAATCAAAGACGGCTTCAATAATCAAACTAACATTATTATGTCATTGTTCAAGTACTGAAAAGAAGTACATTACACTAGCAGGAATTATGTGCCCGTTCTGGAAAAATTATTCTTCTCTCATTATTTCTTCTCTCAATTAATTACAGGATTTGAACTTAAAATTAAAGGGCACAATGAAATTTGACGTCCAGTATGTTTTTTGTTAATTCTGGGAAAACAGAATCCCAAATAGCAAATGTCGTTCGTAGCAAGTACTCTAACCGTGATTTTGAATGTGCTGACAACGCTGATGAACCTCAAAGGATTTATATTCAACATCTCATCTCAATCAGAAAATGGTCGGATGCCGTTCGCCGAGCTGGGTTAACAGATAGAGGATTGCAGTACTCACCTCCCCCACTAGGGCTACATTAACGCGTTTATAAGTCAACCTTAAGCATAATTATTGCACTTGCCCGCTGGAACTCGAAGCCGAAGAAAAATTGAATGATCCTGAATTGTGCCCTTGAACCGCAGCTCACCTTCATAAAGAATCATTCATCTTCACTGAAACGAAAACTCAATTTGGCTTGAATTTGAATACGGTCGGTTGAATTATTGTCAATCACATTTGTTTAAAACCGCAATTTCAACTTCACCAACGACACAAGGTAAGCTAGGATTGAATGGTTCAAACTCTTCCAGAGACGTGCCAAAAACTGACTGAGGCAGAAACTCGTTTCTGGAGCTCCACGATTTCTCGGAACATCTTAAAATTGAATTTTGTCCAATCGTTTCATGTTGATGAATTCAGGCAAAAGTTATGATGGCAAATGCGTTTATCAATGTAGCAGTGTCCTCTACAGATGACATTCTTTAAAATATTTTCGTATGTATAATTTAAGGCATTTCAGTTCCTGGAAATAATTTAAATTCACGTAAATCTACATGGAATCTATGAATAACATCCTAATTTGAATATTATACTGCTCAAACGAATTGAATCGTTTTGGCGCGATCATGCAAAAAATAGCAAAATCTTTAGTTCTAGGGGCAGCCCGGCATGTTCCGGATAAAGTAAAACGCACATCCTCCTCCAACGATATCTGAGGGGGATCACACGCCGGCTTATAAAAATTCACATTCAGTGACTGATTGGCTGACTCCCAGATTAAAAAGAAAGCTCTCATGAGCAGAGTAATTAAATTTTACAATTCTTATTGGATCCCATGGCACTTAGATTCATTGTGATTTAAAAAAATTTGACTAAAATATAACAAATAACCCAATTTTAACAATATATAAAATCACACTATATTTGACATTCGAATAAAACTCAGCTGTAACATTTTTCATATTTTATTATTGTTTTTACACTGAACTCTAACCCAATTTTGTGTTGAATAAATCCAGAAATTTTCGTTTCGAAGAGGAGACTTGCTTGAAAATCGTTTATAAATTATTTGAATCCATTGTTTTGTAGATTAATACTCAGATTACGATTTTGCGAAAGCTTTTACGAGTATGAAGATAGTGATATCATAAATTACTTATCTCAACTAGTAAACGTCAAAAGAAATTGTTGATAATCATGTTTTTGGAACCCTCACTTCTCCCTTCCACATGAAGTTGGGTTGCCAATAGCAGTTAAAACTAGAAATCAACTTCAAAGTGTTTGCAAGGACTTTCAAATAGAATAGGAGATTCATGGAGATGGAGATTCATATCATGGAGATTAGGAAATATAAATTACATTTAACGAGCGTAACCTAACAACCTAGAACCGTTGGGGGTATTTAAATAGTTCGTTAGGCCGTACTTTCTATTTGTCGTTCTGGCTGTTTGAAAGTTCATTTGAAGCATCCAAAAATAAGCGTCGTCATGAGGCAAAATTTTCTTGTAATGAACCTTGTCGCTCTTCACTGTCTATAGTGATCAGCGGAGATGGTGAGACGATTTAATACTCCCCAGAATACAACGCTATTTACTGTTATAAAAGCATATTAATTTTTAGACGTTATTTTTTTTAACAGTCGATCATTTATTTTCATTCGAGAATTTTGAAGGAATTTGATTATGAATAAACTAAATCTTACTTCATAGCTAAAATAAATTCAACTTAACTTAAACTTAAAATGTTGAGTGATAAGTTGGAGTAATCTAATTGGAGAATGAGGAAGAAGGAAGACGTCAGATTTCAAGTTTTATAAAATTAATTTTAAAATCCAACTTTGACTCTTTAGCTCGAGAGACTGGGAATGGAAACAACTGTCAGCAGGACTGTGTTGACGCCAATGAAGAGTGTATACAGGGTTGCGGTGGCAACACAGTGTGTTATCATGAGTGTGATAACGCCTACACACGATGCATTGAAGAATGTACCGATTCAAGATAATACGAAATAAGATTCGATTGTGGAAAATATCAGCAAATATGTTGAAAATAACCAACAACTCGGATATTTATATTGTACCAACATACTTTGATTTAACACAATTCTTATTATTGATCACGGTACAACTTTAGTTAAAAATTTCAATTAATATTCGTTTCCGTAGAATAAAAACGAAATTCACCAATGCCAGAACTAACAAATTCGAGCAGCAGTAAAGTGTCTAATTGTATTAGTAACAATTAAGTAAGAAACCCTGATTGGATGCCAACGTAACTTCACAGAATAGTGAAACTCATGTGTGTATCAATGCGCTGTGAGAGGGAAGGAAAAAGAAAACTCATTGATGCCATATAACGTAACTTTGTTTAGCATGAGATGAGTCCCTGATGTAAAAAGAATGGGAAAACATTATTATTCTTAGAGTTTGATTCATTCTTCTGACATCCAAATTCCGGCGAGGTTGTCTATAATCTAGGCTAGGATAGGGTTAACTGTGCCAGACAGATATATCAACCTTGCTGGAATTTAGATATGAGAATTAAGTAAATATTTTTTGGGCTTAAACCGCACGGGTAGAAATTTCTTGGTGTTAAACTTGCAGAGAAGTAAAATTGTAAAGTTTATTTTTGAAGGGGAGGAATATTGAAATGTTGAAAGTGTTTAGTGGCGATTTCGAGTAGGTTAAATGTGAGTTTGAGGTCAACCTGAAAGGAAGACATATCCTCACCGCGGGATTAGTGTGCTACAGCGAAAAAATCAATAGTTATTCATGTAGAATACATCAGTAGAATTTGAATTTTCCCTCAACAGGGCAGTCAATAATACGGATAACTCGAGCGATGTAGAGGATGCTTGGTTTACCCTTAGTTCGGATTCTTATCTAGGTGTGTCTCCTCGCAGTTACTTTAGAGTTTTCCATCCTTGTTTATTGGAATTTCCTTTCAAATCCATCTATAGAGTTTTTGAAGAAAATATGGGCTGGGAAACCAGGCCTCACTATCTAAATGCATGGGGTGGCCTTAATATTATGCTTTCCCGGCCCATATTTTCCTCAAACGGACCATAGGAGCCGGATTCATCATTTTTGTCAAAAATTATGTCGTTCCATATTTTTTGATGAGATTTGGGGAAAAAGCGAACTAGATGCCCTGGCGTTTGATACGGCCTCGGACAGATAAAAGTAATCGATTAGACGAGTTTGATGCTATTGAGTTTATCTTGTTGGAAGGTTTAATCTACCCATTCTGGTTTTGGCGGGTTTGAGCTATGAACGATCCATGAGTGAGGGGGTTCGGTGAAGCTGAAGTGCGAAAAGGATGCAGGCTGCCCCGCTGGAGTAATGGCTGACTAAGCTGGTAGCCTCACGTTTCTTATATATTCTTAGAATGGATAATCGGGTTCACAGGAATATACCACACGTTCAGGAATTTGATCCTAGGGAAATGCCAACGCTCGTGGAGAGCAAAGTATACAAGGGTGAATAATACAGGTTACTTGACCTCACCTTTACCGCTACACAGGAAATTATTTTATACAAGACGCTGCTCCGTTTCTCAACAAATTTCTCATTTCTCATTTAATAACTTGGCTGAAAAGAAGTATTGGAACATCGTTGATTCTTTACTTTCGATGAGTTTAAGAACTTGCTTTTATTGAGTAATAAAACTATAACGACTACAAGAAACTCTCATGTCGTATCGGACAATCATTATTAAACAGTTGCATTCGAAGTGACAGTCCAAACAGGGTAGCCAAGTTTATCTGAATTGAATCGTAATCATGGCATACGTCAGAGCAATGCTGAACCCCTGTGCATTTGATAAAAATAAACTATTTTGCACTGCTTGTATGCGATTCGAGATATATGAAGTAAAATATGCGTGGATTTCTCTTACAGTGCCTAGAAAACCATACGTGATTGTATAGAACCGTCCGCCTCTTATCCCGAGATTATCGTTTTCGATCTCCAAGTAGCTCACCACAATTTGCGAGTACGATCGTTTCCGATGAGCCAGTAACCAAGTCCTGAATTGGCTCACCTATGAGTGAATTTTAAATAAAACTAAAACTGCATCTGAAGAAATTTTTTTAGCAGCGTTAGATTATTGAGTTTGGATTTAACTTATAGACCTTACAGTGTAGTGCGCTTCTGCTGAGCATATGAGGAAAGAAGTCATTAGGAACAGATAAACCGCCATAATCAATGGAAACGTCCAAGATTGTGAGTCAATTACATCTACAATATTTACAGCATTCTCCAAGAGTTGCAATGTCACGCAAACGCAAGTGGGTCCCAAACATGCGTTCAAGTCGTCCACCGTCTGCTTCATTTTGCAGTAGAGCTTTGAGACCTGCGAACGCACCCGAATATTAACAAGTTCATTTTTTTTGGAATTTTATAAAAACAGGCATAAAAAATCAAAGCACAGATAAATTTATAATTTATAAAATTAGGATGAATTTCAGACACTTGCACTTGATTACAGAGGCGGTTAGAAATGTCTTACCCGATGGTTGTCATCATCGGTATCCGTTGACGACAATAATACTTCGTTAAAATTTTTAGCTATTCTTAGAAAGATAAATGCACAAATAACATTTAACAGAAGTAACAAATCAACCATAACCCATTTGTAGGTCCTTCCGACGAACGTGACAGCTGCAGCAAATTTCAATGTCGTCCCAATTTCACCAGCCCCCAAAATTTCAGGTCCGAAAACATCGTGTGACAAGGAAAATTCAAACAGAAGCTTCTTCGTCAGTAGCCGAGTATAGTCATCCATACTGTTTTGGACGAAGCGAGAAAGTTCGAACGAGAAGATCCATGCCACAAAGGAAAAGACACTATAGCCGATAATGAAAATAGTGCAGCTTTTTACGAATGATTTGGTCTATCCATCGCAAAAGTATGAAAAAGCAAGTTAACTTTACAGAAGTACTTCGAAAGCGTCATGTGTGAATTTTTTGTGTATACTATACCTTTTCCGAATTTTTTGCTAGAATTTGATTAGGCCCGCCAAACATTAAAAGCAAGGCTGGCCGCTTGAACCAAAGTAAATGGATAAATGCGACACAATAGCCAGCCTTGTTCACCCTATCGAGAAGCCGTAGAAATACAACTGGATCCTGTTTCGTCCGGCTCCCAATAACCGCACCCCAGATTTCGAACAGGGCGGCGGCTAATATCAGTAAATGAACAAATATGCAAGTGATCTGTGAGATTCATCAAAAAAAAGAATAAGAATTTTTAAAACAATAACAATTTGTAAATAATATATAGTTAACATTTTACCTTTTGTAAACGGGTTTCTTTGACGATGTAGGATTTCCCATTTTGTTCGACTCTGAACGGAACCATTAAAATGTAATAACAAATGTTGAACCATGTTTGAATATAACATCCGACATCTTCAATCGGTTCCTGTTTACTAGACTCATTCTTCTTGCCAATTTCACCGTTTGACGTTACGAGAATTCGTCTGGAGTCCATTCTAAAACTTACACCCGCGAATTTTGGGATGGCTTTTCGGCGAAACTGACACTAAATCCTCAAAAACCGACATGCATTAAATGATGACTTTTGAAAAGAGAATAGAAGTTGAAATGATAATGGAAGGTTTTAATATCGGAATGCAATATACACGAATTCCCACTCCCGATGCCTAGTATGATTGCTACGTAAGATAATATTTACATAAAGTCAAGTTTCATTCCTTGTAAAGATAGGATCGGACATCCCAAAAGATAAATACGAAATTACGAATACGATCATTGAGGAACATTACATGACTTGTAGCATCAATCGTTATTAAGCATGTATGAACTTCACCATAAGGTGTGATGCTCATGATATATGAAAATTTAATCAATCAACGGATAAAATTTGAGGTTATGAAATGAAATTGTAAGTGATGACAATGATCCAGTATATACAAGAATGCCGGAAAAACATCGAGTAGAAGGTATAGCTTGTTTAAATATCGGATGACGGATTTACACATACATAATGCCACCTTGGATCATCAAGGTACAGTGCGATTTTCTTGAAAGAGTACACCAAGATGGCGGCTTTTTAAAAAAGGTCCGCTCTACGGGGGGACATCAGCCGCTAGATGTAAATTTTTTTGAAAACTCGGAAACAAGACAAATCAACCCACGGAATCCTGAGACAGGAAAAGTTTGATGGTCACTAGAGCTGACAAAGTGACCTGAGATGACGGAACAAGTGATTTTAAGCAGGGGCATGTTAGACGCATGTTTTGTGAGCAAAGTCATTGGAGTGGCATCCCCTGTCCATTCTTCTAGATTCCATCATAATTATTCTGAGTTTTATTCAAATTCCTAGTGGAAAGTAATACCAAGGCTTAATTAATTATTTTAATTTCATTTTGATTTAGATGCACTCGGAACCGGAGGAGCTACGGATTGGACGGAGATTTCTCCGTCTACCTTACCCTTTTTAAGTCTGAAATATACTGGATTTACAATTTCAAAAAAGAGCAAAAGCAATTTCATATTATCTTCTGCCCAGTTTCCAATCAAAGCAAGAAATTATATGGTTACCTCGGTTGGTGATAAAGCACTCTCAGAGACATGGTTTCTTTTATTTTGGTCACCACCTGGAATAATTATCGTAGGGATCCTGCTTCTTACTTAATTTGTCTTGCCCTGTAAATCATGGCCAGGACCCCAAGCGCAGTCCAAAGTCCGAAGAAATAAAACAATTACATCTGCCACATCTCTTCATGAATAAATATTCACAGTTTTATCCTCAGTATTTACATTTAAAATTAAATTTCAGATTAGTTAGGGATCTGAATAAATGGAAAACCGTCCATTTTGGCAAATCCGGTGTTTTCGGTTTTGCCGGTTCTCCAAAACCGGTTTTTTTTTTCGGAAAAAACCTGCTTACATGACTTTAAGGTTTATTTTTAACGAGCACTATTCATATATGTTCATTTTATGGAATCGATGGAAACCACGCACTTCGCTATTCCTAGGCTTCACACGTTTCATTTTATTCGACCGAAGAGGGGCAATTTTCGCAAACATTCGACTGTTGGAAAGTACAATTGAAAATTACAATATTCGCCCTCTGCGCGCGACGAAGAAAAAAGAATTCAATCTTTTCTAAAAGGCAAAGATGGTCTTTTTATGGTAAATTAGAAAAAGAAACTGTAGCCTTAATTGAAAAGCATCACATTATTAAATCAGTACGCCGCTATAATCCCAAATGCGCAGGTTTTGTGTGGAGATTTTATTTATAACCGCTGAATTGGAATATTTTCCGAGTTTTACCAGCAAACGATGCTTCTCCCTACTTTACTTATTGCCCAGATACCGACATTGGCTGAAACTGGAACTTGTGGATGCCATTTAATAAAAATAGTTTTTCCTCTAAATTTGCTTATTTCAGAAGCCCTGCTCCGGTTTTCCGGGTCTAGCCTCAAAATTCCACACCCGAGAAAACCGGTTTTAAAAACCGGGTTTCCATTAGAACAATTTTGCTTTCGTGTAGAGCGAAAACAGCCTCCCCTTTTCTGCACCTGTTCCACAGAAGCCTAGCAAACAGCAGGGAAAAAATTAAATAAAATTAAATTGGAATAAGAGAGAATTTGATTTCCTTACATGATACGAATTTACTCTTATATAATGGCCATGAAATTCTTTCTTGTAGCCATTCCTCCTACCCCCCACCCCAAATGGACTCTTCCACAAGTTCACCCTCTCTTGCGCAAGGAATGGTGCGTCGCTTATGCACACACTCTACATGCACCCTTGGGCAACCAATGCAATTAATTAACTAAATTTGTCTGCGGGTAATGAAATTACATGCACTACTATAAATATTTAAATTAAACGAAAATCAATTTAAGCAATTTTTGAATTGAATTAAGTAAGCAGTGACTCAACACAGTGGAAGATTCTTTCTCACTAAACTGCCTCTTTCCAACTGCAAGTGTCTGTCGCCGCTTTCAAAATAAATAAATGG
>Ga0194135_10002865_pt1 | contig 10528 bp, 8 predicted proteins | sample LitLau_LLRF_2013_FD_134024 | JGI IMG/M metagenome (GOLD analysis project Ga0194135, IMG submission 134024) | Freshwater sediment microbial communities in response to fracking from North America - Little Laurel Run_MetaG_LLRF_2013 (version 2) | ecosystem: Environmental > Aquatic > Freshwater >... | reverse complement strand
GCCAGTACGCACGCCATGCTCCAAAATACCCTTCACCAGACCAAAGGGAAGAACGAAATTCCAAGGCCCTGCTGTGCCCCGACGAAGCTCCGCCATCTGGACGTACTGCACACAGTTCCAGGGACAGCCACTCTCAAGATCACCATACTGGCCAATGCCGTGGTGGAAGAGTGCAGTTGCTCGTAAGGAGGTTACAAGGGGACTCAAGAAGGGAAACAAGTAAAACGCATGCGCAAAATATTAACCAACCCACCAACCAACCTTCATCAAAAAAAAACTACCACCATCTCGTTACCTTACCATCCTCATCTTGCTAATTAATTAATGAAGGACTTGGTGGTTCAGCCTGAAGTTTCTGGTCCATTTTGCTTGTTTCCTTCTTGTGACTCTCACCAAGAGCTCCAATTACAATATGAGTCTGAATAGTGGAATCTCTTCTTCCTCTCTGGTTCAACAAAGACTGTCCCAGTACAAGTCACCATTTTTATTTAATATATTAATTTATGAATTTAAGTTTATTTTGAAGTTGTTTGAAGAACTTTAAGAACGGCTTTCACTCCTTCTGCCTCCTCCTTCTCCCTCCTATCCCTTCTCTATTTTGTTTTATTCAAGTCTCTCCGAGTCAAACTTTTTCGTTTTCTTTTTCTATTTTTTAAACCAACTTTTGAAGTTTCCTGATCTTGATGGCTGGACTGAATTACTCTGCCGCATCCCAACGCCCTCAAGTTAATTGAGTGTGGAATGATTCGAGAGGAAAACGGTTTGTATTCAGAACGGGACAGTTTAGACCGCCACATTGATCAAGTTTAGACAATTTGCCTCTTTTCTTTCTTTAATTTCCTAAAACGAAGAAACTGAAGACAATTTCATGTCTAAACAGTCTCTAGTCAATCAAATCCTAACTCCTCAAAACTAACAATTTAAATGTATATAGGCTATCTTTACATTAAATTTAATTATTGAAAGAACACCACACAAAATCAGTCCTTTGTGTCTACAATCGGCACGGGAAGCTTCCGTCGCCTGCTGCATAACCTCATAATTTCCAAGTTTTCCGGGATTTTGGAAAATTGAACAATTAATATTTTGTAAAAAAAAAACGTACAAAATGGTCGGAGGGAGGTAAAAAAAAACTGGTATTTAAGCCTAGCATTCCTGATTCCTATCCCTCTCTGCTGGTTATCTGTTGTGGGTGTGCTGAAACATGAGATTTCGGAACAGCGGCTCCGTCCAACCTCCGTGGACGTCAATACCTAAACGTTTTCCGTTTTTTTCTTCTTCTGGAAACGATGGATTTTAATCAAAGCGCGTAATGATAGCCATTGGTTGACGAAGTGTTGTGCTGTGATGTCAAAGCGACAATGGTGACATGGCTCCACCCGTCTGTATATTATTAAACTAAACTAAAACTATTTGAACAATTAAAATTGCCAAAAGGTCCTTTGGGAAGTCTCCTCATTATGAAGAATGCGGTGGTTACTTGGTTATTTTTTACAAAAAAAATAATACAAAGGAAACGCGCCGTAAGGATATTTACTAGTAGCTACTACTAATTATTCCTATTCTCTGTACATAGAAGAAGACGAAGAAAAAGGAATGTAAATAATCATGATCAAGACTGTGATAAAGTGTAACTTGAGCTTAATCAAAACGTTTCTTTCTTTTCCTACTTTCCTTTCTATGGCTTCCTTAGAATTTACAAGTAGGAAAACGGAGAGAGTTGGAACTTTCTCCTTTTCACTTTTCCTCATATTTTTTGTTTTGCATTCCAACTTTTTGTTCCCTTTTCAAAACTTATTCTTTTGAGTTTTTTTTCAACTAATGCAAATTCTAATTGGTTACTTTTACGATCCTACGGGAATGTTTTTTCTCATAGTCTTGTCTGATGATGAAATTTCTGAAAGGAGATGGAGAGCCAAGCCATCCTAACTTGTAAGTTAGTAAGGATTAAAGTGGGTGAATTGAAAACGGAAATTATGACCATATAATTTGTAGCTTTTAGATAATTTTATGGATTGTAAATTACTCATGTGTGAATCTGACCTGTTAATTTGGGATTCCTGAATTGTCATGTGACACAGGCAACTTGTATCCCATTGCGGAGTATAATTTATTGTGTATTTTCAATACTTATCCTCCAGTAAGTATTATTTATTTTTCTTACGTCCCATTCATATTGAATAAATTGTGGTCTCTCAATTATTCAATGAAAGATTTGTATACCCGTTTTAAACAAGAAAAAAAAACGTACTTTTGTAAAAATCCAATTCCCATTTCAACTCTTTTTGTGTAAATCCATTCAACCACTGTCAGTTGTACAATAACTTTTCAACGTCATACTTGACGATGACTTGCTGCTAATCAAATCAAAAGAGGAAATTACGGAAGATTACCTTTGGAGAAAGTAGGAGTAAGGTTATTTGATAATAGGAAATTCATTGTAAATCTCTATAAACACACAAAGAGACAGCAGGGAATTTAACACACTGAAATTTCCAACGAAAACGACAAATTATATGCTGTTAATTGCTGTTGTAATAAAGGAAGACAAAAAAAAAGCTAATTTCAATTTCTGCGTTTCAACATTTCTCATTAATTTGGATATTCCAACATGTTAATGTCGCCCCAGTCCATGAGTCTATAGGAAGTACGGTGAACTGGATGGACGCTTTCAACAAATTTCCAACTTCTTCGAAAATGGGGGGATTGGATTGAATTTTGCGCAGGTGTAATCATCTTCATTTATTTGTTGGGAGTAGTTTTACAGACGGAACAAAGTTTTTCGCATCATAAGATTAATTAATCAAGTTGACCAAGTCATAAATGAAATACCAGTCAATGCAGTTCCTTTGCCGTATGCCTCGTTTTCTTTAAGAAAAGCTTTCATAAAGGTTTCAGGGGCGTCCTTTTAGGAATTGACGAGTGCGTCGATGTGGAGTCTTGATTATGATTTCCTGATTCTGATTTGAAGTGTGTACTGTGTAGGAAGCAACAAAAGGAGAGGAAGGGAATGCGATCGAGTTAAACCGGTGTTGATTGAAAATGTAAGTAGTTAAGTAGAGGGATTTGATCCAAGATGATCAACGGGATGCATCCTTAATGAGCGGTGGTAGAGGATGGTGCAGAGGTTCTTGTTGGATTAGTTCATTCTCAATCTCTGGAACGAGTTTAAGAAGATGAGGCACAATCAATTGATTAGCCATAACTCATCCTAATGTAAGCATTACATGGAAAGTGGTGACAAGGGTAACCTCGCATTAATGAAATCCCGGTCTTTGGACTCTTGAAGAACGAAATGAAATGTAAAACGATGAAGATGGAGATGAAGATACTAAAAGCAAGGTCGTAGTCCGGGTCGGATTTTCTCTCCACAGAGTATAGTTTAAGAAGATGCTGCTTGATGATTGATGAATGAGCAGCCCGTGGCATATACCCGCATACTAATGGAGGAGCTAACATAGTAAGTAGTCTTGAGTAGAAGAATGGTATTCCACAATGTCGTATGTCTTCTTTTAAGAAAACCTGTTGTCAGTCGAGCGACATTGTCGTCCATGTCGTCCTGATCATTAGTCCTGTATAACAATGACTTCGGGTTAGGATCAGGGCGGATCAGAAAAGAAATGGCTGGGAAAACGCGCGTAAGCCCTAATTAATTCTTGATGAGACGGACGACTGTTTGTTAGACCGATCAAAGGCACTTCTAAAAACCAGACAGGAATCATCACAATTCCAAAGGATTTCCGGTAAAAAAAAAAGTTCTCGAGCTGAACTCAAGACAGATAATTAAAATGCTGGTTCGGGATTTTTGATCCAAGCATGTGCCAGTCTTAAGTCAGTAAAATCGACAAGACGCCGAATTAGGGAAAAAAATTCTGCGTTAAATGCAAGGAGCAGCTTTTGCAGATTCCTGCTCGCCCTGTGGGAATCACGACCATCATCAAAACGCGTCCTTTTGTCATCCTTCATCAAAGGGGAGTTGATCATTCGACGAGACTGCCTTCTGGAAGCACTTAATTCACCACAGGAAAATTAATGACTCAAGTTAAGTTTAACTGTTCTGGGGCTGAGGAACCTTTTGGACTTTCTTGTCGGGTTTTCATTCTTCATTGACATTTATACAACCCAAGTTCAACTTGAGATTTCTGACCTCTTCTCCTCGAGCCCAGGAGTCGGTCGTAAAAGAAATTAGAGTGGATTGACGTTGACAAGGAGGGAGAAAGAAAAGGTATCGTTGGATTTTGGGATTGACTGGGCAAAAGAATTGAATTCAAAACTTCGACGAGACCCACCCAACTACATTAATTCCTCAATCATAATAAGTGCAAAATCTGAAGGTCAAGTTGTTCCGCTACAGAGAACCATGGGTTTAGGATTAGGTTTCTTCCTTTTATTGATTACCATTCACCCCGTTTGATCCTCGTTGGATAATTCAGTTGAACTGTTTGCCGTTTTTCTGAAAAAAAAATTAAGGGTATGTCCTCTACCATTTCCCTCATTGTCATTAGAGACAACATAAATCCTCTGTCTGAAGGTACATTCTGGTGGAAGAGAACAACATAGTAGAGGCCATACGGCTTCCAAATATTTATTACAGATTGCAGTTAAGATGAATCCTTATGACAAATTGAGTTAGGAATCCTCTAAAAGGTCAAAACGACTCGCCTTCCTTAGGAAAGGAACTTGTATCTGAAGAAGGCCGACACAAAAATATGGCAACTGGCACCCCACCGACTGGCTGACTGACTATTCTTTTGGTTTGACTGAAAATATTATTGGAAGGCCAGAATCCTTGTGAGCTCCGACGGTTTAGTCTACTGTTGCTAGAACAAAGGCGGAGCGAGAAGGAGCGTACACCTGCAAATAAGAATTCATTCATTAAATTAAACACATAAATGTAAGTATGGGCAGAGTAGTGGAGCAGAAAGGAGGAACGTTACCATCATGGAGTGACGTCTCCCACCCCATCCATCCTGATGCGTAAAGAAATCTGTATTAACATCCAGCCGATTAGTACCACCAAATTCAGCTGAATCGCTGTCCAGTACAATACGATACTTCCCAGGTGTATCCACCCCAATCCTGTACAAGATGATTATATTAATTAATTTTGTCTTAAAAAGGATACGTCAGGCGAGGAATCATAGTAAACTCACTTGTAATCTGGGAAGCTGTTTGTAGGATGAAAATTCAGGACAAAAACGAGTCCGCCTCTCTCAAAGACGATTACTTTGTCACCTTCGTGCTTGCAGCTTACGTAGCCCTATGAAGGAAAAAAAGAGTAGGGTTAGTTAGATGCATCACTTCCAACCAATTGGAGCAGCTTTCATTGAAATAATTTGGTTTACTGGATCCTTGTGAAGGAATCCATAGGTCTCTTCCAACCTCATCATGGCACTATCAAACCGTCCCAGAAACTTGTATTTGAGACATTCATCATCCACCAAATTCCATTGTCTCCTAGCATAATGGTAAGAATCATTGTTCCCTGCTCGAGGAAAGTCTAGCCATTCCGGATGACCAAATTCATTACCTAGATGGACAAGTTTTGGATAATTAAAACTCGACCACTAACAATCAATTTGAGACGAGTTTGGAAGGATTCTGTGTTTACCAATGAAATTCAGATAAGCTTCCCCACCAAGGCCAAGGGTAATTAGTCGAATCATCTTATGCAGAGCGATGCCTCGGTCCACTACTGCACTTGGCTCGGACAATGTAGACATGTGAGTGTACATTTCTTTATCCATGAGCCAAAATGCCAAAGTCTTATCACCCACGAGGGCCTGATCATGGCTCTCAGCATATGCCACAGTCTTCTCCATCCACCGTCGATTCGTCAGCGTGTGAATAATATTCCCAAGATCCCAATCCTCATCCTGTCAGACAAAAAAGGTTAAAATCCGGCCGATAGTAATGGCCCATATAATACTAGTAAACAGAATGCTGACGGCAGAAAATCAACATTCAAGGAGAGTAACGCTACATACCTTGAATTTCTTCAGAATTTCAATCCACTTGTCAGGTATGGCCATGCCTAAGCGATAGTCGAAACCCACGCCACCTTCCGATACGGGACGACACTGAGCTGGCATTCCGGAAACATCCTAAACAGGAAACAGGAAACGGTTAGAACGGGAACTGGAGAATTTGAGGGAAAAACTGTGAGAGAGTAGAAGGAAGATTTTCAATGTCCTTGCCTCTGCGATTGTTGTTACTTGAGGATAGAGGGAATGGAGCATGTGGTTAGCAAGCATTAAATATATCAAGGAATCTGTATCTGTGTTCATTCCAAAGTATTCATTGTAGTCACCAGAAAATCCCTGTCCCATACCATGTGAATGATACAACATTGACGTGACTCCATCAAATCTGTCAAGTAAGGAGAAGATATTGACCCACTTTCATAAAACACCTTTATTTACCAATCAATCGATCCTTACCGGAACCCATCAAATTGATATTCCTCCATGTACCAACGTAGATTGGATAAGAGGAATCGGAGGACCTCATGCCTACAAATAACCAAAAATAAAAAAAATAACCAAATAAAAAAAAGGAGTGAGTATTTTTAATTGCCTAATAATAGTTCAATGCTAAATGCATGTGATGTCATCTCTTACTCATGATAGTTGAAGAGCCGTGAATCCCAGAGTGTATGTTGCCCCTTGGGACCGTCGTGGAAGTAGGCACCGTTTGTTCCATCCCACATATTGAGGCCGTCCAAGACATTTTTAGAAGCATGGGAATGGACGATGTCGAGCAATACGTATAATCCGTGTTGATGAGCCACATCGATCAATCTCCGCAATTGGTCTGGCATTCCATAACGGCTAAACAGAAGTACAATCCACAATCATTACGCTACCGAGTAGCTCAAATGAATTTTCAAATACGAAAAACCCAAAAGCCGTAATTAGTTTTTACCTGGACGCTGCAAAGAAAGATGTAACCTGATACCCAAAACTGGCGTAGTATGCATGTTCCATTATCGCCATAAGTTGAATAGTGTTGTACCCTGACAAATTCAATTGATTCAAAAAATTGAACAAGCAATAAGAGCAAGGATTAGTTAAATCACCGCCTCCTACATTGCAATGTAGGAGGCGGTGGTTAAATTGAAAACAAAGGTATACCTGATTTGGCAATGCGAGGAATAACATTATCGGCAAATTCATCATAGGAGGCCACCTTGGGTTCGTTTGAAGCGATTCCTACGTGACACTCATAAATCCGTAGACTCTCGGGCTTCTTTACCCGCGGATGTTGAAATTGGTATCTCTGAATAAGTAAAATCATTAATTAATTTCATCATTTCAACTATTAATACCAGGGCAATTTCGGGCTCACAGTAGGCGGGTTGTAGAAAATGTACTTGAAAGTGTAGCCTTGTTCCTTTGGAGGTTGGACTACATAAGTTGCCCAGGGAGAGATTCGATCAAGGAGATTCCCGTGCTTGTCTTTAACGATCACCTACACGGGAAAAAGAAGTCAATAAATATTCGGTTCCTATCCTCTCATCATCGCCGTTTACTTTCGAAGATTATTAAACCCTACCTTGATCTCACTGAGATGTGGAATGCGTGGTGATCCGTCTGAATTTGGTGGTATCGTCAGAGTCCACTTTCCATATTCATTCCTTAGAAATGGAATCTCAGTTCTGTTCCATCCATCTTGGTTTTGATAATAAAAATCTTTCATAACTTGTTGAGTTCACTGCGCGTTCGCACGTAGTAAATTGTTTCCGAGACTATCTCAAGGGAAAGCATGCACCATTCTAATGTTTAAGTATTTGTCAATTACTAAAGTCTCCAGTCAAGTAGAGAGCTTCAGCTCCAGGTGCCCATTCTTTACAGTGGATGCTTCCATCAGGGTGAGCATGGATTCCATATTCCTCGTATGCTCTAGTGAATTTATCCATTCCAGCTTCATGACTCTCTATTCCTCCAAGCCAATCCAGAAAAACAGCGTACCTGTGATTAAGACGAGTAAAATACTGCTGAATGGTATATGCACAAGCAGATTCAAATGTAACACTGCTTGATTGTTTGGTTCCACCAAGCCAGCTTACTTAGGTTCCTATTCTTACCTCTTGCGGATATCATACTCAAATGGTTTTAGGCCGGAATCCCTATACAGTAAAGTTAAAAGATAATTAACAGTCGGCGCCAACCAATTTGAATTCAGGTCAGACATGTTTACGTTTTCCTATGGATGTTACAAGTTAAAAATTCAGAGTTACGCGTCCTGACCCTGAGTCGTCCTCATGCAATAAAATGCGACACCTCTCCCGGACCTCCTCCAACCAAACATCTAGTTAGGAAGGAGGAACGATTTGGTTTGGAAATTCAATTCGCTTACCAGTCTAAGAGTTTCTGTAATTCTGGTATAGGGACGTCCATCGGGTTCATTCTTGACCATTTTCCGCCCATTTCCTCCGTTGAGCCTTGACAAGGAGAAAGTTGATTAAACTTTAATTAAATCGAAAATACGATTATGAAGAGTCAAGATAAGAAGGAACGATGCGGATGAAGGCAGGGTAGGCAGGCAGGCAGTGGGCCGCCATTGGATTTGAATTCTGACAGGAATAATTCTTCACCGCGTCTCCGAGAGAAACTAACCTAACCTAAACAGTAAGGATCCTAGTTCTCGCTCTTAGTTAAGTTACCCTTGACCTTGACTCCCCTGTTAAAGTCCTTGATTTAATAAACAGTTGGCAGTACTTGATTCAATTAATAATCGGGTAATACCAGAGTGTGGGCCAAGCGTTTTGGTGATTAAGATCCCTAGAGTAAAATAAGATTTGGAATGGATAGAAAGAAAAGAAGAGTTGAAGTGGTGCCGAAGAGACTGACTGCGACGCTGAAATTATATAGAGGGTGAAATGTATGTCATTTGGCCATGGCATGTCCAATGTGTGATACCCTCGTCATCCTCCATGGCGTTGACCAATGAATACTCTAACTGTACCCACGGAGCTGTGATTATGTAATCCAAGAACGGGCATATACGGATGAACTAATAGCCAACAAGTTATTTATAGGAGTAAAATCAGAGTGATAAACCAAAAAGTCAGTAGGCTACACTTGGACATCATTGATTTTATTCGTTAGCTCCTTACACCATTGAAGACGTTTCTTTATAGACATTTTATTAGATTCTTTTCAATGAATATAGTTTATAACTTTGGAAGTTGGACGATTGGCCTTTCTTAGAATTTAGTTTTAAGTTCACAGACGGGAGGAAAGCAATACTGAATGGTATTGTATTCTTCCTACGGTAGTATTTTATTGTCAGACAGTACTGTAAGCATCTTTCACTAAATTTGAGCATACGCGAGTGTCAAGTGCGGTTTCCATATTATCGTCTTGATCGTTCTGAGAATATAATGTAAATAAAAAGTCATGATTCCAAGTTCAGATTTATACGCTTTATCAAATTCTATTTTTAACCAGAAGGCGGCGAGTTATCTCAAACAAATATTCATTTTGTGGAATCAAAGAAGCCCTCAACCACAAGAAGGGAGATTTCTGTAGAAAACTGGAATTGGACTAGGCATACAATAGGAATCCTAATTTAGGAAGGAAAAATTTTGGTTGGCCAATTACGTTCCGTCTCATTCCATTCTTACTTTACTTATTGCGTCATAAGATGAAGACGCTGTAGCTTTTAACTACAAATTGCCTCTTTGCAAATTGCACAACGTATTCCCTATGCCTGGCACTCGGGGATGCCAAAATGCAAACTCATACCATCGGCTTATATAGGAACTTCGGAACTCGGGAGTCGGGTCGGGACTCGGGGTGTCTGCGACGCTGGACTTCGGAGGCAGTAAGTGTGTCAAGTCAAGGCGGATTTCAACTCTATTGAAACATTATTATTATTGAAAGTTCCGCAAACGCCTCTCGCCGCAGATTAGATTGCGGTAGTCCGCGAACAGAAAGGAGCGTCGTAGGTTGAACATTGAACCATTCAAGGTCAAACAGCCATGTTCTGGGGGTAACTCGTACAAGTTACATAACAAAAGCAATACACAGGAATAGTTAGCATCAGGAGGATCTGTCTGGTGATATAGGAGAGCTAAACAGGTAATTCCAGTGGAAAAATTTACGGCAATAATCACAAAAAAAAAATAGAACAATTAGAATTGGGTGATGAAAGGATAATCCATTGAGGGGGGAAAGGAACAGAATGACGTTGCATGCGTTGCAATGCTCGTCTCCAATGTTCGAGGTGGGTCTCCGTGAAAGATAGAGAACCTTGAAACTATAAAATCCACAGGCGTACTATTTCTAGGCTTACACACCACATAAACACGAGAAAGCGGATTTTGGGAACCAATCCGTCATTCTTGTACATATAAAACTAATTTTCCGGACATGTGTTGTGGAATTGGAATTGTGCTTTATATTCTACAGGGAGACTCGTGCTCGTCCTCAGTCTTCGCAGCAGTGCCGGAGAAGTCAGTCGATTGCACTATCCGGAAGAAAGGAGAGGGGCATAGTTTCCAAGCTTCCCGTTGAATGGGCTC
>Ga0194135_10002864_pt1 | contig 10531 bp, 9 predicted proteins | sample LitLau_LLRF_2013_FD_134024 | JGI IMG/M metagenome (GOLD analysis project Ga0194135, IMG submission 134024) | Freshwater sediment microbial communities in response to fracking from North America - Little Laurel Run_MetaG_LLRF_2013 (version 2) | ecosystem: Environmental > Aquatic > Freshwater >... | reverse complement strand
GTAAGGGTTGTGGATCGTAAGGGTTGTGGTTACAATGGTAGCCGATTAGGAGGGTTGTGGTTTGCAATGGTAGCGGATTTTAAGGGTTGTAGATTGTAAGAGTGGTGGTGGTGGTGGTAGTGGTTGGTATAGGTGGGGGATTGAATGATTAATGGATTTGAAGCTGGTGACTTGCACATGTGAATGATTGTGACGGTATTGTGTTGCAAGAGTAATGGATTTTAAAGGTGTTGGATTGAAAGAATAATGGACTGTTAAGTGGAGTGCATTGTAAGAGGTCTTTAGTATGAGGATTTGTATTGGTCGTTGTTAATTTGTTAGGGTCTTTGTTGATCTTTAAAGGCACTTGTTAATGTGTAAGGGTCTTTTTAAGAAAGGTGATACGTAGAGGTTGGATAAACTGAACTTACCATACACTCCTATACTTCGGCTTTTATTTGACTTTGTGCAGATATTGGATTTAAGCAGAGGCTGCCACACTGAATGTAATGAGGTTTATATGACATTACATTCAATGAAACAGTTCCTGCCGAATCCCACTGGATCGGCTTAAATGAACCCTTCATTGACTCTACTTTTATTGATGGAAGTGGGTGGCAGGGAGAGTCTCAGGGAAACATTATATTATTACAGTTTTATGGTCTCAAATGGAGAAGAGTTTTGATTTTCCACGTCGAATGTTCGGCTTTCTTTTGCTTTTTGCGGGTTGAAAAGTTGGTTAAATCTTTGTCGGAAGCAAGATTCAATTAATGACTTCTTCAAGACGAGAAGCCCTATCATGACACTCATAAGTATTATTTCCAAATAATCCTTGACAATTGTCAAAATTTGTATGTGGTTTCCATTTGGACTGAAATCGGAGTCCTCACAAAAAAGTTCATGCCTGGTGAAAGTTCGCATGACAGGCCTGTTGGTTATATTGAAGCATTGCTCCGGTGTGCAGCTTCTGTCGGCAATAATTCCAAACTTTGATACAAGGAGAGCAGAATCTCTACACACATATTCTGCTCTCGAGAATGGGTAATGAATAATTTTTATAAACATTTTATTCCCTTCAAGGGTGCAAGCTTTGCATTCCTCCTCGATGGATCTATTACTAAAACTACAAACACTTAAACTTAAGCTGGTAAGAATACACAGAAGGACTATGGACTTCTCCATGACTAGATTATAAATTTTTATTGACTATTTCTAATTAAAATTACCACACTATTTCAACTATTATAGTCTGCAATTGACTTAACACACTTATTATTTATATTATTTATTAAAAGCCACACTTGATACTAACCACAAGAATAATACTCAAAGACTATTGTTTATCCTGGAACAGCAAATTTGGGTGCACTCTCCTCGGATGACAGAAGGCTTCTGAAGGAGACTGACAAAAAGGCTTACCATATTATCATTAATTTTCGTAACCCTAGAATACTTCTTTACAATATTGGGAAGGGTCAATCCTCGGCTTCTATAGTACAAAAAGAACAACGAGTGCTCTCCACAGACTGATGAGTTGTTCCCTTGCACTTGCACATAATTGCTTGTGGATATTTTATAAGGGTACTTCATTTTATATTTAGAAAACGGATTACCGTAGCTGTCGAAATAGTCTGTGTACACAACATCTCTCACTTTGTAAATATATAAGGCGAACCAATGTTTCCCAGGGCTACCTCTTCTATCTGTATTTACAATAAGAGAGATGGGAAAACTTTTAAACTCCACCTTTTTAATCTCATTTAAAGCTATAACTTTAGATAATTTCACACCACAATTTTTTCCTATCCTATCTAAATACACTTTTAAACTGTCTTCGTCCATTTCAGTTGCCAAACGTGTCCATCGACACGTTCTTCTGCTTGTCTATCGTCATTATTGACTGGAATACTCCCATCACTAAGCAGGTTATCGTTTCTGTGAGAGGATTCTTGAATTTCAAGTCCAATTTGACTTGTCCGTGTCTCTGTGGTGACAACGAGTTCGCGACTGTCGAAGGCAAGAGCTCGAGAACAACAAAAAAGTCCCCTTCGAGAAACTGTTCTTTTGTGAACGGTGCCCCATGCTCTGGACTTTCAAGGGCTTTGTAAATTGTGTTGTATGCCATAATAGTCACATTATTGTCGACGTCCAGGTGTACTTCTCGATAAAAGCTGTTACTGTCCCCATCTGCAGCGACTCTTATTTTTTGCACATTAAAATGCGAGAACACGAAGCACGATTTATTAAGCTTCCCATTAAAAGCTTCACTTGTGATAAATGATACCACAATGTACTGGGGCAGATTTGTTCTAAACAAATTCTCTGACGTTATAACTTGTGTGCCAGCCGAAATATTAAAACATCTCATATCAATTAATTGTAAAGGATAAAAGAGTTTCCCATTGGAATTGAGCAGTCGGTTGTGGTGCGCTATGACAGACGAATTAATTGAATACTTGGGTACAAACAATATTATCTCTTCAAACTCAATGAGGTACGATGGCTTGGGTTCTGTTCCTGACACGAGGCAGAACTCTGGCTCCGATCGTTTAAGGATAATTTTGACACCGACTTCAGGGGGGATAAATTTTGGACAATCAAAGATTGATTCTGATAATTTTCCCAGGAATTCAAAACTATGGCTCTCTTGACACATTTCTAATCTTTTCAAAAAGCCTTTATTGGACGCACTAAAGTCGTCAGCTTTTGCGTCTTCTTCATAAATGTGGTTGATTAATAGTCCTTCTTTAAATGCTTTGCCATGTGTAAGTTTGTCTAACATGTGCCCTCTGTATGGAAATAAGCTGGAGCTCTTTGATACTATTGTAGAGTTTAAAGCAACCTCACAACTAGAAAAAGCGGCACGGAAAAAGTTATTCGTGGGAGCTACTGAATCTGCGCTACTCAAAGCTTTCCCTTCAGAAGTTGTCACTTTTGCTTTGCCATACAACTTGGAGTCATAAAGGGTTATAAATAAATTATTTGACGGGGGTATATGGATTACTATAGGATTTCCTGTGTCTTTAATGTTAAATGATGGATAATAGGGGACTTCTTCAGAATATTCAATCCCAATGTCACTTTCTGGTAGAGTGCCTACATCTAATTTAGATGAAAAGGCTAATTTACTTCCCTTTACAACTTCCATTTTTGTTGGACTTGGATTTTGCAGTCTTTTTTGATGCGCTCTTCTTGGTGGCTCCCGTCTTACTGCGTACTTTTCCAGATCCCTTCAAGCTTTTCTTTGGGGATTTGCGTATTGTTTTATTTATTGGAACCAAATAAAATGTTGGACGCGACGTTAAACCTCTTCCGACTTGTCGCGTCGAAGGGACTAACTTGCAAGTCCCTTTTTTGCAATCAATTTTCGTCATATTTTTTTAACTCTAAAATGAGAGAGAACACTTGTAGGGAAATTCGATGGTTTGAGAATGTTGTTATTGGCGTCAGTTAACCAAAAATGCACTGAATTGATGTCCGTCTTCCTCAGAGGCAAGTAAATGACTGGATTAAAATAAAGTGTTCTGTTTGTATTTGTAGAGTAATTGTGCACAATTCTAATGACTTGAGCGGACTTTGAACCAACCCTTTGTTCTTTAATTAGGTTTGTGTTCACCAGCATATCATGACAGTTTTCCCATTTCACTGGCATATAAGCAGGCTATTTTTTCTGGTTTACAGAGTTCAAATTGACCAATTTCTTTGGCAAGTGTAATGTAGTCTTTGGGAGTGAAAAAATAAAGTTATCCGGTAATCCTAAAAGCTTGTTTAAGTTAGCCGAAAACTTTAACTGCACTCCTTCTTCGTAAATTCTAACTTGTGCAATGTGATTGGCTATTATGTGAAGGATTCCAATCTTTGCTTTACTTTGTCTTAAACCAGCTGCAAGAGAAAGAAATAAGCTTTCCGTATTATATTTTTCCGGCTCATTGACTGTTCCAGCTTTTTTCTCCCAATAATACATTGAGAACAAAAACACCTTTCCGTCTTGAAATGCGTCATATTCGGATTTCCTTGGATTTTGACTTTTGTGCACACCAGGTTGGAATGATGTTGAAGAGAATCCAAGAAAGGTTGATAGCTCCGCAGGAAGGACAAGTGTTCTATTATTGGTAGTGTCTGCCCATCTTAGTATTGTTGTGGCCTGTTCTTGTGTTTCGCCGAATAGTTCAGTTATTTCAAGAGAGTACCCTTGTTTCTGAAATTCCGATGCTATTAGAGAGGTGAGAATTGACAGATTATCACCTGCTGGTTTAGTCACGGACAATGACACTGTATTCGCAGTAAAGACGGTAAAACTTTCTGTCGGCGTAATAAAAAACTTTTTCGTATTCACTGATGAGTTTTTGGCAACCGTAGTAGAAACAGCTTCTTCGGGCAAAGTTTTCTCTAATCTGTAAGTTATTTCTACAAGTCCAACCTCATATAAACACTCGGGAAGCGTAATTGGAATAGATAAATCGCTACAAAAGTTTGTTGATGAATTTTCGGGGTACAAAGTGCCACAGTCATTTGACTGGCTATACACATGAAAGCTGTCTAATTCCATTACGTATCTGAATTTTCAGCTGTAAAAACACGAATCAACTCTTCCTCGTGAAAGTTGGCATCCAACTCAATCCCGATAGAGTCAGCTAGTCTGTATATATTGACTGGATGTCTTTTTAATATTTTAATAATCTTAAATGTGTCCTCGGAGTACCCGGCCTCATAGCCCTTTTTGAATGTAATTCGGTTTTTGGCAATCTTTACTAAGTCATTTACTGCATACTTCGGCTTTTTGTACTTCATCCGTACAAACTTGTCATAGAGATTAGAAAAAACCTCAGATTCATTCTTACTCGTCACTTGCATTGGCTGCATTTTAATGGATGCATGAAAAGTAGAATTTATACTTTTAACAATATCTTGTAGACTGTCTACCCAGTTTTTTGAATTTGAATGCGTCATTAAACGAGCTATCCTTGACTTTAAAGTTCTAATAGCTCGTTCAGCTTGTTGAGCCTTTAAAACAGATTTCGTTGAATAAAGTTTGATTCGTTTTGTTGCTAAAAAATCCTTGACAGGCTTTGAGTAAAACTCAGTCCCTTTGTCGGTCATAAGCAACTCAGGTGTTGCCTTCGCAGCTTCAAATATGTTTCTTAGAGCATTCCTTACCTCGTCTCCAGTCTTCTTTTTCATGGGTTGGCAATGTAATTGCTTGGAGAAACAGTCAACACAGAGCAGTATATAAGCGAAATGTCTATTTTGGTATTTATACTGTAGGTAAACAATTGTGTCAGCTTGCCACATGTAATTTTTGTACACACACATCACCGGCTGCCTTAAAAAAGTCTTTCTTACAGGTCTATGGAGGTTGTAGGTCTTAAGTTCCCCCAGTATATTTTGAATCTGATCTTTGTCATAATAGTTTGAGTTCTTTAAAAAAGTCGAGACACTTGATAGTGATCCAGGTTGCCTTACTGAAAAGTACCGCCGCTTCACATACCTCTTGTCGACTTGCATGTTTGCACTTGTGTAAATTATCACTTTCACCACCACTTTCACAACCCACTTTCACACAATACTTACTTGCTTTTACTAACAACTAGACTTGCAACCTCATCGAAATCTTTCCATTTCTTTCCAGTAGTCTTTCGCTCACCTTTTAATATTTCACTGGGATTTTGAACGGCATGAACAATCTTCAAAAATCTTTTTCCATCCTCTTCATTTGATAAAGTTGAATCTTCAAGAATAAACCTCTCCAAGAGGTGAGCAAGTTGAGAGCAAGAGAAGGTTTGATTATGAATAGAGACTTCCCCTTTTTTTGCAGTCTCTTTGAGTTGTAAAAGGTTGAGAACCTTTTCTCCCCGTTGCCTTAGGGTTGGTTGAATACAATTGACTACTTTTGAGACTGGGGTTTTCTTTAAGTCTGAAGGGAAAAACTTTTCACCTTCTATCAATCCACGAGAGAATAATTCATTATACAATCTATTTGGGATAACTCTCATTATTGTAGCCATTTCTACGCGTTAAATAAACTGCCTATGTACACTTTATACGCACTTGCAAAAAAAAATTTAACAAGGATTTTTACAGACTTTATGTTCTTTATGAGGAACTTTCTCGTGAGTTTGCTGTTATAACGACTTTTTCTATACACGTACCGACGGAGAACTGCAATATGATTCAGTTGTATGTTTGTCAAGTGGTCAGTGGGGAGTTGCTTAAAGTTTATTATTATTTCAATTATGGCTTTTAATATGTCAGTGGAGCACTCTTCAATAAAAGTCTTCTGCTTAGCATTGCGTAAGAGTAAAAACTGTCTTAAAGCCTGCTGATTTTCACAAACATGCTTCATCATGCTTTCCTGGGACATAAAGCTTTGAGTCAATTCGGGGATATACAAAGTTTCTGTACCGAAAACTTTCGCACTGTTGTGGTGTATTATCAATCAATAAGTAAGAAAATTTTGTTCGTTTTAAGTCACACATCACATCGCGCAAAAATCGGGGATGATCTGGTAATATTTGTCGATTTAAGCAGTCAATAGAAGATGTGTCTCGTTGAATGGGAAAGATGACTAAGTAGCTAGAGTTAATTGAAACACACTTTAAGTTTTTTGGGAACAAGCACTGCCATGTAATGATCAGTGTGATGTTGAGATGATGACTGAGACGAATAAAAAGATCTGTAAGAGTTTTATTGCCTTGGCCAGATTCATGTGAAAGCATGAAGTCATCAAGTATTAAAAGTATGCTTTCCTCATTCTTGTCGTCGAACACTGGAACTTCTGGAGTAAACACCACATCAGCATGTTCACGACCAAATTCATCAAAAATGGGCTGATGAATTGAGTAGACATATATCACTTTTTTTATCGGGGAATCAAAAATATTATTTCTCTTCGCAACCAAATCTAAAATGAAGAAAGTTTTCCCATTTCCACTGGCTCCACACACAATAGTTCGCGAAGCTGTTTTTAGAGTATAATCAAACACATTGCACTCCATTCTTAGTTTTAATGGTCAGATATTTTATAGTGGCCCAAAGCATAGCTATTTTCATTGCCGATAAAATATCTCCGCATGTCAAGTGAGTTAAAGCGAAACTGAGCTCTTGACTCACCGAGTGACTTCTCTGAATACTTTTCCTTCAACACATCATGGAAATATTCGTGATTCAATTTCATTGCTACGCTTCTAGTGTACCCAGAATGACCAATTTTTCCTTTGTTATAATACTGACAAAAGTCGCAATTAGGATCGAATGTGTTCAGACATTTATCGCAGACCGTGACATATGAGAATAGTTTGGACTTTAAGGAAATGTATTGATAGATATTTAACTCCACAAGTTTCCAACTTCCCAGCTTGTTTTTAATGCTCGTGTCGTACAAAACATGAGCCGGAGGAAGTCGTGAAAAATCCACAAATGACTTCAATGCAGCCATTTTATCTATAAAATCATTTTGCGGATCGAAAATCTGAAGTTTTAAACTGTCAGTCTCTGAAGCCAATAATTTTACATTATTATTAAAATGTGCCTTAATAAAATCAAATCCTTGGTAAACCTTCTCTTTGCAACGTTCTAATATAATAAATGCATTAATAATATTGAACGAATGATGTTCAGCGTTGCGTCCCATAAGAAATAGTGTTAAATGGTCGTTGAGAATTTTAACGTCTTTAAAGTTATTTCTACTTGCAAGGTCAAGACACTCAGTTCTTGTAGTACACATTTTGATGTCTGTGTAGTTACCAGAATTGCAGAGAAATTTGCCGTATATTGAGTTCATTATGTTTTTTAGCAAACCAGACATTAATTCATCTCCATCATCTTGAGCTTTTTGCCTGAGCTCCATGAAGTGGTTCATGGTGTTTTTGAAATAACACGCTGTCTTAAAACGCAGCCCTTTGTGAATTTTAGTAATCTTAAGCCCTTTTTTAATAAAATATTTCAGTGAGGAATGCAGGATCAGATAGTTTTTTTTCGGCTCAAAGTCGAGAATTAGTCTTTCTTCCGAAAAGCAACTATCTTTGAAATTCGGTATTGCGTTAATAATATTTATCTGCTCCTCTGATAATTCCGACGGAGACACCAATCTTTTATTAACACACAAAGGCAACTCATTCAATTCGTCCATTTTATTTTGAGGTGTGAAACAATCAATTTCAAAAATGTAACCATATTCACCTTCATCGGGAAGACTAAGAATGTCCATTTCACAAACAGTCTTTTCGTCTAACCATGTGTAGGATCCAGTTGCAAGTGGTCCAGCCATACAAGCCGGGTAAGCTGCTGTTAAATCCAGCTCAATAATATGAGATCTCTTTTGAGGGACCCCATCAAAACAGTTAAGCCTTTCGCAGTTTGCAGTGGCACACTTCACATTAGCAAAGGAAAGTCCAGCTCTTATTCCTGTGTTGACCCATGTTATTATATCCTCATCCTTAATGTACTCGAATTGTGCACCAGAGTGGCAGAATGCAGCTTCGTATGCAAATGCAGGGAGAGTTGCAAAATGAATTGGCGAGAGACATAGATTTTGTGTGCAAAATTGGACAAAATGACGCAAAATATTAGCCAATAATAAAACAGATGTTTTCGTAAAGAGTTTAGAGTATTCGAGGGGAGTTAGGCAGGAAAACGCTTTGTAAGCTTGCAAAGAGCTTTTGTACACTATATCTTCATATTCAGCCTCCCCTTCTTTACTGAGCATAGGAAAATCCTGCATTGTTGTGCAATTGTAATATGTGAAGTCTTTGAATGGGAAAATTAATCCATTCTGTAGTACTGTTAGGTCATTTAGACAATCTGGGTAACCTATATGTAAGAGGTACTGGTTAACGAGCTCCGATCCTTCTAATGCACTGAGGCGACTAGAAAGTTTCTCAATCCCTGCTGCAAGTAATTTGCTACTGTCCATGAATTTGATGCCTTCCCATGTCATTGAAATAATTGAATCATCATCTTTGGCAATCATTTTTAGCTTCCTCGTCCATTCACTCTTTAAACACCGAAGAATCTCAGGACCATCCTTGTCTCCAAATGAATGAGACAGAACTACTAGCGCTTGTTTAATGCATAAAATGTTGCATTGTATGCATAGTATAGAATAAAACAATCCATTGTAATGATTATGATTATAAGCTGGCAATCTGTTTGAAGAATTAAACTTGCTATGGCAAAGAGGACAATGCGTAGTGCTTTTTTTTACTTTTTTAATCGCCTCATCTATGATCAATGGTATGTTTTTTTCTTGTACCTTCTTGATAATGGCTTTTCCTTTTTCATAAATTGTTTTCATTAATGTCTCCAATGGTGAGTAACCGTAATAGGTTTCTTCAAATTCAACATTCCACTCAGGGTCAATAATAACAAGAGAATACCCCGCAATGTTACATGTAGGCTCTTTTGAGGTAAAAGTGTTCACAGTTTCATCTTCATAAATTTTATAAGGTTCAGAAAATCTGGCAAAGTGAAAAATTATCTTGTATTGCACGTCCATATGAGAATAAAAACAATTGAATTTATGGTAGAGTTCTTTAGGAACCGTCAAATTCGTGTGTCCATAATATGAACAGGTTTTTGGGTGTCTTGAATTCTTTGAGGAAATCGGTTTAAAACAACCTTTACACATTCCAATCTTGTGATATCCTGACTTTCCGAAGAATTTGCCAATATCTGTAATTAAGACATAGTGACCCTCCTCGATTCCATTGTGTGTTTCTTGTAATAAAAGCAAATCAACCTCCTTCTTATGTTTGAAATCGCTTAATCTTGCAGGATAGACTATCGTGTCTTCGACCATAAAAACATTGACTGATATCTTGTTAAGGTTTTCAAACTTTTCAATGTCAGATAACGAGACACTTGATTCAAAACCTCCAAAATTGATTTCTTCTCCTATTAAAGCTATAATATTTTCGTATGAAGTAGGGTTTTCATACATTCGCCGTAAACGCTTCCTTTGGTTATAATCTAACCTTTCAAATGAGACTCCCGGCAGTTCTGGGAGACTGATTAGATGCCGATAAAAATGAGCAACAATGCATAGCATGAAACATCGATCTGTGTGTGTACGGATGTTGATGAGACCTTTCTTAAGAAGGTGAGAGGGAAGAGGAATGTAAGCTCCTCCCGATGGAGAAATATCTTTACCCCTTTTGATTGTTGGTCGAAATGGTAAAATACGCACTGTTATTTTTTGAATATCTAACACAGTCCAGCCTGACCCTTCATTTTCATATAAATCCAAAGACACATATAAATAACGAAAAATAGTTGTTATTTTCGTTTGAATGAAGTCTTCGTGACTTGTTCTCACGTAAGGGGAAATAAACTTTCTTTCTAGTCGCTTTCCATCAGACTCTCTGACGAGCATTATATTAACAAACAGGGAAATTTTAATTCCTTTGTATATTTTTATAAACTGCTTCATCAGATTGGCAATGTCATCACGCACAAAGTCAAACACTATGGCTAGATCTCGGCTAGTGAGCTTGTATGTAAACATGTATAGCCCTCCGTTGTGCACATTCTCTTTAAGCTTGAAGAGACCAGAGTC
>Ga0194135_10002863_pt1 | contig 10531 bp, 9 predicted proteins | sample LitLau_LLRF_2013_FD_134024 | JGI IMG/M metagenome (GOLD analysis project Ga0194135, IMG submission 134024) | Freshwater sediment microbial communities in response to fracking from North America - Little Laurel Run_MetaG_LLRF_2013 (version 2) | ecosystem: Environmental > Aquatic > Freshwater >... | reverse complement strand
ACACACATATGTAAAGCCTGCGAAAACCAGGCCTCATTAAACATGGCCTTCACCGGATCTATGTTCAGGTATTGCCCGCTGCTAAAGTCAAATCCTGCGGGACTGTTCATCCAGGCATTGGCTGCTACAACCAGTATACCTGAAAGCAATCCGCTGATTCCGACAATAATCCCGGTAAACCAATGAAACCAGGGATGAAAACGGTTCCAGCCATACAGATAAAACCCAAGGGCTATCGCTTCTATAAAAAATGCGGTCCCTTCGAGCGAGAAAGGCATCCCGAAAATCGGCCCGGCATGTTCCATAAATTTAGGCCAGAGCAGCCCGAGTTCAAAAGACAAAACTGTTCCCGAAACAGCACCGGTAGCAAAGAAAATTGCAACGCCTTTACTCCAGGCCTTAGTGACATCGAGATAAACAGTTTTTTTCCTTTTTAACCAGAGGTAATGGGCAGTGCACATGAAGAATGGCATAACCATTCCGATACAGGAGAAAACAATGTGAAAGCCTAATGAAAAGGCCATTTGGAGTCGCGCGGCTAAGAAATCATCCATGAAACAAATGTAATAGTTATGCCTTATGAACCTATGGAACGGGCCGTTTAAATTGCTTGAAAAATGTAATATTAGCAGATTACAATTGCTTCACGCTGGGCCGGACAATCATTCTTAAAGACTGATCTTTGGTAAAATAAGCAATCATCCAGTTATAAAGTGTTTTAACCCTGTTTCCAGTATTAATTAAAGAAATCAGGTGTATAAACAACCACATCACCCAGGCGATAAACCCACTGAAAAACAATCTGGGTTTCGGCAGATCGGCAACGGCCTTATTTCTGCCTATAATAGCCATCGTTCCTTTATCTACATAACTGAATACTTTTAAATCCCGGCCCGCGCTCCTCCGGATCATATTCTCCCCCAGGTTCCCCCCTTGCTGGATGGCGACCTGTGCCAGTTGAGGGTGCCCCTGTGGAAAAGCAGGATCGGTCAGCTGAATACAGGTATCACCTATAGCATAAATGTCTGGTAAACCCAGGACCTGGTTAAATTCATCCACCTTTAACCGTTTTCCTCTTCCGTAAACATCTTCGGGTATCCCTTTAAAGGTCATCGCCGTGACGCCGGCAGCCCAGATCAGGTTTTTGGAGGCGATGGTACTCCCATCGGCAAATTGAATCGTATCTGCGACAAAATCTTTCACCATTGTATTCAGCCTGACCTTCACTCCCATTTTCATCAGGGTATCATAGGTGTATTGCTGTGATTTTTCACTCATCGGTGCCAGTAACGTTTTTACACCATCTACCAGATAGATTTCACCACCGGCACCTTTAAGCTCAGGATAATCTTTAGAAAGAATAGTTTTTTTCATTTCGGCAAACATCCCTGAAATCTCCACCCCTGTAGGGCCGCCGCCAGCTACCACTACAGTCAGCAGTTTTTTCCGCTCTGCAGGATCCTGTTCACGCGAAGCTTCTTCCAGGCGTTCCAATAAAGTATTACGCATCTGGAGTGCATCAGCCACAGTCTTCATGGGTATGGAATATTTTTCGACATTTTCCATCCCAAAATAATTACTCTCACAACCTGTGGCAAAAACCAGATAATCATAACTGATTTCTCCGGTAGAAAGAACCACTTTCTTTTGCTCAGGGAGAACTTCGAGCAACTCTCCTAACCTAAACATAAAGTTCTTTTTCCCTCTGAAAAGCTTACGGAAGGGATAGGTAATATTAGAGGTTTCGAGATATCCAGTGGCCACCTGGTAAAGTAATGGCGGAAAGAAATTGTAATTATTTTTATCTATGAGGACTATATCGAAAGCTTCATGATCAGCTAGTTTTTTCGCCAGATTAACGCCGGCGAAACCGCCGCCAACTATGACTATCTTTTGAGGAGTATACTTCATATACGAATGGATTAACGCTAGCCTTAAAACAGTCGCCAAGGCACTAAGTTTTAAAAAACAGAATAATATTTTGTGTATGGTGCATCAAATAATTGGTAACTTATAGCTTTTTAAGCCCTGACCACTCATGAAGTATAACCTGCTATTATTTTTCACCTTCTGGATCAATGTAAGTCTTGCACAAGTAGAGAAACCACAGTTAAATAATGTAACTTTTTTCGGCACCCGAACGGGAAAGGATTTTTTTTATCAGATTCCGGTAAGCGGAAAAAGACCGTTAAAAATACAATTACAGCATTTACCTGCCGGTATTTCGTTTGATGAGGAAAAAGGAATTATCTCTGGAAAACTGGAGAAAGACGGTCAGTATAAAATTAGAATAGATGCAGCAAACAAATTTGGCAAAGACAGCCGTGATTTAACGCTTGTTGCTGGAGATAAACTAGCCCTCACACCTCCCATGGGCTGGAGCAGCTGGTATAGTTATGGCAGAAAGGTCAAAGAAGAAGATATTCTGAGAACTGCAAAACTAATGAAACAATATGGACTGGATCAATATGGATGGAGTATTCTTGAAATCGATGATCCCTGGACTAATCAGCCTGGTGAAAAAGATCCGGTCTGGTCTGCCTTTAAAGACAAAACAGACAACAAGGTTTATGAGTATCATGAAGGTCCCGGAAATTTAACAGACCGCGTGGGACTAACCCGTGACCAGGATGGCACAATTATTCCGAATCATTATTTTAAAAATATAGGACAAACGGTAAAGGACATTCATAGTTTAGGTTTTAAGGTTGGTATTTATAGTTCTCCGGGACCTTTAACCTGCGGAGGAGTAGCAGGAAGTTACCAGCACGAGCAGCAGGATGCGGAATACTTTGCCAAAACAGGTTTTGATTATCTGAAATACGACTGGTGCAGTTATGGCATTTTTGCCAAAGACAATTCTATAGCAGAATTAAAGAAACCTTATGGGTTAATGGGGAAAGCGCTCAAAAGCCAGCCCAGAGATATTATTTTTTCTTTATGTCAGTACGGTATGGGCGATGTCTGGAAATGGGGATTTGAAACTGACGGACAGCTATGGAGAACAGGTGGTGATGTCAGGGATAACTGGAAATCAATTTACAGTGCTTTTAAACTGCTGGCCGATAAGAGTGCTTATGTTCAGCCTGGCAGATGGAACGACCCGGATATTTTACAGATCGGTGCAGTAGGTGCCGAAAGCAGATCCAGTAATAGCAATCACCTGAATAAACAGGAGCAAACCACTTTAATGAGCATGTGGTGCCTGTTAAGTTCTCCGCTTTTAATCGGTGCAAACCTCGAACATATGGACACTTTTACGCTTTCACTGCTCACCAATAATGAAGTCATTGCCATTAATCAGGATGCATTGGGTAAAGCGGCAAGCCTCAAATATACTTTTCCTAACCAGGTAGAGGTCTGGAGCAAAGATTTATATGGAGGAGGGATTACTGTCGGGCTCTTAAATCCGGCAGATGAGGAAAAGGAAATTAAATTTCCATTTACACTGATCGGGAAAAAAGGACGTTATCAGGTAAGAGATTTGTGGAAGAAAAAAATGATCGGCACTGACCTGAAAGAGATGCAGGCAAAGATTCCACCACATGGAATTTTGCTGATCAGCCTGAAAGAGTAGCAGGCTAATTACCCGGAATCTGATCCGATTTTATTAAGTTTACAAAAAAAAAGATGAGTTCAGAAGATCAACCAACAGCAGCTATTTTGTTATTCAACAAAGGGAAATACGTATTTACAGACAGTTTAACTGAAGTACATCCTGAAGGTGTAAGTGTTCCATTCTTTTCTGCAAAAGCGATTTTAATAACAACCGAAAATGACCAGGTACACGGAGATATAGCCGCCGTTAAGATCAGTGACCTGATCCTGAAGCAATCCAGTTACATTGATGAGCATGGAAAAGTGCTGGAAGCACATAAATTATATACCTGGCCACGTAATCTGGGTAGTACTGAGCAATGGGCAGCCTGTAAAAGAGAATTTCTGGATGAATTTGTCTTGAACTTTCCTATCGAAATTATCTCTCTGCAGGAATCAGGTGGGGTAACCTGGAAATATATAACCCCTGAAAACTTTAAAAATTTCCCCGAAGATATCCAGGCTTCTTCCGGTTTTCAGGAGTTTGCCCAGCATCAGGGCGAGTATTTCTTTTTACGCCGTCCTTTAAATGAGCCAAAGTAATCAGGATTAGTTTATCCTGATTAACCTCATATAATCTAACATGGCCTGATTAATCTCGCCATTCATATTTTCATTCCAGGCTTCAAATGAAAGGTTGAACACATGTTCTCCTTTCTTTAGTTTTACCGGATTGATATTACTGAATCCCCAGTCTGACCACTCTCCTTTTCCGCGCTGAGGGAAGACAAAAGTTCCGGCAAATAATCCGTCTACCCTAAAGGTCCTGATAGCACATTTATTTTCTGTATTGGTTGGCCCGTTTCCATTAGCATAACGAAAGTCAATGGCATAGGTACCCTCTTCAGCTATATTTACTTTAATGGTGATATTTTTATTTTTCGTTTTACTGATCTCAATAAAACCATCCCCGGTATATCCCTGGTAAGGAAGGTCTGATTTTGGTGCTATCTTTTCCATTGCGATATTTTGTATTCCTTCTGTATCGTAGATCAGCACAGGCTCGCTGGCAAACGAAGGCACTTCATTTTGATCAATGGCAATTACCTGATATTCCCCACTTCGTTTAGCCGTGTAATTCAGACTGGCAGTTCTCGACGTTTCTTCTCCATTACGGAGTACACTATAAGTTTGTGCCCCATCAACTTTATCCCAGCTAAAAGAATTCTCCCCATTTTTGATCACTAAAGGTGCAACTACTGAGAAATAGTCTTTAGCATGATCCACCCTGCCTTTTTCTAATTTATGATCAGCCAGGATAATTACGACAGCGTGTTTGCCCCTTAAGTTTGCAGGGATTTTTGCCAGAGGCAGGGCTTTACCATCCAGGGTAATAGATTTGATGAGATTACCATATCCACTCAGTTTGATATCCAGTATTGCTTTGCGGTATTTAAAATTACTTAATGTCCGTTCTCCTTTCAGAATTTCAGGAATGAATGGTTTAAACACTAATCCATTTTCCTGAATATCTATCCCAAACAGCACTTTATAGACCAGGCTGATATTTCCAGCCAGGCTCCACAACATATTACTGGAGTTGACCTGTGTACCGGCAAAATCTCCTGTAGTAGAAACAAAATTCTCCTTATTGGTCAGGAATAATGCCGCAGGACGATAAATAGCACTCATGCTCTGAACCAATGCTTCGGCATTGCCGGTTTTGGCAGCAGCAAGCGACCAGTAAGCCTGAACAAAAGGCCATACTGCATTGTTATGGTAAGGAGGAATATTTGGGATCTGGGGATAAATACAAGGGATACCAAAATTAGTCACCGGTGTACTGGCGACCACAGTTTTTTGTCTTTCCTGATCTGCGATATCAAATAAAACTGTCAGTGCTTCACCTAAGGCCTCAGAACGGGGAGATAGTATCTTAAATTGTCTGCCATATAAATATTGCCCGTAATATCCCTTTTCAGGTATCCAGAGATGGGTATTAATTGCTTTTTTCAATTGTGAAGCTATAGCCGAATATTTGTCAGCCGCTGTCTGATCTTTCATCAGTACAGCCATCTGCGCGAGCACATGGTTAGTCTGATAATGAACCGCATTCGTACCCAGGTTTTCAGAAGAATAAATATCAGCAGACTGCATCCATTTTGGATAGGTCTGATCTCTCCAGTCGAGGAAAGAAGATTCACCTCTGACCAGACCAGTCTGAGGATCATAAACGTTTTTCAGATCGTCTTCTACCGAATTTTTAATAATCCGGTAAGCCTTGGCTAACCAGGCCTGATCACCTGTGGTTTTATAAACTTCCCAGGCAGCAACAGCCCAGATCATCCTGTCCGAAGATACCGGCCATGAACCTCCGGTTCCTGTATCCTGGATGACACGCTCATTTTTTACTTTTCTCAATAAGCTGTACTGGGCAACCTTAGGCTGGAGCGTAGCCATAGATAAAATAATACTATAGCTGATATCTCTTGTCCAGACTCCGGCCCATTCTTTTCCTGTTCTGAATGTACTATCGGGTTCCACTGCATTTTCCATTTCTTCTAAAGCGAGATTATAGAGTGCATCCATCATCGGGACATCAGATTTATAAGCTGGAAAAGCGGAGATGTTTTTTGTCAGCTGCCAGGCAGAAGCTGTCGTCTTTTTTTCTTTTGCCTTATTCATTTCAAGGGTTACAGTATAAATACCGTCCCCATCCGGATCTTTTAATTCCAGTTCCTGGTGATTTGACAGATTATCAAAATCCCAGATCAGGGGACTGATACTCCCTGCAACAAAAACGCCTTTAAAATCTGCTTTATAAATTTTGGTGCCATCAAAAGTGGTATAAAAACCCTGTTTCGCAAAGGCTGCCATGACCTCACTCATATCCAACCGGATGGTAAATTTAGTATCCGGCTTCAGGAAAACTCCTTTCGCAGCCAGGTCCTTTCCGGTGAACTGCTGCCCGAACCGGATGACAGGAGTTTCAAATTTACCGTTTGCTGCAATAATACTGATCTGGTGGTTCTTTCCAGAAACCATTTCATTATCCTTACCATTAATACTGAACTTAAAGGATAAAACCGGACTGATTTCTAAATTAACCGGGCTCTGATAATTCGAGTGCAGTGCTGTTGAAGATAAAGCTATCGCTTCAAAAGCGCCTTGTGTAACCTTACTTTTTGATAAATTATAGCTATCAGACTGAAAGATATTATCCATAGGTTTTTGGGCCTTAGTGGTAGTGAAAGAGAGCAATAATAAAGAAGGAACAGCAATTTTATAAAGTCTGGTCATATTTATTGATATATAACCACAAAAGTATAATTTAAAAGTTTATTTATTCATGCTGGTATAACGATCGGCTGCAATCCCGAAAAGCAGGATCGAACTGATAAAAAACAGCAATCCAAAAAAAACATAACCACGTTTGGGAATTAACTTTTCATATTGAGTTTCAATAGCATCAAAGTTCCTCAGGAAATAATGTTTTCCATTCAGGTAAGTGAATGCAAAGATCATTGGAAAACTAAGGGCCAGCATAATAGGGCTTATACTAAAATGCACTCTCCATATTCCAAACTGGAGAAAAACAGTCATGACAAGGATAGCATAGAACATCGCCAGCCCAAAACAGGCGCTGTCAATCCGTTTCTCCTCCTGGTTATAGAATACTATGGAATAGTAACAGTAGAAAATAAAATTGTTCAGGGATTTAAACATACCGGCTTCAAATTTAAGCAAAAAAGCCAGTCCCGGCTGAAAATTTATGCTGTTTAATGCTATATCAGCGATTGGTCCCAGTCTTTCCACACTGCTTCGTAACCTCTTGCTTTTAGCATGGTCACAATCTCTTCTGTCCCTCTTTCATCAGAAATCTCAAACTGTTCCAGCGATTCGGGCTCTACCGCATATCCTCCCGGGTTAGTCTTAGAACCGGCACTCATCGATGTAATTCCCAGATTAATAATATGATCACGGAACACAGTAGATTCTCTGGTAGAAATAGACAGTTCCACTTCCTCATTAAATAAACGGTAAGCACAGATTAGCTGAACAAGCTCTTTATCAGACATTTCCACTTTAGGCTCCAATCCTCCGCTAAATGGCCGCAAGCGAGGAAATGATAAACTATATTTGCTCTTCCAGTACTTTTTCTCCAGGTAATTCAGGTGTAATGCCGTAAAAAAAGAATCTGTCCTCCAGTCTTCCAAACCAATCAGTACACCTAATCCCATTTTATGTATCCCTGCCTTTCCCAGTCTGTCGGGTGTTTCGAGCCGGTATTCAAAATTGGACTTTTTCCCTTTCGGGTGATGTTTTTTATAATCCTCTCTATGGTAAGTCTCCTGATAAACCAAAACAGTATTTAAACCTAAAGGAATCAGTTCTTCGTAATCCTCCTGATCCAGGGGCTGCACTTCCATAGAAACATGCGCAAAGTGTGGCCGGAGCAATTTCAGTACATCTTTAAAATAGGCAGTATGTACCGACTGGTTTGCCTCGCCGGTAACCAGTAAAACATGATCATACCCCATTTTTTTCAGTACGGCAACCTCCTGCATGATCTCTATAGGCGACAGGGTTTTACGTCTGACCTTGTTATCGTAGCTAAAGCCACAGTAAGTACAAATATTATTACATTCATTGGAAAGATAAAGTGGCACATAAAGCTGTATCACTTTACCAAACCGTTTCAGGGTAACTTGTCTGCTCAGCTGGGCCATCTGTTCGAGATAAGGTGCAGCAGCCGGAGAAATCAATGCTTTAAAATCTTCCAGTGTCCTTTTACTGTTCCCTAAAGCACGTTCTACGTCCTGAGCAGTTTTGGCATAGATACTCTCGCTGGTTTGCGTCCAGCTATAGGTTTCAAAGAGTGTGTTGAAATTATCAGTCATCCAGAAAAGAGGTTAAGGGGCTGCTCGACACAGCATATGAATTTACAGAACCTAATTTAGCTTCAAAAGCCATCCTGCCGGCAATTACAGCCAGTTTAAAAGCTTCTGCCATCTTTACAGGATCACTGGAAACAGCTATAGCAGTATTGACCAGTACGGCATCTGCTCCTATTTCCATCGCTTTTGCAGCATCAGACGGTGAGCCTATTCCAGCATCCACTACCACCGGTACATTACTCTGGCTGATAATGATTTCCAGAAAATCGATGGTCTTTAATCCCTTGTTACTTCCAATTGGCGAACCCAAAGGCATGACTGCCGAAGTTCCGGCATCTTCCAGATGTTTACATAAAACAGGATCAGCATGGATATAGGGTAACACGATGAAACCCAGTCTGGCCAGCTCTTCTGTAGCTTTCAGTGTTTCTATGGCATCGGGCATCAGGTATTTCGGATCAGGATGGATTTCCAGCTTGATCCAGTTGGTTTCTAATGCTTCTCTTGCCATTTGGGCCGCAAAAACAGCTTCCTTTGCATTTCTGACTCCCGAAGTATTGGGTAACAGGTTCATCTGCGGATAACCCAGGTGACGAAGAATATCATCATCCCCATTCTTTAAATCCACTCTTTTCAAAGCTACTGTAACCAGTTCTGAACCAGAAGCCAGTAGTGCATTTTCCATGAGTTCTGCCGAGCTGAATTTACCTGTCCCGGTAAACAACCTCGAATTAAATACTTTATCTGCGATCTTTAACATGTCGTTTGTGTTGAATTAAGATTTATTTCACGGTAAAGCTGATTTATATTTTCCGTAGAATTCCCCTCCTGTGTCAGTAAACCAGAAACTGCAATCCCATATATCCCTGTTTGCAGGATGGATTTAATATCAGCCAGCCCGATGCCACCTATGGCAATGACAGGTATCTTTATCCCTGCATCATGGACTTGCTTCATGAGCTGGATATAACCTTCAAGCCCTAAAACAGGGCTTAAATTCTTCTTGGTCGTTGTAAAACGAAAAGGTCCCAGACCAATATAATCAGCTCCTTCTTCTACTCTTCTGCAGATATCTGCAAAAGTATTCGCGGTGCCTCCTATACACTTGTCTTTTCCCAGAAGAGCCCTTGCCCCAGGAACCGGCATATCATCTAAACCAAGGTGTACCCCATAAGCGCCAGCCGCAAGTGCAATCTCCGGATAGTCATTCACTATCAGTTTTGCCCCATACTTTAAGCATAAATGGTTAGCCTCAATAGCCAGTTCAAGCACAATAGGTTCGGGTTGTTCTTTGACCCTGAGCTGTATCCATTTGCCGCCGGAGCGTAATACCTCTTCTATAGCAGTCAGATGGGTACCCTTCGCAGGGGCCTGTGATATATAATGTAACTGATCGATTATCATGATGGTCTTATACTAATTTGAGCATTTTTTCAAATTCTTTTAATGCAGAGGAGGGATCGTTCCAGATTGCCCCAAGTAGAGCCGCACCCTGGAAATTCATCCTTTTTAAGTCTGCAAACCGGTTTGCAGTAATCCCGCCTATGGCAAAAATCTTTAAACCGGCAGGCAAACCAGCTAAACAGAAATCTTCGGGGACTGTACTTAAATAACCAGCTTTGGAAATACTGTTAAATACAGGACCAAAGAAAACATAATCCAGAAAAGCTGTATCTGCCAGGGTACTCCATTGGTGAATGGAACGGCTTAAACGGAATCCACTGGTAAAAAGTTCTGTTTTTCTTTGTTCTGTAGTACAAAGCCATAATTTTTCAGGAAAGTGAAGCCGTCTGACAGAGAACTCACCGGCCAGGTCATGGTGCTGATGAATAGCAATATCCTGATAATAAACCGGGTTTATTTCATTCATCAGCGCCCTGAATTTAGCCATATCGTTTTCCGGTTTCCGGAGATGCAATAAGCGAAGACCTGCACCAAAAAGGGCATTGATCAACTCTCCTTCTCCCGGGAAGTAATCCGGACTGGTGACGACAATCAGTTCCATCTATAAATAAATTTCACTCCCTTTTTCGGTGAATTCACGCGATTTCTCTTCCATCCCTCTGGCCAGGGCATCAGCCTCTTCCAATCCTTGT
>Ga0194135_10002862_pt1 | contig 10534 bp, 5 predicted proteins | sample LitLau_LLRF_2013_FD_134024 | JGI IMG/M metagenome (GOLD analysis project Ga0194135, IMG submission 134024) | Freshwater sediment microbial communities in response to fracking from North America - Little Laurel Run_MetaG_LLRF_2013 (version 2) | ecosystem: Environmental > Aquatic > Freshwater >... | reverse complement strand
GTATTTCAGGAAGGAAGCAAAAAGTCAGACATTTCAGAAACGGAAATGAAATTCCGTATTTGGCGAATGATGAGCATTACGATTTCAACTACCAGAATAACAGGCTTCTCAGGGAACACGTTAAGATTCTTCCAGGAGACAGCTTATCCCTGGGTAATTAAAATTTTATCATTTAACCAGTTTTATTTCTTAATAATAATAATGAAATACCCTGAACTGACTTGATTGAATTTTAAAACAATTTTTGGAAACGACAGAATGCACATACGACACAAAGTGGAAGAAAGGGAAAGCAGTGACCGGAGGGAGATCTCCACGGGAAGAAATGTGTCAAACCTTCCTCATGTATTATCCCCGGACTCGAACTGTAAATCAATGTGGAACTTACTTCCCTCAAGCCGATATGCTCAAATACATGGGAATCGACAATGTTACAAAGTAAATCACTAAAATCACTTTTCTTTAAATTGAAAGTTCTCATCAAAAAGTCAAGCAAAAAATTTTCTTTTTGCAATCCTCCTTGCAGACTTCAAGGGGAAGTCGACCCAACAGTTTTGTCTCCACCAAGTCTCGCAGGAAAGAAGTACAGCCAAGTTGTTGAAGAAATTGACTGGACTCCCGGGAAACGCCAAGAGTTTCAAAGATTCGTCAGAGACTTAAAGCACAACGTGTATTGTTTGCCACATGAAGAAGATACGGGTAAAAGTTTCCCAGATGCAACTTATCCGGAGTTCGACAAAGCTTATGTTGAGCCTTCTGTTTGTTTTGCTCATACCTCGCCAATAACTTCGTTTCATTATTTACCTGTAATTGTTGGAGTGGCGTTGACAATTGCATTACTCATCGGGGTAGTGGCATTCATAGTCTTCTCTAAGCGTCAAAAATACGATAGAAAACGAGCAAGTCAATGAAGGCAATACTTGTTGCTACGAATTTTGTACCCAATGAGATTTTAATGTGCCAAGTTTAGTTTCAAAATATTTTTTTGAACTGTGTAATCTTTTGTTCTGTAGCAACCATCGGTTTTTGTACAAATTTTTTACTAGTATTCTTTCTCACGATACTTTCTTAGAAAGATTTTGCAATGACTTTACTTCTTCGTATTTTACTTTTTGCACCAACGTACATACATATGTTACATGGTGTTTAGTTGTTGGAACCGACGTTAAGTAAAGTGAAGTACCCAATGTAAAGTACAAGTATACTATTTTAAGATCAGTGTGTGACAGGAAAAAACTCTTTTGATGATGAATAAAGAAATGTGTTGTATTTACATTAAGTCTATATATTATACAAACTGCACTTGAAAAACAATAAATTACGTCTGTCCCACGTATTCTATGCTATCTTGCCATTATAGATCGTTAAGATGAAAAGAATGTAACTGTAAGCCATGTAAACATTTTTGTTATCTGTTAACAATATCTTTTGGAGGATTAGAAACAAATTAAACATAGATTTGAGTGAGTTTGTGATAATTGCTATCGAGAGAATAATTCCTGCAAAAGTTTACAACATATTAAAGTGTAAACCGTGGCAGCATTTATCAAAAGTCAAACCAACCCATCAAAACACTGTTTAGGGTTTAAATAAATGTCTAAATACCGTAGCCCATAACTTTAATTCGCCACCTAATTAGTCAAGTTACACTTCCTGATACCTGATTACTACTTTACCACCAAATGTCTAAAATAAGTCAGGAAATGAAACACAATTTAATATATATATGTATATAAGAGATTGAGCGAAGAATAATTTTAATCTCAATCAATAAATCAGAGGAAGTTTTAAGCTCAATTACTTGCATTTTAACAATCCACAATCACTTTGCGGCTCTAAATACAGCTCACCTAATGCTTACGAGATGTTCGTAGTAGATAGCTTTAAAAATCAAGGGCAAATGATATTTATGACAAGATCAGCAAAGATGAAAGGGTGACGTTAGTTACATCAACAACTCTGTAGTGCAACTGGTTTCCACAATGTGGATGCTACTACTCGCACATCCCCAGCCCGTCCTAATATAATTTAAATTCGATGCTTGAAACAGTAGTTTCCGACAGCATGGATAAAACAAATTGGATTTTTATTGCTTGATTTCAAAAACAATAAAATCTGCGTGCATAAGATAATACAAGGATAAGTCATCATCAATCTGCCAAGTATATGCACTTTTGAATTTCATTACTTTTTTTGTCGTCTAATTGGATTGCTTAGGTTTTGGTCTCTCCCTTCTTCTATTTACTAACATGGCTTTATCCGAAGGGTCACTAATTTACTGCTTTGGACTATTACGGTGATCTCTGCATCCCGAATGAAAAAGATTATCCGAGCGTCTTCTAAGAAACCTAGTTATCTCGTGATCAGGGCCCCATTTCTCCTGAGCCTTTTCAAGTGCTGTCTGTCCGTTCTTTTCGTCCTTCCAGCTGAGCGATCCTGGCCATGCATTTTCCTTCACCCCACGTAGACTTCCAATTTGAACCGCAATGTGAAGGAGCTCACCGTTGTTCATAATTCCAATTAGCCTTCCCCAAATGTTGAAGAGATCGTTTAATTCTGTCTGTCTCCGGGTTTCTTCCTCTCCGAACATCTCAATCCAAACACGTAAAGCGCAATTACGCCAGTTAGAGTGTACTTCTGTCTTCTCCTGATAATTATGAGGGATTTTGTGTTTAAACTGAGGGAAGATTTTTAGCAGTCGGTAATAGTCACATGACCGGTAGCATTTGAAACTGTCAATAAAAGACACTAGAAATGACCGGTTATCCTCAGCATTTACTTTCTTTAAAACGATCTGCTCAACATGACTCTTAATAAGGTCGGAGATGTCAGTTTTCTTTCCAGCCACCAACAAGGCAACAGGATTACTTACTGCAGCTCTCTCTATCCATTCCAATAATCTCCCATCAAAAACGTCTAAACAGAATCCAACCATTGCTGAGACGAAACATTGGGCAACACTTGCTGCATTCCCTCCCAAATTCCGCTCAATATCTCCAAACAAACTCTCCAAAGTTGATTTACTTTTGAAGTATGTCTTGAAAATATCTTCTCCGTATAATTTATTAAACGCGTCCCTTATTCCACCAAGTACTAGACCCACCGAACAGCATGAGAGAGAGTATGTGAAAACTGCACGCTTAATATTGCCCACAGCTTCTTGTCCAGCTATAGTTGCCGCAAGCTGCAACTGTTGGTCCGAGAAGTCGTTGTCTTTCAGCTTTAATTTAGTTTTACTAACAAGCCCATTTGGGAGAAACATAATTTCCCATACATTCGGTAGCTCAATCAGCAAACAAGGATTTTCAGTCTGATTTCTTGCTAATTGACCCAGCTCGGATATACTCAGCCGAGTTAGAATATCTATGAAGAAGTATTCTTCAAACAACGATTCTTTAGTTAATGTCAATCTCAACCACGCAAGGACTAATTCAAAAGGAGCTCTTGTCAACTTTTTGTTCTCCGGACAATTGTCAATATTAATTGCTGATAGTAAAAGGCCTCCGAAAACCTTATTCAAATCCAACCTTTCTGTTGAAAGATTGCTAGAGTCACAAATATAATCTTCCACTTCTTTCTCTGCTAAAACTTCCTTCCACATAGCAGGCTCCAACCTTCCATACGCAATTAAGTAGCACACATTCCACCACTGCCGGGGACAATTTTTTTCCCAAAATTTAATAAAGTCCACTCTGTCCAGCAAGTTTTTGACCAACTCGATTCTATGACTTATTAAATGATTTCCCCGTTGGCATTCTGATGGTGTATTCTGGGATGGACACCCTGTAATGCACATTTTCAAAAACCGTATATCTTCCTCAAGAATGTTAACCAAATGAAAGTCTTCGTCGTCAAAGATCACTTGAACAGCGTCATCAACATTCTCCTCAATCTCTTTCCACACTCTGTCCATCAGATCACGAGGGACATAGCTGGAGACAAACAAAGAATTGCCCTTTAGGCTCCCAAACTGGTTCCTGAACCGCAGGAGCTTTTTTGGCAAGAACTCTTCTCCAAAGCACCAGCGAATGTGATCTAACCTCAAACTACCGACGACATCCAAAATTCGAGTCTTGTCATTTGAAATAAAATGAATTATTTCGTCCTTGGAAAGAGAACATGCTATGAAGCTGATTACATCTGGATTATAAAATACATCATACAATGTTCTCGTATTTATTGTTAGTGGACTATTTTCTAAGATCTCTCGTGCAAATTTTTTTAAGTCTTGACATGATAACCATTGGCTTGTTCGCTCATAAAGAGACTCCGTGCACAGCTTGTAAAAGCTATTCTCAGTGTACTTTGCCTTAATAGCTATCAGAATTGGAGAAGGACATTTTCTCACCAAGTGCCTTAGTTCTTCTTCGTCAAATCCACTAGGCCACCAGGTCTGCACAAATTTGTCAATGGCTGAATCTCCTGAGAAGACGAGAGCAGCAACAACTTCACTCATATTGTCATGGAATAAAATTTGCTCCAGCCACTTCTTCTTGTCGTTTTTCACTTTCTTTTCCAGCCAACGGAAGAACAACTTTTCATCGTATAAATCTCTTACCAGAATTCGATTCTTTCCAGAACATTCGTCTGCGTAGTTGATAGTGTTTGCCAGAATATGGTCGATTAGAAATCCATCTTCATCGTCATATCTTGCTAAACTTGCGTCAAATGGAATAAATGTCGTCCACCCATCGTGAACTAGGCCACAAATAGCTTCGTTCGGGAGTTTGCAGTTAAGAAATGTGGCTATTAAGTTTCCTTTCTCATATCCAAATCCAAAGAGTGAGTTCCTAAGTTTTTCATTGTTTGTTTCCACAATCAATTTAGCCCAAAAGTATTCCGCAAAACTTCGGTGTTTGAATTTCAATTCATGTCCCTCCATTACAATTAACCCGTAGCTAACAATTTCATCTAGCTCGTTTTGTTCTGGTTTGGCAATCAACTTCAATCCGTCATGCAGTGCTGTAATTTGATTTATATTTTCTTTCTTCAAGTCAGTAATAGCTACAAAAATGTAAAATGGTAAATTGTTTGTGAGAAAATTTTTCATTCTCCTCATAGTGCTGGGTTGGGCAGGATCGGCCATTTCTTTGTCGACCAAGTAAGACTCATGTTTCCTGTCTATGAACATAGAGTACAAAGAGTACAGATCAATGACCTCCGCTGACATTTCATCTGAGCATATTTCAGAGTAAAGGTGGAGCATGAGTGGATTTGACAATAGCACTCGCACTTCCGATCGCAAGTTATGTATTAAGGTGCGAGCTATTTCGATGGAAGGATTCGTACTTTTAAGCGATCTGTGGAGATAGTGAACTTGTTCATTTTTATCTAACGGACACAGAGAGTGTGATTGTACTTTAAACTCCTGTTCGATCAACTCTTTTAAATGTGGCCTCGTTGTGAGAACCACCTTTCTTACGAACAATTTATCAGAGTCATTACCAGAACTTATTAACAGTCCTCTAAGTAAGTTGAGCATTGTTTCCTTGTACTCTGGAAGTACTTCATCCAATCCGTCCAGCAGAACGTACACTGGAACCCTCTCGAACTCGGTTTTGTTCTTGAGCTTCTCCAGTGGAATGTAACGTGCGAACTGCTCGATAAATGACTCCAGAGTTAGTTGTCGATTTGACATCTTTTGAAGAGTCCCACAGAATTGATTTAAATTAATTCTGATTATTATTCGATGGGGAAAACCTTCAATTTTCCGGAAGTCCATTTCCAGTTTAGTCAGTGCGGATGATTTGCCCATTCCAGGAGGGTCGACATTAAGAAGTAATTTGTCTGTTGTATGTAGTAATTCGAGAAATGTATTTTTAACTGAGTCATAGTCTTTTGTTTTCTTCAACCTTCTCTCTATGTAATTGCGTGGTAAACTTTGTTTGCTGTTGTTGTACCAAATATCTCCTCTTGTAATTCCTCTAAGGAATTTCTTGATACGAGGAACTATAGCCCTTCGTTCTTCCAAACCTTTCTCCGAGGCAAATTCTCCCCATGATGAAATTGAACACTCTGCAAAATTCTTGACTATCGTGTTTGCAGCCATCTCATCTTCGAAAGTGATTCCCTCGTATGCTCCTCCTTTACTGTTCATAACCTTATTCATCTGCTCTTTGAGACAATATACTTCATCCCTCGTTAAATAAACTTCCGCTCCTTCTGCTGTGAAGATTTCACATGCACCCAGGCTCCCTACGAGTTTCAGAATGTCGATGAACTTTTTGAACTGCTCGTCGTCCCATTTTCGTGCTGTTTCCGAGTACAATTTTGTAACTTTTTCAGAGTTACCGAAGATCCCATTCCTCTGATAAAATTATATACAATACAGTTAGATGTCATGAAATAGTACTTAATGTTTGTCTCTGTGCGATCATCACGAATATTGTACTCACAAAATATTCCTGTTCGGACGTTGTAATAAGCCGCTTTTCAGCCAGACGGTTGATTAACTCAACAGTAAGAATCGTACACTCGACAAGAGAGGTTAAGTTCAGTGAGATAAATTCATTCCTGTCCCTGTTGTCGTCTTCAGACATGTCTGGATACCTATAATATTAAAGGAGTGACAGTCATGGCTTTGTTTCGTATGAAAGGATGGCTTGAATGAATACTTGAAAACCAAAGCTTTTATATAAACTCACAAATAAAAAACTCGTCTCTCTCAGTTTTTATATTAAATATGAGTTAAAAGATGCAAACCTTACCTAAACGAATATCTATTGAATTCCACAAGTCAGTAGGTTTCAAAGTTTCTTTTGTGTTTTGGTCAAAGGTAACAAATATGCGCACTCCGTTCCATTTAGAGTTTATGTCGTTGACAGATTAGTTTTACAAGTCAAATAAACAATTTAAATCCTTACCTCGTCTTTAAATTGAGTTTTTTTCAATCCCTTGTACAAAAATTCCAGATGTCCGTGGTGATGTTTTGCCAGTGTTTATTGTTATGAAGAACCTCGCGCAACGAGAAATAACAACAGCTGAAGAAATCCCACACTGAACTGTACGAGCTACGTGGTCAATTCTCGCTTATCAGTTATACAAATACTTATCTTTCACCTGATATCGTCATCATTGCCAAATCTACGGCACACGAAACTCAAAGTCTTACGAAGTGAGTTTAGTCAAACATTAACCCATGTGTAAATGGCACCATTGAAACACCCCGAAGTGATTTTGCTTTGCGTGCTCTCCATGAAAGGTTGAAGGATGAAGCTTCAGAAATTGTGTACAATATAGTTTATAGACGAAAAGCGATCTTTTCTAACATTTTAAGAGTTAAGTTCACAAAGCAATTGAATAAGGTCTGAAAAGATAGCGTTAAGTTATAAGTTAAATTAATTTTTCTGTTCAACGATAGGTATTAACACAACTTGTAATTGCCTTCTATAAATTTTTCTAAAAACTATTTCAAGCAGACGTAATAATACTGTTAGCATCCCAAATAAAACCCATAAGGATTAATATACCAAAGTATATGTAGGTTCTTTCTTGGTGTAAGAACTTCACAAATCTGTTATCAAACAATTGACTTGATAAAATATAAATGCAACAAGTGCCAATGGCAGTGGTAGTCCATATATATCATAAGCAGTTCAAATATTTTGTGTTTTATCGTTTAAATAAACTCTGGTCCTTCGAAAATGACACTTTTGGTTTACATTTTGATTTGAAAGCAATTCCGGTATTTTAAAAAAATCGATAGAAGTTCGAATTGGCTCAGTCCAGATCAAGTTTTTCAAGATGCAGTAGCCATTGTCTTCTGACAATGTTCAGATGGTATACTTTTATAACGATTCGTATTATCGGAAGACTTTTAGGGTAAGATCCTTTTACTCTTAGGGGGCAAACTACAAGAACTTCACCGTACTAAATATAAGTCGTTTTTAACATGAAAAGGAGCGTGCCTACTTTTATGGAGGAGACAAGTTCCAACGTCAACATCTTCGTAGTGACTCCTCCACTCCTTAAAGGATTCCCTGCCGCTTTTACCAAGATTCCAACTGTTTTTCCCGTAGTGAGATGAGCATGGACAGTTAATTATGGCCTTAATGTAAGCTTGAACTTTTCAAGCTACAGTTGCTTCATATTCCGCGTTCAGGCGTTCCCTGGATCAGACAAATATCACTTTCCCCACGGACAGGACAGGCCAAGTAGAAGAATCTTTCAAAAAGTTGATCTCCTTAGTCTCCGACGCATTATAAGTGTATGCTTTGATTATTTTCTTCATCTCAAGGAAAGCACAATTAGTGAATTTCGAAATTTGCATGTTCAGGTTGTAAACTAAGAAAATAGCACCTTCGCTTGGTGAGCTATGTTGCTTTTAATGTCGAACTCCTGTCTCGTGGTGACCGACACAAAAGTGTTCCGCAATGCCAGCCATCGCACACATTCTCTCGGAAGCCGGAAGGCATTGGATTGGAAGGAACAAACTGATTCCTCTTAAGGGTCGTTTGTGATAAACTATCTGTGTGAACGTAGTAAAGGAACTCGTGAATGTAAACATTGTAGTTTATCATTTAGGATCTTAAACTTGGCTTATGATTTCTTGTACTTTTAATTATATATTTTATAGGTTGAAATATGAAAGTACGGGGCATCTAGGCTTTTTGGTGCGTTGGTCTTGGTGTGCATATGTCTTGGATAGTTATCTAATGATAGTACATTTATCTTACAATTAGAGGGGGGGATTTTAAGACCTGTAGTCTGTTGTTAGAACAGCAATTTGTTTATTTGAGGACCTGGCGTTTTAGTAGATTAGTCGAGGATGGGTCGAATCTGAAAAGTAGCATTGCTTTTATTCTTATTTCATAAATAGTTAGTTAAGTTCCTACAGCATGAGAGATATAATACTGTCTTATGGGAAACAGAGAAGTGGACAGTGACACTTCGTAAATGCAAGTTAATTAGTTCACAGAGGAATTGTCGAGTGGTAGTTGGCTCATCGCTGTCGAATATTCCAGAGTACTTATCCAGCATAGAGTAACAAGCCATTGACTCCGTGGTTGGGTGAGGAGGCTCTCCACCAGCGAACAAACTGTAAGCGTAATCAGAAGGGGAGTTGACTCGCCAGTTTTGAGGTCAATCGAGCACAAATCGGGAAGGTCGTAGGATCAAACATATCTACACATAATAAAATATTAGGGTTTTTTCGAAAATAAAATATTTTGTAACATTTTTTGGCTTTTTTGGGAAATTAATAGTGATTTCGAAAAAAGTATAGGATTAATTATCTCCCAAGATTATGTAAAATGGTGAGATTTATTAATTAAATTAAGCCTTTCGAATTTACATAAAAGCTTAAAGCTAGTGCTTGAAACTCAAGGACATGATAATCATTCATGTCCTTGAGTTTTAAGCACTTTTATAAGTTTCCTCATATTTTAAGACAAATCTCAATGTGAAATAATAAATAGGTTCAACAAGGCTACTAATACCAAAGCCAATTGCTAGTCCCAGCAAGCCACCCGCATGAGCTGAACACACACAGAGATCGCATTAACCAACCTTGACGTGATAATTATCAATTATTATTAATCCTTTAAAAACACTATTGACTCACCAACAATTTGATGCAAGCTGTACAATTGTCTCCTGGCTCGTGAATTTGCGCAATTCGATCCAAAGTATAGTTGAATTATAGAAATATTCTCATTCGTCCTAACGAACCAATGATTAATATGAATTCTACGTACAGATTTTCTTTGACACGAAGTACGCACAAATAAACGTAAAATCTCATTATACCAAACTTCGTGTAATCCACTAGTTCTATTCTCCCATAGGTCTACATCTCTTCTGATGGGCAACAATGTTGTTTCAAGGTAATATTGAATCTCACTGCACGTCGGGTAACACATTTCAAATTTCTTATGCAATCCGACTTTATTTATTTCACCTACATCTAAAATAATCTATCTTCTAGGGAAAATATCTTCGCATAACTATATACTATGAAGACTAAAAACTATATGAAACCATTATTATTACCCAATTCATTTATAACACACATGTTAAATTCTGCTCGTCATATTCTTCGTCCAGCCTCTCCTGTAGGGTTGATTAAAGCGTAATTTTACGTGCTCATTGCTTATCAGTGATGTACCTACATTAATTGAAATGAAATCAATTTAGTTCAAGACTGCCTTCTTATTATTATTGAATTTTAATTCTTCAACCTGACAAAATCACCAGCATAAAATTTAACATTCTGTTGCAATACAACTCCTTCAAAACATAGCTTTCCAGACCCAGAAGCGATTTGAACCGATCTACCAATAAACAGTTTTTAATTAAGTCTTATGAACGCAAGCAGTTCACTTGTAGAAGCTACACACGCTAAAAGCTTTTGATAAATTAAGCTAATCTAATAATAAGAAGTGGCTTATACAGGAGTATTAAATGAACTCTTGAGTCTTCAATTAAGGTGTAGCAACCTACAATTAAATTTTAACTTTATTCTAGAATTCGATAAGTTGATACCCCTTTGCTTACATTAAGGACATTAACTGAGTTTCTCACAATTATTGAATTT
>Ga0194135_10002861_pt1 | contig 10538 bp, 10 predicted proteins | sample LitLau_LLRF_2013_FD_134024 | JGI IMG/M metagenome (GOLD analysis project Ga0194135, IMG submission 134024) | Freshwater sediment microbial communities in response to fracking from North America - Little Laurel Run_MetaG_LLRF_2013 (version 2) | ecosystem: Environmental > Aquatic > Freshwater >... | reverse complement strand
TAAACATGTGGGTTTTACTAATAACAGGGGCGATCGATACCAAAGAAAAAATTACAAAGAGGTATTCTACCCAGTATTACAAATTGAATTGTTCCACAATATAATTTTTTTTCTTTATTTTTTTTCTTTCATGTTTATAATCTACAGGATAATGTTAAATACCAGCCGGTATAACCGTTTAGCATTCAGTGTGCTTTTCCAATATACCAAATCACAAGATATCGTTCAGAGGGTTCTTCATACGGCTCCCCCACTAAACAAATTTTGGGAATCGCATCCTAAAGGACCATACCGTGATTACAAATCAGAAGAGGAGGAGGCTTGGAATGTAAACTAAGCCAAAATCAACGCCTGCTTAAGATACGAACCTATTTAATTGGAATATATCAATTCTTATACAGGAGGCACGTACAAAGCATTTGGGGCGGAAAGATGGAATGGACTTGGACTTGAGGGATGAAATTGTAAAATGGTCAAACGAATGGAAACAGCGAATCACAGATGATAGCCATTGGAGTGTAGTTCAAGGTGACAGCCTTATATACAAGCGAAAGCCGAGCAAGTTGAGATCCCATCCCGCACATTGTCTAACTTATGCACCAACCATGATTTTCTGGCCAGGTGACCGATCCCTTATATTGAGAGATAATTCGGAAAATCCGAAGCCTTGGTCAGCTCAAGCAGACAGTGACCTTGGAGAAGGATACAGTGGATGTGAATTGACCAGGAGTCCTACCGGTAATCTAAAAGAGGATTTAATGCAAATGACGGTGTTAAATTTTCTCTTTTATGCTCGTTTGTGCCTTAGGCAAGGGTAGTTTTCACAGATTCATCAACACAAGAGCAGCCGTTGATGGGAAAATTAAGAGAGTGGGTTACTGCTCTATGCGACCTCGTCGTACCACCGTAAGCCATCCTAAGCGAAGTAAACATTTCATACTTCACTTCCACTTTCGTCAAGATTCTTCCCGCCTTTAATGATAACTGGCTCGCCCGATGCGCTATACGTTTTCCAATTTCCAGTTAAATATCAGCACCGAGAATATTTGGACAATTCCAAACTTCCTGTGTGTGGCACGCATGGGGATGGCTCCAGTGTTGGGTTATATGGTCCTCAATTCCCAATTCGGTCCTGCTATCGGCTTGCTTGCTGTCGCGGGACTCACGGATTTGGTAAGTGACAATACGATAATGTAATGTGTGTAAGAGCGAATGATAATCATCTAATCCAAATTACTGATTCTGTTTTAGCTGGATGGTTGGATAGCTCGGGTAGTTCCAGGGCAGTCATCCGTGATGGGCTCTTTTCTAGATCCAATGGCTGACAAGATCCTCGTGGGAACCCTTTTTCTGTCCCTGACGTATATCGACCTTATTCCAGGTTGATTATTAATATCCATACAGATTCGGAAAACACCAAACGGCATGATGAGACATTATTCTCTTCCAGTCCCACTGACAGCCCTCGTTATCGGTAGAGACGCTTTCCTCATTGCAGCCGGATTTTACATTCGATTTCAATCACTACAACCGCCTGTAAGCGGCGTAAATACTTTTAATTTGCCCCTTTTGATTTAATTGTACTCATGGAAGAAATTTTTTTTTTTTCAGAGGACAGTTTCCCGCTACTTTGATGTAACTTCCCCAACTGCCCAGTTAGCACCCACACTCATTTCCAAGGTTAACACGGGTGTTCAATTGTGTCTTATTGGAGCTACGCTTCTCTCAACCCTTTTTCCAGCTATCGAACATACCCACCTCGTCTTTATCTGGTAACCACTCATATGGACGTATGCGCATCAAGGAGTGAATCTTTGAGTTATTAATATCCTGTCCCTCAAAATTCTAAGGTACTGCACAGGTGGAAGTACGATTTTATCCGCCCTCAGCTATGTCTTTGCCAAAGATACTTACAAAATGATTAAAAAGTTGCCAAATACGAACGAGGATAAGGATAAGAAGACAGAGTCAAGATGAACAAGTTTTCAGAATTAGTGCGTGATTGACCATCGTGAAATATTATTTTAATTAACATAGATTAAACCTAAAATGGATTTTCGTAATTTACAATAACCGATAAGCGACCAACAGTCACTGACTATAAAATCTCTATATTTTGAATTGTTCTAAACGTTGGCAACATACGGGGGTATTTTATACTGTTCATATGCAAATTCCTCTGGGTTATTGTAGTCACACTCTACTCCTATCCAGTCAACTTCGAGACTAAACGGCCCATCAGGGCTCGCTGCGGCCAGACCAACTGCAGCTATTCGATCCAGGGTAATTCGATTCTGTCTGTCTTGAACACGTCCTTTGCTCCCAAATACAAACTTACTAAACGGAATCTGAAATGAGCAAAATGAATATAAACTACGAATGTAAAAAGTGCACCAAATATACATTTTGGAAACCTGTATAGTACCTTGACAAATTGCCAGTAGGGGCCACCTCTCGTGTATAGTACGTAATGGTAAGTATCATTCCATGTGATGTCGAAAAATCCAGCGGTGGAGATATTGATCATGTACGAGCGACCGTCCCCCCGGACGCGCATGACCAGATGTGTATACAGTGTCCAGTCCAAGTGGGAGTCACGGCGGAAGGATTTCTAGTGAGCACAAACGGGTGGGTAATGAGAATGAGAAACAGCATGAACAAGCAATTAAATGTTTACTAAAATTTAGGATGGCTTACGGTGATACGATGACATCGCATGGAACAGTAACCAGCTTTCTTAATTTTCCCATCAACGGGCGCTCTTGTGTTGATGAATCCTTGAAAACTACCCTTGCCTGTAATAAGACACCACACACCAATAAATTCGAGAAAATTTAACCCGTTTGCTTTAAATCGTCTCTTCCATTACCTGTAGGACTCATAGTCAACTCACATCGACTGTATCCTTCTCCAAGGTCACTGTCTGCTTGAGCCGACCACGTCTTCAGATTTTCCGGATTATCAAATTTCCATATAGGGGTTCGGTCACCTGTTCAGAAAAGCATGCGGTGGTAACGCCTTCAATAATCTAATCATTAAACACCGCAAGCCTCCATGCTCGGCTTTACTTGCTCCCAACGTATCTACATACATATTACGGTTATTTATGTTGGATAAGGCAAAAGCTGTCACCTTGAACTACAAAACCATGGCTGTCATCTGTGATTCGCTCTTTCCATTCGTTTGACCATTTTACAATTTCTTCCCTCAAATCCTTGAGTCCATCTTTTAGCCCAAAATGCTTTGCACGTGCCTCCTGTATAATAATTTATATAATGTATTTAAATAGGTTCGTAACTTAAGCAGGCAGGCGTTAATTTTTAATAATTAATGTGACGAGGGAAATTAGTTAAGTTTACATTCCAAGCCTCCTCTTCTGATTTGTAATCGCGGTAGGTTCCTTTAGGATGTGATTCCCAAAATTTGTTTAGCGGGGGAGCCGTATGAAGAACTCTCTGAACGATATCTTGTGATTTGGTGTATCGAAATAGCACACGGAATGCTAACCGGTTGGTTTTGAGCATTATCCCGTAAATTATGAACTGAAGGGTGGTGCAACAATTCAAGTTGAAATACTGGGTTGGTTAGAAGTAATCACCTCTTACGTGTAAAATGTATAAACATGTTTGATTTTAATTGAATTGATGCGAGCGATTGCAATTGCGATTGATTGATTTCTTTTTGATATTGGGATAACAGATTCTATGATATTCCCGCCATAAAAACCATGCTTGAATCGCTAACTAGGTTTCATTTCTGTTTATTTTCAACAAATTAATTGAACATTTCTTGCAATAATTTGGTAAATTTGGAGCTAATTTCTACGAATTAAGGTATTGGGAACTAACGATGTAAATTAGAACATTGGAATGTAATTTTGGAAATGACTTATTAGTAGTTTAAGATGGGCCTGTATGTGACTTGAGATGATGCGGGAGTTTCAATTCATCAAAATAGTAAACAACCAATTGGTCATTGACCTCAAATAAGTTCTTCCAATATCAAGGGATTCGTTGATTACTTCAAGAAAACGCCGGTAGGTATCCTTAAACTTATCTTTATTTACAGTTTCTTATAATAACTAAATGTTTTGCTTAGAGCTTACTTTATCATTTCCTAGGTTCAGATGGATGATGATGTTCGTCCTCCTACTATTCCAAATGTAATGATCACCGGCGATTTCTTTACGAAGGCAGTCCAAAAATAGCCTCGTGGCCTTGGTCTACCAGCAGCGTGATGAGCAGTTTATTTTATTTAAGATCCGCTGCAAAGGGTACTGAGCGAAAGTATCCTAATCGGGCCTATCGTCGTAAGTTGTTTACGTGTTATCCATATTCCCTCGTCGGACTTCTTTTGTCCCTAATTGTGGTTATAAAAAAAAACTAAAACTATAATAATTATTGTCATTTGTACGGTGTGTAGAGCAGCAAACAAAGGCAAAAGATGCAGCCAGGGAAGTGACATTAGATTACAATGCGGGTAAAGTTTATTAATTTGAGTCTGTGTGAGCGACCAAGGAGGATTGTTGACAAAATCGTCGTTATTCCAGATCCTCAGGATGTAATCACCGTAATCCTTCAATACATTTCCAAAAAGGATGGAGCTACAAAAGTGAAGAGGCTGGCCTACCTCAACGCATTTGTTAAATTCATGCAATACAAGAAAAGCACTGCGACCGAACTCACTTTTGATATCGAACGGATTTTTATATGGTTCGCCGAAATTATCAGCATACTTAAGCAAGTCTCTGAGCGAGAATGAAACCTAATCTAAACTTTCCTATCCCTTGTCCATAGTCTGCGGGTGTCATTGATACAGGAATCTCCAGTAATTCGTCTGGCTGCTCTCCGTGTCTTACGTCACCTCATTGGACACGAAGAGGATGTAGTAATTGCAAATTCTGTCGGGATTCCTACTTTAGTCGCTCGTTCCATCGACATCGTTTTGAATAATTCTGGCGAAAGACTACAAGCGATCCGGTTTTGTCAAAAAATTCTCTCGATTCCGGGAGCCGCTAAACATTTTCCAATTGCCATTACACGGGCGCTTGTCTCCATTGGTTTCGATGGCCAATTGGAGCAAGACAAGCTTCACAGGAGTAGCTTGTCCATTTTGTGCCAATTAGGTCAGCGATTCTAGTTTCTATCTTCCTAAATTAATATTTATATACTTCCACTTGTATAGCCCTCCATATTTACTTTTTTGCAGCTTTACTAAATCCATTCCAATTCATCGAATGCGGAGGCGTCCGCGTCCTCCTTCATAATATTTTCGGTTGTTTATCTCCCATGGTGCTTGAAGGGATCCTGGGTAGTCTCTTCCATTTGCTCAATGTACCACTCACGCGAAAAGTAGCGGGAATAAATCTTCAGGGTCTTGTCGCTCCGCTCACGGATCTCCATTTCAAACACACGGGATACCAGAATCCAGATGCAGAAATGTACAAAACCGAATGAGATCAAAATTGGCCAGAATGGAAGTGGGATGAGATTGATAGCTTTTCTCTTGGTCATGTTTCAGGAACGATCGTGAATTGGGCTACCGTTCTTCAAAAATTGCCATTGGAATCCTGTTGCGGAGTTGGAGTGGACTGATCAGTTTTTGTAAAAGTGGACTCCAGGCACTCATTGACTCACTCTACATTGAGCAATTCGAGATTCGCGTAAGGCCTGCCCACAATTCCATGTCGCTTGCTGGTTCTTTTCTTATGAGCTGATACCTCATGAATCTCTTGCTTCCCGCGGACCTTCCAGCGAACAATTCTTGATTTACTCTGTGAAATCATTGGACTTCACTTCCCTACATGGACAGATGAAGTTAGCGTTGCGATTTCAGCAGTTGATCCTTCGCATCCTCAACAGGCGTGGAAACTTCAGGAAGGTTTGTTAATTTTTTTTATTTTCCGATTAGTCCACAATTATAGTCATACTATTAGTATTAATCGTTTACATTTATTTAGGGTTCATTGTGGAAGAAGCACAGTCAATACTACCTCATTTAGCCAATTTCACGTAAGACCTTAATTCATTTTCTTGCCAATAGTTTAATAGGTAATTATTTCTTTGGATAATAAAACCCTTGTTGTTTTCTATTAGTCCAAACATTACTGCCAACCACACTGGCTTACTGATTCTCTGCCTCGTGCGTAGTGGTTTGCTGGAAGCCTTAGTAGAAGTTATCCTGACAAGTGACACTTTCCTCAGCGTCAGAGCCACTGTCCTGCTAGGAGAATTACTTTGCCTCTCCGATCATTTCCTTCCTACCGACTGCTTTGACCCATCACAGTCAATTCCTTCACTTGTGGAGCAAGCCATGGGGTTCCCAGTCAATCAGATGCCTCCAACAACAAGTTCCTCCTTTGCCTCCTCATCCCTCAGCCCTCAAATGAAGCAGCAGAGAGCCATGGAAGCCATCAGCGTTCTCAGTCTACTCCACGACGTCAAAGCCAAGACGCCCGTTCCTTCCTCAATGTTCCTCCAAATGCAAATGTCTTTTGCTGATTTTTCCAGAAAGAGCAACCAAGTTTTCCAAGATCGACTAGGGGAACTCCAATTAAACAGAGTATGCCTTCTTTTCTTTTTTATGCTTTATGCATATTTTGTTGAGATATGGAGAATATCCTTGTCTGATATTCCTTTATTGCAATTTAGATGTTACGGAGAGAAGTTGATACGAATCCTGCAAAGTTATTGAAAGAGACCCTAGTGCTTGCTTCCAAAGATCCAATGAGTTGGCATTGGGAAACCATTTGCTGTCTTCTCAGGGTATAAACAGAATTAACTATTCGAATGCAAATAACACTCCTAACTGTTCCATGTCTGTTGAAAATGTGTAGTGGTGCCCCCCTCCTTTGAAACGAATAGAGGATGCATCCTGGCGTCTTTTTCTTAAGAGATTGGTAGATTTCTTCAAGCCTTCTACAAATAACTTTGATCGACTAGAATTGGATCGGGAAAATTCAAAACTATTTGCTCATGTGGGGTGTTCCTTGTTCCAGTTCTTGGCGGATCGCGTTCAGGTACTGTGAAATGTGAAATTAGTTAGCATAAAAAGGACACGAAGCGTTTTTCGTTCTGGAATATAAAATAAACCAAGTTTTCTGTTTCAGAATTTCAGTGGTTCTGTTCTACTGGAGGAGATCGTTGTGGACATTGCGGTACATTTGGATGATTTACTTCGTCGGAAGGACAATCCGCATTTGGCTTTATGGAGCCCAACCAAAGTTGTGACTACGCTCACACAGGCCTATTTCCTCTTCATTGGGAAACTGAGTCGGAGCCCCAATGGCATCCGAATACTGAAGAAAGCAAACATTCTCCAGCGATTGGTCGATGTTGTGAGGGAAGTAAGACATGATGACTACGTCAAGCTCATTGTGTCCTGCCTTTACTACGGAGATGAGTATTCCAGGTAAAAAATAGTGTTATATATTCAAATATAGCTTTTAAGAGTGAACGAGTGAAGAGTTAAGACGGAACCCAACTACTACTCTTTCATAGGCAAATTCTGAGTCTTGTCCTCACCTCTCCAAATGAACGAACGCGATTATACGCCACAAGGTTTCTCAGAATTTTAGTCCGAGTGAAACCGCACAACTTTAGTAAATGGGGAGCAGAATTCCTTGTAGAGAGACTCGAGGATTCAAGTCCAGTGATATCCTTAATCGCCGTGGAAATTCTGGAAGAAGCGGTTCACGACAAGGTTTCGGCAAAGCCTTTTATTTCATTTTAATTAAGTGGTTTTTCTTTTTGATTTTTATTGATTTCTTCTGTTAGCTCTTTCTGGAATCTCTAATTGCCCTACGACCTTCTTTTACAAAGTTCGGAGACAGGGGCCTTCTCCTTCAAGTTTCTTTCGTATCCTTGCCTTCTGGGTACAAATATTTACATGAGGGGAATCTTCTTAAGAAAGAAATCAACCACTGGAAGCAGACCTTCAACAGAAGGTTACATTTCCTGAGGACACATCGCTAGAAGTGATTGATTTACAAGAAGTTTTATAATTCCTTTGCAAAGGTATGTTGAGCTGGTGGAGGCGTTGGTACGAGATTCCGTCTCCACCCTCCGACGAGGAGATGATGGAAAATATCCAGAACGTGCCAGCAAAAGTACAGAACAATCAAAGTTCAAGGATATTTTTGTTCCGCCGCATCTGTATGGACAATTGACTCAACACCAAGCGGGATTCGACATGCTGATTGAACACGGAGACATCAACAAGCTCATTGATGTATGATCCATCATTTAGAATGAAATTTAAATGGAAAACTATTCGATGCATATAAATCGCTTTTCTTTTCAACTGTTTTTCCTTTTAATGGTAGGTTGTAAACAAGTCAAACTGTGAAACCGCCGAAGAGACGCGTGAGTTGAAAGCTGCCTTGTGGAGTTTGAGTCACTTTGCAACATCCATTGACGGTCTTTCGGTGCTGGATAACCATGAAGTGATTGAATCGATCGTGTCTCTTGGCAGAAACTCTCAGACACTCTCTGTTCGGCATACTGTCTTCCATTGCCTCTGTCTCATTGCCTCCACTCAAGCAGGGGCGGAGAATCTCCGAAGATTAGGCTGGTTTACGATGCCCAGGAGTCATCATGAGGCTTACCCCGTCTGGGGCTCGGCTATTCCTCGAATTTCTCCTTCGTTGAGACGTCTCCGTGAGCTAGATTTGGATTTGGAACAGGATGAAATCCCTTCAACAAAATCCGAAACTGGCTGGAAAGATAATTACGTGGATCTAAGTAGTTCTCCTCCGGAGGGTTTCAATGCAGAACATTCCCCAAAGGATCAGCAGCATCTCAGTTGGTTGAGTGAGTCCCCACAGTTTCACGAAAGGCTGGAACTCGGAGAAGGGTCAAAGGATTCGGACGTTGTTGACTCGGCACCTACTCTTCGAACACCAAAACATTCATTATCCAGAAGCATTCGGAAACGACTGTCCTCATTTACATCGAGTGGCGGAAGTGGAAACGAAAATTTGCAGGAAGATGCAGAATGTAGAGAGTACAGACTCGCCCACTTTTCCGGTTGGAGAATCGGCAAGAGTCGATCCCAAAGTGCGGCAGAGCCAGGAGGAATGGGGGACAAAGACTCAGTTGAAGCATCGCCACCTCACCTTCCGCTGTCACCACCATCTGCATCCGATTTTGTACAAACTCTGAGTCCAATTCCAAGTTCTGCTTCGATTTCAGTCACTGCTGGCCATAGAAATTCTATCGACTCTACCTACAAAGGTTTAAAAAAAAAAACTTTCAAGATTTCTTTCATGAATGTTCGAAATGGTTGTTCCGCATTTTACTTTATTTTTTAGAGTCAAGTTCTCTGATTGATGATTTGTACTACGAGCGTGTTCCTAGCATTTATCGATCTATGATCCGGAAACCAATCATAAGGATCCCTACATCTCCTGACTCCGACATCTTTCCAGCCCATCTCAGCCTCAGTCCGCAACGGCGGATGTCACTCCGAGAAATGAAAACTGGGAGTTTGGATAGACACATTCAGCTTACACCAAGGGATTTATTCAATGAGTCCAAGCTTAAAAGGGTCAACACCTCCCTTACTTCCCTCTCTACCCCTTCGTATAGGAGCAGGGCGGGGCTGCAAGAATCCAAGGGTCCTTGCTTCATGGGCTTCTGTCTCCCAAAAGACCTCAGCATGATTTTTCTCGTGGCGTCTCAGATTCAAAACACACTTCCAGGACAGGAGAAAACTGGTGGTGATGCTGATGGTAAGCAAATCTGCAGTCAGGCTTTTAATGCACAGCTAATATCCGTTTAATCTGAACTTTTTCTCTGTAGTATTGACCTGTGATATAGAAAATAATCCTGTCGCCGCAGTGAGCTCCTCTACAAAGACGCCATTGCGGAGTCTGAGAAGAGAAAATGACGAGGGTGACAGAGAAGCTTCCCGTCAAATTCATGATGAAATTATGCGTCTCATCACCAACATGATTAGCTGTATTGGAGTCAAGGCGAACGAGCAAGGACTTCTGAGGTAGTACGCCAAATAAAATTAATTCAAATAAGTCCATTTCGTGTAAAGACGTTCATTAATGAAGAGTGTGATTGATTAACTTATTTGTAGACTGAAGCAAAAGTACCCAAATGCATTTCAAGATATTGGAACGTACTCCGACTTGTGTGATTTGATAAGTGAATACAACGTTCGCCTACCGCTGAGGCGATTTCTCCAAGAACTATTCCTTGATTTGGGTTATAATGAAGTAAGTTTACCAATTTCCATATTTCACTCCCAATTTTGTCATTAACTGTATCTTATGTTTAATTCAGATCTATGAAGCCGCTGGCATTGCGCTTGCCGGCAGTGGAGACCATGCTGTGGGGTCAGAGAAGCCACGGATAGCGCAGGCTGAGAGCATTGATGAGGAGGAATTGGGGAAGGAGGTTAACAGTGATGAAGATTCAGATTATATTGACTTGAAGTAATTTTAAATGTGTAGGCGTGAGATTGGAAAGAGCTTTTTAGAAATTAAATTGGGATTGGAACTGTTGACCAGCAACAGAACACCACCAAGG
>Ga0194135_10002860_pt1 | contig 10542 bp, 10 predicted proteins | sample LitLau_LLRF_2013_FD_134024 | JGI IMG/M metagenome (GOLD analysis project Ga0194135, IMG submission 134024) | Freshwater sediment microbial communities in response to fracking from North America - Little Laurel Run_MetaG_LLRF_2013 (version 2) | ecosystem: Environmental > Aquatic > Freshwater >... | reverse complement strand
GCGCGCCGAAGATGAATTGCACCGGGGTGGCCAGGGCGAACTGGGCCCAGGCCGGGAGCATCCAGTGCAGGCCGAAGGGCTGCACCAGCATCGGCAGCACCAGGGGCAGGGCCAGGAGGATCGCCAGCGCCAGGCTCCAGCGTTCGCGGCGCAGCTGCTGTTGTTGCTCGTCGCCCTGCTTCTGCTCGGCCTGCCACAGACTGGCGGAGTAGCCGGCCTGGGTCACGGCGTTGATCAGCAGCGCCGGGTCGACCTGACCCAGCAGCTCGACGTGGGCGCGCTCGGTGGCCAGGTTGACGCTGGCGCTGCGCACCCCGGCAACCTTGTTCAAGGCGCGCTCGACGCGACCGGCGCAGGTCGCGCAGGTCATGCCGCCGATGGTCAATTCGACGGTGTGCACCGGCACGCTGTAACCGGCATTTTCCACCGCTTGCAGCAGCGCCGGCAGGCTGTCCCCGGGGGCCTCGACCCGGGCCTGTTCCGTGGCCAGGTTGACGCTCACCGCACGGATACCGGCGACCTTGCCCAGGGCTCGCTCGACACGGCCGGCGCAGCTGGCGCAGGTCATGCCGGCAATCGGCAGGTCGAAGGTGGTTGATTCAGGCATGGCTGATACTCCCTGTAAATGTGCCCCACAGGATCAACCTTGCCATGCAGGCAAGGTCAAGCGGGCATTGCCAGGGTGCTTCATTTTGTCCCAGGGGGCGGTTGCAGCACGCCTTGCGCGGTCCGGCGCAAGGCGTGGCGGGAGGCGGGGTGTCAGTATTCCAGGGCGGCGGGCTTGAGGTACATGCCCGAGGCATTGCTGGCGATGCGGAACTTCAGTACATCGCCGGCCCGCAGGCTGATGTCCTGGGAACCCGGGGCCAGCATGCCGGGGTTGCAGCCCGGCGCCTGGCCCGGCAGCAGTTTCAGTCGCACCGACACCTTGCCCGGCGGCAGGTTGAAGGAGGCGCTCTGCTCCTGGAACAGCCGGCCGGCGAGCTGGTCCTGAAGGTACAGACCGATCTCGCAGGAGGTGGCGACTTCCAGCCGCTCCCGGGAAATGATCAGGACGCCGTAGTCTTCTCCGGCGGCCAGGGCCGGCGGCGCTGCCGCGAACAGACCAAGGAGGCCGACGAGGCTGAAAGTGGACCAGCGCATGGCTGAATCTCCTGCTGTGATGTCGTAAGACGTGCAGCTTGGCGGAGCGCGGCGCCGATTTCCAGCCCGGCAGATCAATCCGCAACTTGACCTTGCCACCGTGGCAAGGACAAGACTGCGTGCACCTCAACACAGGAGAAGCGTGATGCAAGTATTCAACGTTCAAGGCATGTCCTGCGGTCACTGCGTGCGGGCCATCACTCAGGCCTTGCAAAGCAAGGATCCGGCGGCCACGGTGCGGGTCGATCTGGCGGCCAAGGAAGTGGGGGTCGAGAGTCGCCTGTCCAACGAAGAGGTGATCAGCCTGATCAGTGAGGAAGGCTATGCGGTCCAGGTTGCCTGAGTCTTTTTAATAGTTAGCGACCTATCGGAATGTTCAAGGCGTCCAAGCGCGGCTAGACTGTGCGCCCGCTGACTTACGCTCGCCTGGATGCCATGAACCTGCGCACAATCCTGATTCTCGGTGCCTTGAGTGCCTTCGGCCCTCTGGCCATCGACTTCTATCTGCCGGCCTTCCCCTCGATGGCCCTGGCTTTCGGCACCGATGAAAAACACGTCCAACTGACCCTGGCGGCCTATTTCCTCGGCCTGTCCATCGGTCAGCTGGCCTATGGCCCGGTGGCCGACCGTTTTGGCCGGCGCCTGCCGTTGCTGGCGGGGGTTGGCCTGTTCACCCTGGCGTCACTGGCCTGCGCCTATGCGCCGAACCTGGAATGGCTGATCGGCGCGCGCTTCGTCCAGGCCCTGGGCGGTTGCGCCGGGATGGTGATTTCCCGCGCGGTGGTCAGCGACAAATGTGACGCGGTGGGCTCGGCCAAGGTGTTCTCCCAACTGATGCTGGTGATGGGCCTGGCGCCGATCCTGGCGCCAATGCTCGGCGGCTTGCTGGTCAATCTGTACGGCTGGCAGTCGATCTTCATCATGCTCACGGTGTTCAGCGCCCTGTCGGGATTGGCGGTGGCCCTGGGCCTGCCGGAAAGCATGCCGGCCACGCGCCCGCGCCTGCCCTTGTCCGGAGCACTGCGCCAGTACGGCCTGCTGCTGGCGGACCGGGTCTTTCTCGGCCATGCCCTGACCGGCGGCATCGCCATTGCCGGGATGTTTTCCTACATCGCCGGTTCACCCTTTGTCTTTATCAAGCTCTACGGCGTGCCGGCGGAGCACTTCGGCTGGTTCTTCGGGATCAATGCCGGGGGCTTCATCCTGGTGGCGCAGGTCAATGCGCGCCTGCTGGCCAAGCGCGGCCCGGCCTTCCTGCTGGCCCGCACGGTATGGATCTACCTGGCCGCGGGCCTGACCCTGCTGGGCATCAGTGCCTTGCACACCAGCGCGCTCTGGCCGCTGCTACTGCCGTTGTTCGTGTGCATCGCCAGCCTGGGCTGCATCATTCCCAACGCTGCGGCCTGCGCCATGAACGGCCAGGGCGCGCGGGCCGGCAGCGCCTCGGCGATGCTCGGTTGCCTGCAGTTCAGCGTCGCTGCGGGCGCTGCCTATCTGGTAGGTGTGTTGCACGATGGCAGCGCCATGCCGATGGCCATGGTCATCTGCCTGTGTGGTGTTCTGGCGGTGAGCATGGCGGTCATGACCCGGCGTTTGCAGAATGCCCGGGCCTTGAAAGCCGCCGAGCTCTGAGTCAGCCGACGGCGCGCTGACTCTGGGGAATCTGGTGAGGGGCTTGCAAGCGGGCTTGCAGGGTCTGGGTAAACGCCCGGGCCTCGGCTTCACTGCGGAACGTCACCGCGTGCTGGTCGAGACGGACCTGCCATTGGGAGCCTTGAGGGTGTGCCAATTCTTTTATCAGGATCTTCATTGCTGACCTCCTAGCGCTAAAAGAGTGCGGTGCAAGGGTTGGCAGTGTAGACCCGAATACGGTCACAAATATGACCGAAATCAACTCTCGGACTGACGGCGGCCATCGGGCTTTTGTGCGCGATGGCCGCCGTGCGTTCAGCCCTTAGAAACCTTCCAGAACGATCTTGCCCTTGGCGGTGCCGCTTTCCAGCAAGGCATGGGCGCGGCGCAGGTTGGCCGCGTTGATCTGGCCGAAATGCTCGCCCAGCGTGGTCTTCAAGGTGCCGGCGTCGATCAGCTCGGCGACCTTGTTGAGCAGCACGTGCTGCTCTTGCATGTCGGCGGTTTCGAACAGCGAACGGGTGTACATGAACTCCCAGTGCAGCGACAGGCTCTTGCGCTTGAGCTTGGTCACGTCGAGGCTTTTCGGGTCGTCGATCAAGGCCAGCTTGCCCTGGGGCGCCAGGGCTTCCACCAACTCATCGAGGTGGGCGTCGGTCTGGGTCAGGCTGGCGACGTGGGTCACCTGATTGATGCCGATGCGCTTGAGCTCGGCGCTCAGGGGCTGGCTGTGATCCACCACCGCGTGGGCGCCCAGCTCGCGGACCCAGGCCTGGGTCTGTTCGCGCGAGGCACTGCCGATCACCTTGAGGCCGGTGAGTTGCCGGGCCAGTTGGGTGAGGATCGAACCGACCCCGCCGGCGGCGCCGACGATCAGCAGGCTCTGGCCCTTGTCAGCGGCTTCCTGGCTGATCTGCAGGCGTTCGAACAGCAGCTCCCAGGCGGTGATCGCGGTCAGTGGCAGGGCTGCGGCGGCGGCGAAATCCAGGCTCTTGGGCATATGGCCGACGATCCGTTCATCCACCGTGTGCAGTTCGCTGTTGCCCCCGGCCCGGGCGATGGAGCCGGCGTAGAACACCCGGTCGCCAACCTTGAACAGGCTGACCTCGCTGCCCACGGCCTTGACCACCCCGGCCACGTCCCAGCCCAGCACTTTGGCCGCGCCGCCTTCGGGCTGGACGTTCTGGCGGACCTTGGTGTCCACCGGGTTGACCGAGATGGCCTTGACCTGAACCAGCAGGTCGCGGGGGCCGGCGATCGGCTCCGGCAGTTCGATGTCTTGCAGGGACTTGGGGTCGTCGATGGGGAGGGATGCGTAGTAGGCGATGGCTTTCATGCTGAATTCCTGTTGAGTGCAGAGAGAGGGTCAGACGATCAGTTGCAGGCGCTTGAGTTCGAAGTGCTCGATCGCCTCGCGGGTCTGGGCGATGAAGTGCTGGAAATGCGCGGTGTTGTTGTGAAACTCCAGGGCGGCTTCATCGTCCCAGCGTTCCAGCACGTAGAAGGTGCCCGGCTGCGCGGCGTCCTCATGCAGCTGGTAGTACTGGCAGCCGGCTTCGGCGCGGCTGGGCAGGACCAGGGTGCTGAGTTCGCGTTTGAGAACGTCTTGCTGCTGGGGCTTGGCGATCAGCGTCGCAATCGCGGTAAAGGCTTGGGACATGGGGTTTACCTCAGGGGAGTCAGGCGACGGGGCAAATAATTGGCTATTTATCCTGAAGATAAAACCGGCTAAAAGAGCAGTCTCTTTCAATATTTTTTTGATAATCCGGAAATACACCCATGCTGCGATTCGATGACCTGCAGTTGTTCGTGCGTGCCGCCGATCTGGGCAGCCTGTCGGCGGCGGCCCGGGTCATGGACCTGTCGCCGGCGGTGGCCAGTGCCGCCCTCAAGCGCATTGAAGAACACCTGGGCGCGCGCCTGCTGGCCCGTTCGACCCGCAGCCTGCGCCTGACCGCCGAGGGCGAGGGCTTTCTGGAATACGCCCGCGCCGCCTTGAGCAACCTGGATGAAGGACGGCGCCTGTTGGCCAGCGGCCAGGATCAGGTCAGCGGGGTGTTGCAACTGTCGGCGCCTTCGGACTTTGGCCGCAACCTGCTGCTGCCCTGGCTCGACGAGTTTCAGCGTGCCTACCCCAAGCTCAGCGTGCGCCTGCTGCTGGGGGACCGCATCGCCGACCTGTTCCGCCAGCCGGTGGACATCGCCCTGCGTTACGGCGAGCCGGAAGATTCGAGCCTGGTGGCGCTGCCGATCGCCCCGGACAACCGCCGGGTGCTGTGCGCCGCTCCCAGCTACCTGGCCCGGCACGGCGAGCCGCGCCAGCTGGAACAACTGGCCCAGCACAACTGCCTGCTGTACATGCTCGACAGCCGGGCCCACGACCTCTGGAGCTTTTTTGACGGCAAGCGCGAGGTGAGCCTGACCGTCAGTGGCGACCGCTTGAGCGACGATGCCGATGTGGTGCGGCGCTGGGCCGTGGCCGGTGAGGGGATTGCCTACAAGTCCTGGCTGGACGTGGCCGGCGATGTGCTCGCCGGTCGCCTGCAGATCCTGCTGCCGGAGCTGCGCTGTGAAGGCGCCTCGCTGAACCTGCTGTGCACCCATCGCGCGCACCTGAGCAAACCGGTGAAACTGCTGCGCGATTTGCTGCAGGAGCGTTGTGCCCAGATCAGCGCCCGCCGGCCCTAGGCGCGGGCCTGCCGGCGAACCCCGGCGCCGCGCACGCGGCGTCGCTGCCTGACGCGAACAGGTCGCCCTCAGCCATCCGTCCCGGCCTCGATCCCGCACACTCGGGCGGTCCAGCATTCAACCGGGGGAACGGGCATGGCCATACAGGGATACAGCGCCGCTGAGCGCCTGGAACGATTACCCATCAGCGGTTATCACCGCGTGATCTTCATCATCATCGCCCTGGCGTTTTTCTTCGACTCCATGGACCTGGCGATGATGACCTTCCTCCTCGGTTCGATCAAAACCGAGTTCGGCCTGAGTTCGGCCCAGGCGGGTCTTTTGGCCAGCTCCAGCTTCTTCGGCATGGTGCTCGGTGCTTCGCTGTCGGGCATGCTCGCCGACCGTTTCGGGCGCAAGCCGGTGTTCCAGTGGAGCATCGTGCTCTGGGGCGTGGCCAGCTACCTGTGTTCCACCGCCCAGAGCGTGGACAGCCTGACCCTGTTCCGGGTGTTGCTGGGGATCGGCATGGGCATGGAGTTTCCCATCGCCCAATCGATGCTTTCGGAGATGATTCCGGCGCAGCGCCGTGGGCGCTACATCGCCTTGATGGACGGCTTCTGGCCCCTGGGTTTCGTGGCGGCCGGGGTGCTGTCGTACTTTCTGTTGCCACTGATCGGCTGGCGCGACATCTTCCTGGTGCTGGCGATTCCGGCGGTGTTCGTGCTGGTGATCCGCTTCTTCATTCCCGAGTCGCCGCGCTGGCTGGAACAGGCCGGGCGGCATGCCGATGCCGACCGCGTGCTGGGTGAAATCGAGAACAAGGTGCGGGCTTCCCTGGGCGGTGCTGCGTTGCCGGAGCCGGTGCGCCTGCCACGCATCGACAGTGCACCGGGGCATTTTTTCTCCGCGCTGAAACAGATCTGGTCGCCCCTGTACCGCCAGCGCACGATGATGATCTGGAGCCTGTGGTTCTTCGCCCTGCTGGGTTTCTACGGGCTGACTTCGTGGCTCAGCGCCTTGCTGCAAACATCCGGTTTTGCGGTGACCCAGTCGGTGTACTACACGGTGCTGATTTCCCTGGGCGGGATTCCCGGCTTCCTCATGGCCGCCTGGCTGGTGGAGCGTTGGGGACGCAAGCCGATGTGCATCGTGACCCTGCTTGGGGGCGGGATCATGGCGTTTTTCTACGGGCAGAGCGCGGTGTTTGGCGGCAACGTCGGGCTGCTGATCGGCACTGGCCTGCTGATGCAGTTCTTCCTGTTCGGCATGTGGGCGGTGCTCTACACCTATACGCCCGAGCTGTACCCGACGTCGGCCCGGGCTACGGGGTCGGGCTTTGCCTCGGCCGTGGGCCGGATCGGTTCGCTGCTGGGGCCTTTGGTGACCGGGCTGGTGTTTCCCATCACCGGGCAGGGCGGGGTGTTTGCCTTGGGGGCGGCGTGCTTTGTGATGGCGGCGGGAGTGGTCTGGTTGTTCGGGATGGAGACCCGGGGCAAGACGCTGGAGGCCTTGAGCGAGGCGGGAGCTTGAGCTTCGCCGGCAAGCCGGCTCCTACACGCACCTGTAGGAGCCGGCTTGCCGGCGAAGGCCGTTACGGCTTGACCAGTCGCGCATCCAGGCTGTTCTGCGCCAGGCGCCGGGCCTGGTCCTGGGTCATGCCCAGGTCGGTGTACAGGGCGTGGAAGTTCTCGGTGACGTAGCCGCCGAAGTAGGCCGGGTCATCGGAGTTGACCGTGACCTTCACCCCGCGCTCAAGCATTTGCAGGATGTTGTGCTGGGACATGTGGTCGAACACGCAGAGCTTGGTGTTGGACAACGGGCACACGGTCAGCGGGATCTGCTCGTCGATGATGCGCTGCATCAGCCGCTCGTCTTCGAAGGCGCGCACGCCGTGGTCGATGCGCTGGATCTTCAACAGGTCCAGGGCTTCCCAGATGTACTCCGGCGGGCCTTCTTCGCCGGCGTGGGCGACGGTGAGGAAGCCTTCGCTGCGGGCGCGGTCGAATACCCGCTGGAACTTGCTCGGCGGGTGGCCCATTTCCGAGCTGTCCAGGCCCACGGCGACGAAGGCATCGCGAAACGGCAGCGCCTGGTCGAGGGTCTTCTGCGCTTCTTCTTCGCTCAAGTGGCGCAAGAAGCTGAGGATCAGGCCGCTGGTGATGCCCAGTTGCTGCTCGCCGTCTTTCAGCGCGGCGGCGATGCCGTTGAGCACCACTTCGAACGGGATGCCACGGTCGGTGTGGGTCTGCGGATCGAAGAAGGGTTCGGTGTGGATCACGTTCTGCTCTTTGCAGCGCAGCAGGTAGGCCCAGGTCAGGTCGTAGAAGTCCTGAGAGGTGCGCAGCACGTCCGCGCCCTGGTAATACAGGTCGAGAAATTCCTGCAGGTTGTTGAAGGCGTAGGCCTTGCGCAGGGTTTCGACATCGCTCCAGGGCAGGGCGATCTTGTTGCGTTCGGCCAGGGCGAACAGCAGTTCCGGTTCCAGGGAACCTTCCAGGTGCAGGTGCAACTCGGCCTTGGGCAAGGCGTTCAGCCAGTCATACATGGTGTTGTCTCATCAGGTGCAGGCGGGCGCTGCGAAGTGTGATGCGCTGCCGGGGCCGTGCCCTTCTCTGGGGAACTGGCGGCGGTTGCGGCGATCGCCAGGTTTTCACCGGGCCCGAAAAAGCCGCCATTCTACATCTGGCGGCGCCATTGTTCGGCAAAACCTGACCGAATGGGCGATCAGGCCTGTTCCAGCTCGCGGCGATAGGCGTAGGTATCGGCGAAGCGCGAGAGCAGGAATTGGGCGCAGGTGGTCACCGGGTACTTGGCCGGGTGTTCCGCGTCCTGGCAGCCGGGCAGGCATTCGATGCGGGTGTCCGGGTGCGGCTCGGCGAAAAACGGCATCGAGTAGCGGTCCACCCCCAGCGGGCTGATGACCCGGTGCGGGGTCGACAGGTAACGGTCGTTGCTCCAGCGCGCCATCATGTCGCCGAGGTTGACCACGAAGCTGCCTTCGATGGGCGGCGCATCGATCCACTGCCCCTGGATGTTGCGCACCTGCAAGCCACCGGCGGTGTCCTGGTAGAGCAGGGTGATGCAGCCATAGTCGGTATGGGCTCCCGCGCCTTGCTGCTCGGTGCTGCTGGCGGTGTGGCGCGGCGGGTAGTGGATCAGCCGCAGCACGCTGACCGGGTCCTGGAAGCGGCGGTCGAAGAAGTCGCGCTCGATGCCCAGGGCCAGGGTCATGGCCCGCAGCAGGGTCTGGGCCAGGGCCTGCATGTCCTGGTAGTGCTGCTCCATCAGGGCCTGCCAGCCGGGCAGGTGCGGGTGGCGATTGGGGCCGCGCAGGGGCTTGTCCGCCAGCACTTCGGGATGGTCATCCGGCAGGTGCAGGCCCATGTCGAAGGTTTCCTTGAGGTCGCTGGGTTTGCTCGGGTCCAGTTGCTCGGTGGCGATGGCGCCGTAGCCGCGATGGTGGCGGCTCTGGGTGATGTCGATCTTGAGTTTCTCGGCGCTGGGCAGGGCGAAGAAGTGCTTGGCCATGGCCAGCAATTGTTCGATGCGTTGCGCGCTGATCGGGTGGCCCTTGATGTAGAAGAAGCCCCACTCGCGACAGGCGCGGTCGATCTGCTGGGCGACGCTGTCCCAGCCTGGCTGCTCATCCTGATACAGCGGGCTGATGTCGATGATCGGCAGTTGGTTCATGAAAAGGCTCCCATCCGGTTGGCGGTCCGTCGTCGCTGGCGGATGCTCCGGCAGCGACGACCAGCTTATTTCGGGAGGTCCGCCCGCAGGCCTTCGACGTAGTAGTTCATCGAGGCCAGTTCGGCGTTGCTGGCGCTGACCCCCGCGGCGATTTTTTCGACCCCGGCCTGGTCCTTGATCGGGCCGGTGAACGGGTGGAACTCGCCGCTCTTGATGCTGGCGATGATCTGCTCGGCTTCGGCTTTGACCGGGGCCGGCAGCAGGTCGCTGAGGGGCAGCTCAACCGTACCTTCTTTCAGACCGCCCCAGTAGTCCTGGGATGTCCAGCTGTGGTCCAGCACCCCTTGGGTGGCCTGGATGTAATGGGGTGCCCAGTTGTTGACGATGGAAGTCAGCACCGCCTTGGGGCCGAAGTGGGCCATGTTCGAGGCGTAGCCCACCGCGTACACGCCGCGGCGTTCCGCGGCCTGGATCGGCGCCGGGCTGTCGGTGTGCTGGAAGATCACGTCGGCGCCCTGGTCGATCAGGGCATTGGCGGCGTCGGCTTCCTTGCCCGGGTCGAACCAGGAGTTGACCCACACCACCTTGATCTCGGTGCCCGGGTTGTATTTGTTCAAGGCCAGCTGGATGGCGTTGATGTCGCGGATCACCTCCGGGATCGGGAACGAGGCGACGTAGCCGATCTTCTTGCTCTTGGTCATCTTCGCCGCGAGGAAGCCACCCACATAGCGCCCCTCGTAAGTGCGCGCCAGGTAGGTGCCGAGGTTCTTGTCCTGCTTGTAGCCGGTGGCGTGTTCGAAGGTCACCTTGGGGAACTGCCTGGCGACTTTCAGGGTGGGGTTCATGTAGCCGAAGGAGGTAGTGAAGATCAGGTCGTAGTTGTCCTTGGCCATGTTGCGGATCACCCGCTCGGCATCGGCGCCTTCGGCCACGTTCTCGACGTAGTTGGTCTTGATCTGCTCGCCGAACTTTTCCGCCAGGGCCTTGCGTCCCTGCTCATGCTGATAGGTCCAGCCGTGGTCGCCGATGGGGCCGATGTAGACGAAGCCGACCTTCAGCGGGTCGGCGGCGCTGGCGGTGAGGCTGGCACTCAGGCCGACGGCGGCGGCCAGGGCGCAGAGCAGCTTGTGCAACGGGCGTGTATGCATGAATGGAAGCTCCATCTTGTTGTGAGGGGGGCGGGCGGCAAACGCTGCAGGCCAATGCAAATAGCTGACCAACAGGACAACAAAGATGGCGGTTGCGCCGGCGAGGCGGTTTCTACGGGGGCTTTGGGGCGCGCTTTTCGCTGGCAAGCCAGCTCCTTATTTGTTCTAGGTCTGCCAAATTAGGTGTCGAGAGTCGGCGTGGACGATCGCTAGCTCCTAGATCCAAACGATCGCCTCGTAGCAAGGTCTCCACGCCGAT
>Ga0194135_10002859_pt1 | contig 10545 bp, 5 predicted proteins | sample LitLau_LLRF_2013_FD_134024 | JGI IMG/M metagenome (GOLD analysis project Ga0194135, IMG submission 134024) | Freshwater sediment microbial communities in response to fracking from North America - Little Laurel Run_MetaG_LLRF_2013 (version 2) | ecosystem: Environmental > Aquatic > Freshwater >... | reverse complement strand
GTCATGAGCGACTTTCCAAGCGGATGTTTCAGTGGGACGTGTTTCTCGGACAATAATTGCAACAGCGTGTGCAGAGACTGCGACCACGCAAAGGGTGGTCACTGTGGAGGATTTCCCAGCAAATGTTGGTGCGATCAATGACACATCAATTTTGAAAAAAAATGTTTTGCTGTATCGTTGTGTTATTGGGTTAGTTATTTAATTAAAACAAACCTTTCCTAACCAAGTTTTACTATACTATTGATTAAAAGTTTAGTTGGTATACTATATGTACTATGTCCAGAGATTTCAAGTATTAGTTTTATTTTCATGTCAGCTCGGAAGTGCAAAAGTAGGATGGAATTCTAGACAATTTAACGAACATAACTTCATCGTTGGTAATTTATTCCGACGGATTATCAAAACTACAAGTATTATGCTTACACCATTACAGTTGAAGTATGCGACCAGCAATGTGACATTTTCTGCTTTGTTTTTACAAACTGCATGGTCTTGTAGTAGTATACAAATATCAAGAGACTTTATTATAACAGTTAATATATTTATTCACTCAAGACGAAAGGTCTTCCTCTCGTCAGTTAGCTCATTGCGTTGATCACGAGATAAGAGCTCTTTTAAAGGATAGGTTCAGTAGCGTCATTTGATTAGATAGTAATGAATGATTGAATGCACTTATTTTAATGGGTTAGGTTCAGTGAGAAACAAAACTCACGATCACCCATATAGCACGGCCAGTGGGTAATATTCTCCGTTCTTTCTAGCTAACAATATAACATACAGAAGTATATATGAAGTTAACTAAAATTAAATAGAATATAACCATCGTATGCTAGAGACTCTCTCATAAACACAGCCATTAAATCTAACATTACTACTTTTGATGACCTATGGAACACAGGCAGTAGTCCAAACTAAGCCCTGAATACATCAAGCAATAATAAACTAATAATAACAATGATGCCCTTACTATATACTCTCAATTTACCATCGTATTTAAATTAGAAGCAAATAAGAAAAGAAGTCTACATATCATAAAAACGATGACTTGTTACCCTTATGTCAAATTGGAAGGTTAAACCGTGAATTCACTAGAACGTGTCTTGGTTTGGTGAAAGATGACCTGCATCTCCTATCGCTCGCATAATGACCTTTCCATCTCCGTAAACTGTCAATTTAGTTAAGCTACTGTGGGATATTTTCACTCTGAGCCATCCCTCCACCGGTAGTTGCATCGCCCTATGATCAAGACAATAATAACAGTAATTTAAAGTTAAAGGTTAAAAACTTTTAGACCTTAGCTTAAGCTTAATAAAGATCACTCACCTAATTGCAAAATATCTTATGGTACTTCCATGGCACACGATTATTTCATACGAGTCCTCCTTCTGATTAACTTCTGCCCGATGAATGTACTTTCGAAAGGCTTCCTCCATTCGCTTTCCTTCTTCATAGAATTTCTGTAAAGATAAAATTAAATGCCATTGTTATTTAAGGTCACGACTTTTTAAATCAACAAGTCATAGGTCGTTGGTTCCTTACATTGAAGTCAGGATTCCAAAGCTCAACATTATTTGTATTATTACTATGAGGTGGCTGCTCTATACACGGCGATCCTCCATTTAAAATCTCATCATTTATATCGATTGACAATCCTTCTTGGGCGATTTCCTTTAGAATGATGTGCGCCGTTTCCTTCGCCCGTATACTTCCCGACGACACAAATGACGTGAACTTCACTGGATAGGATTTTAGACGTCTTCCAACTAAGGCCGATTGCTCTCGGCCAAGTTCCGTTAGTGTGTAATCATTGTCAAAAATGTCATCCTCTCCCTTTTTATTGTATTGACCGTGGCGAACCAATATTATATTGCGAATCGCATTAGACAGTTCCAAAGGCTTGTCTACAGTTGAACTAACTTCCTTGTCTTTCTCTGAGTCGACTTCAGAGGGGGAATAACACCAAACAGACCTTTTTACGTAAGTTGGATCTCGCCTGTAAAAGCCCAAAAGAATTTAGTTTAAAACCCCATCAACTAATCGAAAGTTTTCACTTAAAGTAATTAAAAAGCTAGTTTTACCCGTCCCAATTAAAGTTCCATGGAGTTCTTGGAACTAATTCGGAACGGTTACATCCAGCTACTCCGATTACATCACCCGACCCTGCTTGGCTATTTCCATTGGGGCTACCACAATGAGATACAATAACTCCTACTTTAATAATAATAATCATAACAAACTGTAATCTGCCCATCTCTTTCTTTCTCTCTGCTTCGAAATTTATGTAAAATCATCCACTGAGTCTATTAACTCTGGAAATAAGTATTTAAAAAGCTTTTGAATTTTATTTCACTAACAATAAGTCTTCTTGTTGTGTTGTTTATTTTCTGCTATTTTATTGAATATAAAAATCGTACCGACAAGAAGAACTCCTAGCCAGGGGCAAAGCAGGACTTTCTTTCGAGACTCAATTGTGCTTTCATTCTGGTCAATTTCAGATCACTGCAATTTTTAACTGCCTTTTTCATAATTTACAGTCAAATAATCAAAAACCAATACTTGTTTTAAACCATCCATATAATACACCCCAAAGAGAAGAGTAGTTCTTCTAAATAAATGTGTCAAAAATGACAAAATGAATTTTAGTCGCGTAATAAAGAGGAGTGAATAAATAAGCTGCAGTTTTACTACAAGCATTTCTAATCACATTTCCTGAGACACTTTTTTACATTGGCTTACACACATATACATAACGAGTTGGTAAACATCTTGCTAATCACTAAATTCTATCCGAACTTTTACGGTGCATAGGCACCTTATCCTTATTCTGTGTTTTACGCGAAAGGATGATTTACTTTCTACTTGAGAATCCAGGGGAATCATTCAAAACAAATTGATCAAAATCGCGGTTCGTATTAAGCAGTGGAGAGGTCAAAGCAGAAACAAGCAGGTATATATTTAGAATTATGTGAGTTTATTATGCACATCAATAGTATTATGGTGAAATTTCTATTTTAAAATATTAGGTATTAGATTCGAGTAACTTCATTTTCGTAATTTCATTTGCTTCTAAAGTATAAGGACTGCCAAAGATATTGCAGCTGCAAATTTTTCCATCAATTTCTTACACATATGTCATTTAGATTATGTTGATAAGGCATTAGTGAACCATGCAATGTCTCAAAGACTTGTTGATTTGCATTTTCATATAGGTTATTTTCATATACAAAATATCCAGGTCTCACATTACATGCCCATTACCAACCTTCTCTGAAACTTTCCCACGGCCATAAATAATCAAGCAATCGAACATTTCAGTTTCATATTCCTATGCTTTTCACTGCCATCGTTCATATTTTGTTATTCTACCAATATGTTGTGTTTTCGATTTCATATTGAAGTCACAAAACTAATGTTACTTTATCATTTTATGATTTATATAACTTTTGCTTATTTGACTGACTGTTCACGATTAATTAACAGGCAGGCTTTTTTGATTTAAAAAGGTCCAGATTTGAAAAACTAAATACTTCCTTGTTCATCCTGATATGTTTTTCAATTAACAACTTTATTATATAAGTTTTTTCGCACACTTTACAGTCATACTTACATTTGTAATAAGTTGCAATTTAATTGCAGCTCAGATGATGATAAATTATGATGATGAAGGAGGATAGTTGATAGTAATACTAAAGAGCATATTCAAGCTCTCATAATAATATTGGTTCCTCTCTGCATTGCATTAGTCTCAAGTAACAAGCCACTCTAAAGGTTTATGGTTTGATATCCGAATATGTTCAATAGATTAGTCAATTGATAATTTTAATTGCCCATAAAGCAAAGAAAAAAACGAGACTCGGATCGTCTGCATATTACTTAGGATGCCTCGCTTAAGCTTTAGCGTGAGACAGTGACTCACCATAAAGTATTGGAAGAGTGTCAAAGGTCTCCTTCCCTTCCTTTCTAGCAAATAATATTAAACAACTAAACTCTCATTCGGAGTCAACTGAAGTATTAGCATTGCATGTACGGGAGACTGTCTTGACTTGTAATATTTGCAATATACGACTTGTAAGGAGACATTCAATAAACAGATTGAGCATATCTCACACTGCTCTGATTTACGACCTATTGTACTCAGAGTTTAATTTAGCCTTACGATAACTGAAATATTACGTATGCAAGACGTACAATCTTTGCCCACCTGTACCAAACGTTTCTTCGGTGAATTCATTTCTCTAGTTGAGTTATAATTATAAGTATCTCTCGTCTCGCTATGACTTTTTAGCACTAATTGCTACTGCCCACTAAAACATTTGCAAAAAGTCAGTTGCACTTTGACTGTCTCACAGTTATTCTACTCCTGTGGAAGCTTTAACGTCTAGTGACAGGGAGTTATGACTGAGAGGAATACTTTTAGTCATTCCATATTATCAACTTCTACTCAACAGCAGAAAGTAAGTTTTAGCAAGTTTTCATTCTAATACACACATACCTTTTACTCTGTATTTTGCAATTCCGTGAATTCCATATCCGTAAGACGGTATATCTCGTTAATGCGGATTTTGAAATGATTACAAATAATTATTTTAAAAATTATAACATTGTATTTGCATGTAGTTGGAAGTAAACGATCTCTACTTCCTTGCCCGGGAACTCCAACATTGTATCTACGAAGTTACAGTAAATAACAATGGAAGATATACTGGAATTGGCTTCAACAGTGTTCAAAACTAAATTACATGGTAAGTTCAACTTCATGCCGTATTTAAGTTTAGTTCTCTTATGATGATCATTTTGTTTATGGTTAGGCACACTAGGTAGACATTTTTCCGTTCCTTAACATGCAATTTTCTTAAGGAACCGTCCAAGGAGAATATATCTATACTCTTCATTGGCAACACAAGTAAGTAATATTCAACAAATACATTTTTATCCCCATCACTTTTATTAAGTAATCAGTAATAGTCAAAAACTAACTGTCTATTACTTAACAGCTTTCTGCAGATATCACGTCAACTTTTAATAATGCTGAAGACACGATCTGAGAGGGTACACCCACTACACCCATTCATTCAAAGATGGTCAGTTTGTTTGGCTCACTCGGTCATTCATCAATCTCCTTCTATCCAAGGTTAAATTTTTCAAACATACTAAATTTGATAAAACTATACATAGACTAGAATACGGTTTTAATAGCTTTAAGTATTATAAGATTATAATTCGGTATATCGTTTTGAAATTGTACAAGTAGAAGTAGAATGCTATCTATATTTATATATACATAGAAAGGTACTTTCAAACCAGCGAAGCTAATTCCACCACCAAATCTGCTGCTAAAGTACTCTTAAAATAAGTTGTGTCCGACAGAATGCTTGTTATTTTCTTGCGATTGTTACGGATTTGTCGGATCAACATAATTTTTAATCCACAATTTTCTCATCAATCAGTTCATATACATGGAATGATATACTCTAGCTGAAATTACTATTAGTAAAATGCATTCATGCAAAAAGTGTTCGACTTCCCCCCCTCCCCCTGGCCTGGTTGAAAATTTACCTACAAAAATCACAATTTTATGACGGAAATAGGTTCAAAAACTTCCCCAGCATTATTAACACGTTAAAATAATAATAACTTTCAACATGCCTTATATTTCAAATGCTAATTCTTAATTTTTATTTTCATTATTTTGGTTTATTATTTATTCTTGTTCACTTTTACCTTGCATAGTTACATTCTAACATTACATTTATAAGACAGGTTGCTTTAATTCATTCTCTATTACTCATCTTAACATGTCTTGTTCTTTTGTTAATGTAGTTTAATTTCCTACCAGCCGATATCAGCTTCTTTTAAGTGATTGATCATCTTTGTTCCTTCTTCCAAGTTTAAGGCTGCAGTAACATCACGGTATTAGCTTGAGGACCTTGGCTCGATGAAAGGAATTGTTTTCTTATGTAGTTTCAGCATCTCTGGAGCTCTCGATCTCTTCCGTTAGATCATCTTCACAATTGACTTTGTTCCTGCCATACTATTTCCTAAACTCCTCCATTTTTGCATCTTTTTCTGCTTCTTTGATGTCGTTTTCATTTTTTCACCATTGTTTTTAAGATCAAGCTAACATAAATAAGTTTACGGGAAAATTAAGAAGCTGGGTGACTTAAAGTTACTTGGTTTAAATTAAAAAATTTGATTCTACTTTTTGAACCGAAAAATTATTACATGCAGTAGCGTTGTTTGAAAGCCCGTGAAATTCTGGCCGTCCTATTTAACTTTAATTGTAGAAACAATAAGGTACTTTTCTGGATCTCATTGGTATTAAATTAATTCAGGGTTGTCGTTGTTGTCGTTGCAGTTTGGTTGTTATCTGATGAGTTTATTATGTCTGTTTTGTTATTAAAACAAACAAAAGACAAGATAAGACTTTGTTTAAACATGATTATTGTGACTCTTACGGCTAGTAGAAGTCTAAACAATGGAGGACAAAAGTCTTTATATTTAAGGTGCTCATAGGTATCCTAATCAGAGTTCTATTAAGTTCAGAGCTCTATTAAGGCAAATCGAAAAGGTAGCACAGGGAAGTCTTTGCAAATTCTCACAAACCCCCTTGCGCCTTAAAAAGCGTCAAGTCTCGTCATACCATTTAACCTAATATTAAGGTTTTTAATGCTTTATGTATCAAATTCTCCACTGGAAATGTCTCCTAGATTTGACTCATTGTCCGGCTTATTCTGTAGTAATAAGAGTTCGGTACGATAAACTTATCCCACGCTGATTAATGATTAGAAAGGACTGCGTTGCACTCCAGTAAAGCAGTCATAAACAAGGGCACTATTTCCTTTTGCTTACATTGGCAGAAGCTTCTCTCCAACACAAGTGCAGTACAATGAGTTTCTGGATCACTTGTTGAGAATGCAAATAAAGGGCCAGGCCATAAAATTTTCTCATTGAGTTAGTAAATAAGTAGCTTCGTCTTTTCGATTTACACCTAAGTACTTACAGAATTTTAATTATAAAGACTTGTTTTTTAACTTCTGCTTTTGGTTTGAAGGTAACAAGGTCAAGAAGGTAACTGCATAGTTCAGTTTTTCTTAGGTGCGTAGCTTTGCGTAGGTGTTGAAACTCATCGTGTAGCATATCTTTCACAGTATTCCCAATAACTTCATTACTTTTTACATTCTCGAGTATCTTCTTCCACCGAATACTTGGTGGTATCACAGGTTGGTGGACAATTACTTTAGTAGGCTTTGCTTCCATTATCTTTCACGGTAATCTTGATAAACAATTTTTAAGCGGTGGTTTACTTTTCTCCTTTGCTTTATATAAGAGTAGAAAATACTTGATGGTTAAATAATGCAGAAAAAGGTTTACTTGGATATTGAGCTGTACAAGTACGGACTTGCCTTTCTTTCTTTCTTTCTTTCACTTTGTATAAGAGTAGGACATGCCTGAATAAAGCCAGACACATTCTGGCATACGGAGTACTTTCTACTTTCTACCATGTTCAACTTCTGTACACAAATTACCAATTATATTATTAGTTAATGCTTCATACAAAGCAGAGTCACGACGATTGTATTTAAATTCAAACTTCCACTTCTTTTCATTCAAATTGTATTGTCTGAGACAGAGAAAGGCTCCATATCGGGACTCACCGTCATAATCCTCGTCATATGAACTTTCGTCTGCACTTTTTCTTCCACACTTTCTGCTTCAATTTCGTCAATTTTTCTCTTTGTCACGGCTTTCACATTCTTTCTTTCTTTAATTTCGTTTTTATTTTCGAAAACTTGCTCATTTAAATCTGAGTTCAAGCAATGCTGTATTTCGGTAGAACCGAAATACAGCATTGCTTGAACTCTTCGTTCATCTCGGCATTCATGGCAAATTCATCAAAAAATCCAACTACGAAGGCGAACAAAAGCACATCGAAAATGATGAGTTTCTTTCTATTGGCTTCGCGAAATACTTCTCGTTGAAGGGACGTATATGATGATAGTGATATATTCAGAAAGGCGAGGCTTTATCGTTTTTATTATAGCCAACACGAATGTCTAAGTACCTTATCCCTCGATAGAGTTGGGATAATATCGGCTCTTCTTGACTAGACGAGAAAAAGGAGAAAATAGGGATAAGGTCACTTGCTCCTAATACACGGTTATTCACATCTAGACATAGCTACTCACTTGCAGCAATATCAAAGCACATATTGTACAGCTTCTGGATATTTGATCTAGATACTAAAGTATTTTACATACTTGATGCCCAGTTATCAATTTCCATTCACAATGAGAAACGGAAATGTTTCTTGTATGGTTCCAAATTTGTTAGAATGGTAGGTCTAATGCACTTTTGGATTTTTAACTGGATTCTTGTCTATGAACAGCTTTTCTTTTCTTTCTTACAAGACATAAACTGCCACATTTTTACCACAGAGTGCTGTAATCAGTCTTGGTAACAAATATGATGACAATTCTTACAGTTAAGTTGTCAATCCTTGTAATACGATTGTAATTTTGTAATCTTCCTCGAATAAGTAGTAAATGTACAGATTTACTTTATTCCTATAATTACAAATTACAGATGACCATTGGTTCTTATGGACAAAATCTATCTTTACACCCAACCACCATCAAAAAAATTCACCCACTAAAATAATTTTGACTGTAACTGACTTTAGTGAAAAGAACTTTAATGTATCCACTTTGCTAAGATAAACGATTTAAAATGTATAATCTCCAATGCGGCAGCGAAAATTAACATCTTGCTGTGTTTTGGCTCTTTGAAAATTTTGATTGGATTGATATACTAGTTATTTATCGATCCAAAAAAACAATACTTAAGGCCTGCATATAGTGTCCCAATTCCTAATAAATTCATCAGCCTTTAGCGTTTACATTCAGTGTTGAAAGATTGATTGTGTCATACCATTCAACTTTTGCTAGAGGGTGTCCTATTACCACTGAGCTCTGAATATTATTCAGAGCTCAATGCCTATTACCCAGTATACACCGCACCAAAGAGACTACTTGAACCTGAGCAAGTATTCAGTTTCACGACTCTTACTATCATTTCACAATAAAACAGTTCACACTGATACAAGAAATCTTGTTGGCTGACACAACAATGAGATGCCAAAGTTACATGAAACTCTAATAATGAAAGTAATCTACACGGCTTGGAATATTTAACATAGTTCACATTATCTCTTCGCAGAAACTGACAGCAATAGCGTACCCATGAAGGACAGCCTTCATGTGCTTACTCTCGGTTAGGAAAGCATCCACTAAAGATTCATCAACAATCATCACAGGGTCTCCTTTTTTGCAACCATATCTCTTGATACTTGTAACATCTTGAGAAATAGCACAACCACCCATATTTATTTATTAACTGTATTTCACCTTCATTTTTGTCAAACAGACGCTTGTGCACAAATGTTAATTTTGATTAATTAATTAAAGTTAATTGTTTTCAACGGTTTTCCTTTTCAATTTGATTCGAACAGTTTATGCAAACGATATAATTAATCGATTAATACGATAAAAGACATAAACACAAAAGGGAGCAGCTAATACATTTGAAGTGAATTAAGTCAACAAAATGAAGAGGCTCGCTTCTTATATTTGTTTATCTTGTACGCAATATCGATAATGTTACTTTCGAGGAAAAAATCAGTAGACACCATGTTTCTATCTGAATACTGTTTCTCCTACGAGTACCAGTCATTCAGAAGCGGATTAACGGGGTTTGCCATTACACGAATACCTAGTAGGGGGTTAGGTATCATACAACAAAAATTTTAAGTAGACTGGAACATGTCAGACCAGATGCCGAGACAGCCACCAACGTTTTCCACAATGTCGCTTTGGAAGTTGAAAAGAACTGTATGTGATCATGAGATTCTATCCTGTATCCGTTATAGAATTGTAAGCTAAAGGCTCCAAAGACTTGGGTACTTGAGAGACATTGAGAAACAAAAATGAAACTAGGAACTCCAGGAATTCTTTATGAACCGCTTCGTCGTTGAACGTATCTTCGAACTTATGTACATCAAGAATCTCGACTTCCTTCCTATTTCCTATCCATTAAACAATATATAAGTATACGTAGAAGAGTCTTCGACAGTTAGATCTCTCCAATTAATGACGAGACGTCTAGCGTAGTGAATTTTCTCAGTACCATCAGAGGGCAAAGCATACACCGTAAGAAAAACCGCACCGTCATCATGACCTACAAGAGAATTAAATTGAATCAGTAAGAAAATTATTCATGATAATCTTTCATCAATTTTCAAATTTTGCATCATCATGCTCCCCACAGCTCCTTTCGTTTTACGAGTTCTCTAGTGCTTTGAAAGCTTAAACTTATTCTCGTCATCCCATTTAAGTCAAGATTTTTCTTACTTGAATTATCCAACTCTCCACTGGAGGTGCCTCCCGGGTTAGAATTGTCATAAGCTGTGGTGGTATGATTCCTCATACAGGAAATGGAGGGTAAATAACTTTACCTCGGATCAATACAGACTCATCAGCATTCAAATTT
>Ga0194135_10002858_pt1 | contig 10546 bp, 11 predicted proteins | sample LitLau_LLRF_2013_FD_134024 | JGI IMG/M metagenome (GOLD analysis project Ga0194135, IMG submission 134024) | Freshwater sediment microbial communities in response to fracking from North America - Little Laurel Run_MetaG_LLRF_2013 (version 2) | ecosystem: Environmental > Aquatic > Freshwater >... | reverse complement strand
TGTTACTAGCTGAACGGTATATTTAGTTTGGTGCCGCGGATTTATTTAAAAACACTCAGGACAGGACAACTGTCTTCCGACGGAATAACGGCAGAAGTCAAATGTCAAAGAAATTCCAAAAAAAAAATTAAGATTAATATCCTCCCAAGAAGAATGTATAAATATCAAAATCTGTGCGAACTTTGAAATAAACTAAAAGTCCCCGATTCATTCGGGAATTTTAATTTTCCGTGTTGTCATTTGGAAGGTCCAAATCATTAAAACACTTTATCTCTCCCGCACAGGTTCCACAAAATTTCAGAAATCATCTTCAACCTTGCTACTTTCATTGCCTTGTAAATTTTAACGACACGAGTTGGGGACAGATGTGATCTGCACACAGGATAGTTAAGCTCGCCAAGTACACACAAACGGCATCACAGTCTACTCACAAAGTTGCTAATTATACAATTAATTTCATGTAAAAGTAAAAATGGAAATTCCGAGTTCACGAGTGTCACGCCCTTCACTTCTGTCAAAAGTGAAACGAGTCTCAATTTTGATTGATACAAAGATAATTTCATTTGTGTTGAGTAGGTGTTTTGAACAATCAAATGGAAAATAAACTTGCCAGACTAATTCCATAAATTAAACTCCTACATCTCACGTCAAATTTATTCCGGAATTGAACGTGACGACGTACGCTGTAATTTTTATGTCAAGTTTTTCAACAATGAAGGTAATGACTTTGGTAGCCCTTTTCTTCGCCGGTGTACTGACAAGCCCTCCGTCTGATAAAGACTCAAGACTCGAGGGCAAGCGATTGATACAATTTACCGAAGAAGGGCCAGCCGTTTGGCTCACCCCTCTTGAAGTTGATGTCGTTTCTATTCAAGATATCAACTTTATGGACGTGACTGACATTCAGTCCTTTGTTGGCCTAAGTCCTCCGCAATTATTTGGTAAGCCGAAAATGATGATTTCAGTAAATTATGAGCATGAGAAAAATCTCCGATTTTCTTCTTTTCCGTAGCTATCCCAACACAAGTCCGTTTTCAGCCACTCGTCGAAGCCGCGATTGAGAAACTCTCCGTCACTAGAGTGGAGGAATTCATGGTTCCATTCACAAATTTCAATAACCGATACTACACGGCTACGACTGGTGTCGACGCCTCTCATTTCATTCATGCGAAACTGAATGAGGCCATTTCCAAGAGCAACTATCCGGCTGGCCAAGTCGTCGCATCTCTCCACTCTCATGGTTCAAGTTGGGCCCAGCCAAGCATCATTGCCCGCATCCAAGGGGAATCCCCAGCTGGACCAATCGTTGTTCTCGGAGCTCACATGGACTCCACTTCTACTGGGATGCCGAATGCGAGAGCACCTGGTAAACCAGCTGAATTATTTTCCGATTTTCTTTAATTTTATTTTTATTTCTGGATTGTGCGCCGTTGATTAGGAAATCTACGTTATTCATTGCAGGTGCTGATGACAACGCCAGCGGTTCAGCTACGATTCTGGAAGCTTTCCGAGGTATTTTGGAAAGTGGATTCATTCCAAAGTATACGATCGAATTCCAGTGGTACGCTGCGGAGGAAGTCGGTCTCCGCGGCTCAGCTGCCATTGTTGACCAATACAGAACTGCTGGGATTGAAGTCATTGGGATGGTCAACTTTGACATGAGCGGATACTTGACAGCCGATGACAGAATAGCCGTCATCACGGACTTCGTTGATCCAGAGCTCTCCCAATTCCTCCGGCTCCTGGTGGACGCTTATTCCAACTTTGATTGGGTCAATAGGGCCTGCGGCTACGCTTGTTCTGATCATGCGTCGTACCACCGGGGCGGCTACAGAGCCTCCCACGCCCACGAGGGACGCACGTCCAGTCCATTCCTTCACACTACCAGCGACACGCTGTCCAGACTCAACTACGCACGTGTCCTAGAATTCTCTAGATTAGCCGCAGGCTTTGCTATAGAACTGGCCGAACCTCGAGTCTAAAATATTTTATATTGCTTTCCTGCGGGACTGAATAAATTATTACCATTTATTAATGTGAAGATTAGCTAAATTTGACGTAATTTGACGTTATTTCCAATTATAATCATAAATTATTTGGGTTTTGCCTGTTGGGTGTAAGCACTTATTTCATTTTGTGAAATTCTTATCTCGATGGATAATAAGGGAAGTACAGTAATTTGAAGAAGAACAAAATGACAACAACAGATCAATTTCATTAAACCATGTTCGTCTGGGAAAAGTTTATCTTAGTTTAGTAGCCGATTAGATTGTAAGTCGTGACGTTAATACAAGTGTGTGACGAATCGGAGGAGAAGGCATCAATCCCGCGGCATCATTTCCCACTTGGAAAGTTCAAACAGTACAGCAAACAGCGCACGATTTAATTTCTATTGGGCTTCCCAATTGAGACGACAATCTGTAGTTTCCTAGTGTTGACCTCAGATTGCAGACTAATGTGCTCGAGGTCGATACGGGAAAAAGCAAGTGGCAATTTGTATGAAAGCTGTCGCGTGTTCAATCTTTCTTTGTCACTATAAATAATGAAAAAGAAGATTAACCAATTTTAAGTTACTTTTGCACCTGTGGCATCTAAACTAAAACGGATGGAAGTTTGCAGTAATTTACTAACAAGGGAACGTTTTTAGGGGCGGGGGGAGTTAAACTTCACAATATTCTTTTTGCGCTCCCAGAATATATTTTAAAAAAATCTTAAACCCAACGACAGAATGTCAAAAATCGAACTTAATGTCATGTGACACATGAATCCAAAGAGGATTTCTAGGAGAGTATAATGCATTTTGAATCAATTTAAAAACAGCCATAGTTAAAAAAGTCGTGGCGTCAGGCAAATGGTAGCTCTTGCTATCGTACTAACCCCTGATCAAGTTAGCGTAGAAGCTGTCTGTCCGTGGTTAGGAATTGATTTTTTTTTAATTAAAATTACAAACAGAGAGAATGTAAGATGATTGTTTGGTTGGTCAAATTCAGGAATTCAATCAAATGCGCGCAACTCCTAAATTGGATTTTCTTGTAGGAATGTCTTGCGTCAAGAACAGCAGGGAAAGCTAATCAAATTGCAAGTTGAACCGAGAACTGCTTAATACGTTGAACACCGGTTGGCGTCCTCCAGATTTAACTGGAATCGGAAGAGTATTATGAAATAAACGATTAGAGTATTCGAGCTTATCACCAAGACAGACGCACGCTATAGCTCAATTTAACCTAATTATCCTTGATGCATTCCCTGCAACAGGGAGAGAATAGACTCCATTAGTCATCTTTTGTTGCCTCCGCTTATGTCTTACTTGGTGAAAAGTAGGGATAATTTTAGCTCAGAGGATTAACACATTAGCTTATGTAAGTTTTTGTGTCCGGAGTCCATACGTACATATTGGTAAAGAAAAATGCAAAGGCTAAACACAAACGCGTCCTTCTCTTGACCTTGTAGATAGTTGGTACTAAAAATTTGAGAGAAATAAAGTTGCCAGAATACAAAACTTATTTTTTATGTTTAGAGATATTTTATAAACGAAAAAGTATTATTATCTAAACTAAAAAGTGCGCAGGGGAGAAACAGATCCGTGTTGCAATAAAACTTAATGCAACTTTGTGAAAATCCTGCAAAAAAAAAATCTCCGTTTGGGTTCTTTGTATTGGGGTTGTATTGACTTGGCAGGTCGAGAAATACAAGTTACTATACAGAATCAGCAATTATTTTTTAATTTTCAGACAAAGGAAAGTTTACAACGGAATATTGAGAGAAGTGGACTGGAAAGCACGCATCACAATTAAAATGTTTTCAATACTTATTCTAACAGTCATCCTCCTACTCTGCACATACGTAATCTTTGGAAGAAGACCCAAAAACTTTCCACCGGGTGAGACTATACTGACGAATTCCGAATTTTGAGCTTGAATTCTGATTCACTTAGGCATTAGCCCAACTCACACGCCCCGCGGCCTTCATTTGGTGGTGGGAAACCCTCAAGTTTTTTTTATTTAATTCCGAGTTAAGTTTTAATAAATTTGTAGGCCCAGTTTGTCTTCCGATTGTTGGCACGATCCACCTCACCAACGTCACGCCTCACCTAGCCTGCCGCCAACTGACAGAAAAATTTGGACCAATCTTGGGGATGAAATTTGCCAGTGAATGGTAATTATTTTGGTGAACGGAACTGGGAACTGTTACCACCGCACATATAGCTTGTTTGACGTTATGGATATTGCATGAATTTCAGGGCCGTGGTCCTGCACGGTGCCAAGTTGATACGGGACGCTTTTAATGACCCCGTTTTTAATGGACGACATGCTTCCGAAGGCTCTGCATTCATTCTGGGAGATGAGTTTGGGATCATGCAGGCCTCGGGTAATGTCTGGGAGGAGCAGAGACGATTTTCGATCCGGACTCTCCGGGATTTCGGATTTGGGAAAACATCCATGGAGGAAATGATCCTGGAAGAGGGAGCCGAGCTCTGTGATTGGCTCCGAGACCAGGGTGGGGCTCCCATAGAGCTCAACCGTCGCTTCAGTCTTGCTGTCATCAACTCCCTCTGGCGGATGGTGACGGGAGAACGGCATGAGCAGGGGGATGAGAGTCTAATTGAGATTCTGGATAAATTGGAAAGGTTCCAAGACATAAATATCCCGCACGCGAGCATACCCTGGGCAGAGAGTGTAACTTGGTTTTACTTTCACAGTACGCAAACTCTCTTGCTGGATTCCAAGAACCCGCTCAAAGTGGCCCTCCTCTTCTTCTACCCCAAAATTGCTCGATTCTTCCCAAGCTACACGGGGTGGAATACGTTGGTGGAAACTGCCAAGTCCAAAACCGACTTGTTTGAGCGGATTATCCGAGAACATGCCGAGACGCTGGTAGTGGGGAGTCCAAGGGACTTTGTGGACGTCTATTTGGAGGAAGTGAGGCGGACCGATAACAAGGCTTCCAGTTTTCATCCGTTAGTTGGAGGTATGTTAGTCGGATTCGATCGCAAGTTACCCCAATCATGTTCCTACTTTTCTAGCCTTCTGATTGAAATTTTGTCAATTTATTAGCCCATTCCCTCCGTTCCGTGATTTCGGATTTGTTTGTTGCGGGAAGTGATACGATGACGTCCACCCTGGCCTGGACGGTCGTCTACCTTCTCAATTATCCGCAAGTGCAGGAGAAACTCCACCGGGAATTGGATTCAGTTTTGGGGAAGGAGAGGTCCCCAAGGCTCCAGGATAGACGGAAGTAACTTCAATGGAGTTTATCATTTTTCTGAAGGATTTAATGGATCTCAATTCATTTTCAGATTACCATACACAGAGTGTGTAATTATGGAGGTAAATAATTCCGGCAGTAGGTGGCGGGAGGCAGACTGGTAAAAGACCAAATTCCAAATTGAGATTTTTTGTGTTTTGTTTTTAGGTCCTCCGATCCTCTTCCATCGTCCCGGTCGGTGTAAGCCACGTCAGTCTCCGAGACACGCAGTTGAGAGGATTTGATATCCTGAAAGGAACCTTGGTTTTTGCAAACCTTTACCAAGCTCACCACGATCCCAAGGTCTGGGGTGACCCGGAGAAATTCCGCCCGGAGCGCTTCCTGAATCCAGATGGGACTTGCATGCGCCGACACGAGTCACTCATGCCGTTCGGGGCAGGTCGTCGAGTCTGCATGGGAGAGAACCTTGCAAGGGACACACTCTTTCTCTTCATTTCAATGATACTCCAAAATTTCCAGATTACGACACCAGAGGGACAGCAGTTACCGTCACTAGAGCCCGTATCAGGTCAAATTACAACCCAACCAAAGAAATTTCTAGTTTCCATGAAAGTCAGGAAATAAAACATTATCGTTAAATTGCTGTCTTCACCACGATCAATTTATTTTATGAAACAAATATTAAAGTTTATAATGAAAGCAGGAGTTCCTGACTATCGCAGAAATGAGAGACCAGCCCCGACGAAATACAGAGCTGCCGCAAGTATTCCCAAGGCCTGAAATCATGCAAATACGGACAGTAATTAACGGAGTATGACTTTGTAAACTAAATTAATGTCAACTGAATTGAAACTGACTCCGGAGGCGACGCTGACCTCGAACTTCAGTATCCCTTTCATGACACACTGACACTTCTCCTCAACCCTGAATGCATCCCAAACAAGGTCACATTTCTTGATAAGGGATTCCACCTCATCTGTAATTGATCTCAAGCTCGCTCCGTTCCCTGCGGAGACGTCATAAATGTGTTTATCTTATGCTAGTAATTTTATTCTGAAAGTTAGCGTACCTGGATTTTGGGTGCCACCGGGGCAGAATCGGGACGTTGTATTATTGTACCACCAAATCACTTCGCCCATCATTAGCCCCGAACTGATGACAAGGAGAATGCCCACCAGCACACTCAGGCCCACATCCTACAAATCAAAATATTGTTCTTAAGGGGGAGTCTGTGGATTGATGGAATGTTCTCGGTGCTTGCCAAACCAGGAGGCGGAGAGAGTCGGCCTGGGACCCGCGAATCTCAAACAGTACGAGAAAGGCAATGGAGACGACGAGGCCAAGTACGACAATTCCCAGGTAGAAATCATACTTCCAGAGATCTGCGGACGGGGTGGGCTCCGCAACGAATTTGAGTAGATCCCCTGGGCGTGAACCAATGCAGCATCCAAGGACAGCAATTCCAAGTGCCTATAGTGAATAATATACCGCATACAGTAGGACTCCATTTATTGGCTTATATGGCCAGGTTTTAGGCTTGGCTTTGGTTTAGGAAAAGAATGAACTTACGATTGTAACCACTTTGACGATGCCTGGTGGCCTTGTAAGGTATTTCATTTTGAGTGAGGAAATGTTAGAGAGAAAACTGATGAATGTGGAATAAATTAAAAGTTTCCCTTGGAATAAAAAGCAAAATCAGAAGAACATACTCAATTAAAATGACGTGACAATGAAAAGTATAGATAGGCTGTATAGGGAGAAATGAAAGTGGGAATGGGCATTTGAATGCTGATTTTGAAATCTTATCTAAATTGGTGTGATACGAGCCGGGATTAATCCCCGTGTAGACCACCTGACTCACTCTCCCTTCTGTCTCCATCCAAAAGCCATGCACATGACGCTATGAAGGCGATAACTTTGTTTCCGATTGTCTGCTTTCATCATGAAAGGATGTGATTCAAACAAATGACTAATTAATCGGAACTTCGGGCAAAACCAAAGTTATAAACCGTCATGACTCCTCTAGCCCCTGCGATCTCTGACGGGATCCGCGCAACTGACAGAAACCAACTCGTTGAAACAGTTCTTTTGGCATACACTTTTTAGGTTAGGTCTATGCGAAAAAAGCAAATTCGACGAGTTGGTTTCTGCCAGTTACCACCAACGCCACAAATGCGCTAACTTATTATCGATTTTCAAAATACAGATTTCCAATCATGGTGTTGTATTTGGTAGGACTAGGGTAGGTTTGGTATTCTTTGTTAGCCTTATAAAATGAAATAAGTATATACTTAATTTCTGGCTCCAGATAAAAGCATGGATAACTCGAACGTTTCCGGTTTCTATGGTTTTTACACAAGCACATTTTTTGCCTCCACTTATTTTACACTAAACCCATTTCTTGATATTATCACACCTTTCCGATTCCAGTTAAACTGGATAGCTGTCCCTCCTTTGCTCCTCCTCCCTTCCGTTTCCCTCGTCCCAACAGCACACCCAAAGACTGACTCCTCGATCATGGTATGTTCCTCCACCTCCTGAGCCATCCTGGCAATCTCCCCATCTACCTCGAGTGGCTAATAGAATCAGAATAACAGGGAACATCAGGAGGATGTCAATGTACAGAGCCATGGCGGCAAGAACGCTTTCCTCTGGGGAAACTGCGATTCGGTGCTCTCTATTCACAATCCGTTTCAAATCGTAGACTACCACAATCGAGACGGCCAGGGCTGCGACGCACGCTATCACCAGGTCCATATACTGAACCCCCTTCGGAAGAATGACTCCATTTTTTGCGAGCAAGAAGAGGAGGCATCCCAGAAAGGCAAGTACACCCACCACAACCAGTATCCCTCTGCATCTTGTAAAGGCCCATCTGGTTTGGAGTGAGAAGAGTATGAGTCCCAGACATATTGCCGTCGTAATCCCACCAGCGGAAAGAACGTAAACGGCTCTGTGTAGGCACAAATAAATTGGTTGGCTTGTAGACTAATGGGACATGTTCGAATTTTATATGATTTTTCCCCCTTTCCCGCATTTTGGTTAATTATCATACCTGAAGAATGCGGAAATGGATCCGACAAGAACTCCGTAAACTACTGTGAGCACGAGCAGTAAGATGAGATTCTGGGGAGTCTTCCTCCGCAGACTCTCCCAAGTATAGATCATGACTGTGAGGAGCAAGGCGGCTATTCCGGCCAGAATGACAAAATATATTTTTGGGTCGAGAAATGCTTGTGTGCGTCCAGCGAGGTAGTCCGGATCAGTTGCTCCGCCTTTGAATCCCCTCATCCATGCGTTTACGTTTGGCTCAAAAACAAAGAGAGAAACAATCCCGAAAGTCACCATAAATTGGAGAATGAGAATAGACATCACTTTCCTAAAAAAAAATTTAAGCATAAATTCAATAAATGGCAACGTTTTTTTTTAATTTAAATTTGAAAAGTTACCTAACAAAACCTTGTCGGATAGACGTGACTGTAAAATCCAGACCAGTTGTATTTTTATTTTCATCAGCACGGTCTGGGGTTAGCCCGGAGATGGACCGAAGTGGCGGGTGGGAATGAGCATGTCCATTTCCCATATGCATTGCGCCTGCGCTCTCGAAACCCAAAGATGTATTGGTCGGAGGCGTTTGTTGACCAACGCCCAAATTGCTATTCCCAGCTCTGTTGTCTGCGACACTTTCAGTCAACTCGGGAATACCTCCCGAATTACAAAAACTTTCCTTTTGACTAGAATTTTCACCAAGTCCAATAGCCATGAGATTCCATTGTCGCGGATTGTCCGATCGACTCGATTTGTTAGAAACAAACGCCATATTCTCCAGAGGATAAGGAGCGCATCCCTGGAGTGAGTGTTGGTACTTTTCTGGCATTTCGAAAAGAAAAGTTTTCAAAACTTTCCTAAAATTAATTTCACTCCTTTGGATTATCCTTATCACTGAGATTCAATTCACTTCTGAGGCTCGAAATAAAAAAAAAACGAGTTTTCCAAGTTACTTTATCCTACGCCTGAGCTCTCAGAAATAATTCACACTAAATTAGCGTCATTGAGTTCAAGGAACCACCATAGCAAATCTTGGGAAAGGCATTTACTCCAACCATTGAATGAAAGAGCAAGAAAGCTCATTCCCAGGCAAGAAGGGTTTAACCGGTTTGAGGTAAACCTGGCATATAAAAAAACTTTGCAAAAAAAAAAAAAAGTAGCACAGAAACCAACGAGTTTGCACAACCTTCGGGGCTTTACATTTTCCATCCATTCCTATTTCCCAATCCGTTCTACATGCACGACACACGTCATGCATGTTATGAAGAAGGGAAAATTCTTTCTCGAGGCGCAAAATATTGGGGATGTGCAACGTGGGATCAGAGACCCCATTTTATTAATTTCATTTGCAAAGCTTACAGGAAAATCCGATGCAGTGGAAAACCAAAGTTGTGCAAATATCATCTGAAACTAAGAATTTAGTGGTTTGAAATGTAAAGAATTTTGAACAAATGGTAACAACCAATAAAGGGATGCAAACTGAAATCAATTTGTTCAACAGTACAGAAAAATGACGAAGGCATGAGATTTCACGGGGATTTACAAAGCGTAAGTAATCTCCAAGTTAATCCTATTTCTTTATCATTTTTTTAATTAGCACCCTAGCTTAGCCATTGCCTAGTTAGAACGGTCTTCTTGCTATTTTATAAGCGTTCGCATATGTGTCGAGTCGTGTAAGACTTGAAAAGAGACGAAATCGTTAATGATCCGAAAGTAATCAGAAATGGAAAACGTAAGAAATGCAAGAAATGAAGCGATCAATAAAAATTTAGTTTGAGGCTCAAACCGTGCCTATGTCTCAAACTCAAATCCAGATATTAGAGATACCCGTGGGAATTTGTTCCTTAAATATCAACGAATTTTTGGGAGTTTTCCAAAACTAGGTTGCCTTTACTGTCTGCCTTTACTCTCCCACGCCGATAAAACTCTGAGATAAACTTGATGGTTTGACGTCAACACCCCCACAGGCCATTCCTTTCTGCATGAGACTGTTACGTGCGGGAAAACTAAAGTCCATTAAGATTGGATTCCCAATATTTATACACTCTGCTGAAATGCTGAAATGGACAACACAACCAAAGTTACTCTCAGTTTGGTAAGCAGTGTCCTTTGGTAACGGTTGTATACAATTCTTATAAAACGTTTTATCCAATCAATCTTGTCCGCCTATGAAACACAAGTTTTATACAATCAGTTGGACATCCAGGAAATCTTATACAAAATTTTGGATAGGAGAAAGAAAACGGGAAAAAAAGTAGCAACTCAACTCCTTCCCTGACTCGAACCCTTGCCC
>Ga0194135_10002857_pt1 | contig 10546 bp, 11 predicted proteins | sample LitLau_LLRF_2013_FD_134024 | JGI IMG/M metagenome (GOLD analysis project Ga0194135, IMG submission 134024) | Freshwater sediment microbial communities in response to fracking from North America - Little Laurel Run_MetaG_LLRF_2013 (version 2) | ecosystem: Environmental > Aquatic > Freshwater >... | reverse complement strand
GATTATGGACAGATTATGGACAGATTATGGACAGATCATGGACAGATTTTGGACAGATCATGGACAGATTATGGACAGATCTATATGATGATATATGACATATAGTTATGTATATTTTGTTCGAGGAGTTTCTTTGGAAGAAATTTACAAACCGTTAGCAACTGCAAATTAACCTATTTCGGCTCAGCCCTTCATTTGATGTCAAGAACTTCGCAGATCTACTGAATTGGAATAATAATTCGGTTTCAAAGCTTGGACTGGCTTTGAGCAGGGATTTGAAGATGAGTCTTCAAAATGAAGAGACCCAGGAAGAGTTAAGTAAGAAGTCATACGAAGTGGTTCTTCCTCTGGACAAGAATGTAAGTCTCATGAGCTCTGCAAACGCATCTGGTGACGGATATGCGAGCGATGAATCTGTTGAAGATGACAAAGATGGTAGACCTGTTTGTAACATTTGGAATGGGAAAAATTATGAACTGCATGTTTTGGGACACACTGACAATCCGTTTTTAAAGCACTTGAAGTCATTTCAGGTAAGAAGCTTATATATGAGTATGAAATTGTGGGCATAAGCACAAAGTCGTCTATGAACATATTAATTTCAGATTCCAGAAACAATCAAAGTCGAGTTTGATCCATTCAGCCGTTCTGATGTTGACTTAAAGGGAGAACATCCTGTCACGGATTCTTTTGTGGTTTGGTCAGCCAAAGAAAGAGAACAATCCACAGCTCTCGAAGCTTCCTCATCTGATGAGTCCATCACAAAATGCTATTATGAGGCTTTGAAGATATCACTGTCTGATTCCGAGGATGATGCGGAGGACAAGAACAAATTGACTTACGATGTCGAAGAATCTGATACAGAAATCGAAATTTATGAGTACATCAAAAGCCTTAAGGAACAGAAACGTAATGGGACAAACAGGACAGGGGAAACTTTGTGGTATTGTGAAGATCAGCAGACCATTCGAAACTTGCACAAGGAATCCATCAGTATTACCAACTACGGGAAATTGAAGAATCAAAGTCAGTTCGGTAACAGAGAATTCTTATTCGATGAGTTGAGCCCAGATGAGAAACGAAGTGAGTAAACATGACTTTTTGAATAACGTGGTAGATAGTTTGAGAAGTTAAAAAAGTTTTATTTTGCAGTGCTCATGGATAACGATGAACAAAAATGACTACAACGCTAAACTTTTCAAATCAAAAACAAAAATTGTCAGGAGAAAGATAGTCAAAGTCTTTTCTTTCAGTTTTAAATAAATACGGACTGTGTTTTGTATAATATTATCTTACAATAATAGCTTCAGAATTTTTTTAAATTTCATGGCCCTGTGCTATGAAGTCAGAGTCATTCATCATTCATACATAGAAGATTTTATAATTAATAGTAATTTAAGTACGAACTAATATTTAGCATTTAGTTACACTACAATTCAAAGTCATATTCTATACAAAATTAATTTCCACTTATCGTCTATAGTAAGAATCAAAAATAAATACATTAATGCTGGTACGGGCCAGACGCTAACAAAATATTCCTCCTCGTGAAATGTAGGGCAAAAATAGCAGTGGATTTCGTATAAAACTCCCCAATTAGAAAATTTTCACCAGATATCTTTTTCACATCTGGAGGAATGGTTGCTCCACCTTCTTCTGATATCACGTCTTCAATCATCTTCATAAAGTCCCACAGTCTAACACAGTTATCTAGCCCACCAGTAGCCAGTACACTTCCTTCACGGCTGAACGACAAAGAGTAAACTGTAGCCTTGTGATTGTGTAAGCAGGTCAGTAAACCTCCATTAGACAAATCCCAGATATTAATTTTGAGATCAGATCCACTTGAGACAAGGAATCTGCCATCCGTCGAGAAACACAAACTTTGAACAGTTGCTTTATGACCCGTCATTAATCTGACACAAGAACCGGAAACACAATCCCACAATCTGACTGCTCGATCGGCTGAACCAGTCGCAACATAGTTGGAATTAGGGTGGAAAACTATAGCGGTCACATCGGAGTAGTGTCCGGCGAATATTCTGAGGGGTTGCGGAGTATCCGTTGCCCACAATCTAAATACACAAAAATTGGCATAAAAAGTACTTGTCCAAGAGGTATTACAGCAAACTTAAAACGCTACATATGAAATTATTTACCTAGCAGACCGGTCATGCCCAGCTGAAGCAAAGTAATAACCGCCATGTGGAGAGAAAACTGCTTTCCAAACTGGAAACAAATGGCCTTTGTAAACAACAAGACAAGTCCATGTAAGCAGACTCCAGAGGCGGATACTTGTGTCTTCAGATGAACTCAAAAGCATCATTTTGTCGGGTGAAAAATCAAGTGAGTAAACAGGACCGGAATGTCCGCGTAGGCAGCGAGTTGGCTCTGCCGACCTGTCATCCATCATTCTAACCAAAACATCATCAGCTTCCCTGTCGATGTCAGCGAGATCAGCAGCTAGTTTCAGTTTTTTCAGCTTCGAAGGAGTCACAGACCAAACTTTAATAAGTGAAGAAGAAAATCCTACTGCCATCAAAGTTCCATCTTCACTCCATTTGATATAAGTCACCCTGAAATAAAGACAATTGATATTGTACTCACTGATCTGATTTTCGAACAACAGAAACAATACGTAGTTTTAAATCCTTACTGTTGGTCTCCGTTTAACACGGTGTAAAAACAAATAGATGGGAGCCTTTCGGGGCCTAGAGTAACGCGTTTTGCTGATTCTCGTAAAGCTTTAGCTTTCTCTACTTTATCCAAATCTCGAAGCTCCGGAAGTGGCATTCTTGTCATTCTAATTTTTCAAATTTATGCTTTGTACTCAATTATAATTACGATTTATAATCATAGACTTTCAATATTACACTTACGACGGTGCATTAGGGTCATTTTTGGACTTCTTAGACAACAACCAATCCTTCTTACTTTTCTTCTTTTTAGACGAAGACTTTTCCCCTCCAGCACCTTGCCCACTCTGACTTGCACCCGATGCATCGGATTTTTGAGAAGCATCCGATCCTTTGCCTTGAGAATCTGCCCCTCCTGCAGCGGAACCACCCGCTGCTCCCCCTCCATCTTCGTCATCTTCATCCATCTGCACATTTTGTAAGTCTGGTTCTCTTAAGAGACCATAAAACACTTTTGTTTTATCATGTCGCATTGCTTCTCCCATAAAGTGGCCTGCAACAGCATGAATAGCAGCTTTTCCTCTGGGAATTCCATCGTAAACTTCTATATGAATCCGGTCTTGCAAAATATTTTGAATTAGCTTCAACTTCTTCTCTTGTAGAAACCGTTTCAATGTACTCAAAGCTTCTCTAGACATGCGAACGACATAAAGTCCAGAAGTAGAACCTAATAAAACAACCATTTTCACGTGTTTAAATACAAAAAATAAATGACCAATCTCATTTTTTAACACAAAGTTATAAAAATAATAAAAATGTACTTGTTGGTTTTCCACAAGTTAAAGGCGAGCTGAGTGACTTGAATGGATTTTCAGAATTCAATAGGTGTTCTTTCTTTGTCAAAGTCCCAAGTGATGAAATATCGGACTCGTAAAATGTTTCTTGCATCGTAGAGAACTTTTGAAAAAATGAGGCAGCTTGTCCTTCATGCTCGTTGTAAATCAGCTCTAGATACATATGGACAAACACGGGCCATAATATTTGTCCAACCTCATACTACAACAACAATACGACATTTCATTTTCTGTTTCTGTCTGTCTATTTTGACCATAGAATTTAACGTTAATTTCAATTACCTTATAAGCATCGAGGGATGTATTGATGAACCCTTTAAGTTGGTAATAGGCTGAGCTATACTCATCTGGATTTTCGTCACTAGCATACGATGACAGGGCACTTTGAACGTCGTTGTCGCTTACAGAAACAATTTTGACCTCCGAATCAGCCACGTTAGCTTCTTTCTTGAGCCATTCTTCCGCACGCTGGTTAAAGTACAAAACAAAAACAAAATTTGAAATGCATCAAACACAATCAGACTTGAATGCACAACATGAGAGATTCCCTTGAGTCACCTTGAAGTTATTTTTCTTTAAGAAGCTCAGCACAACCATTAACGCATTTTTGTCCGTAGCTGGATCTCCTGTAAGATAATACCATCCTGAATTATTCAAAATCAAAATCAAGCAACGAAATTCCATGTTAATTGGACCTACCTGTCGTCGTTACTCCTTCAGGAGTAGAATTCGAATGTGGAACAAGAGCCATTGTATTGTTGCTAGAACCTAACGAACTGTTGTTGCTACTTCCACTGGTGGTACTTCTGTCGACGTCCATCGCCTCCATTCTTATCGGCTCGCCGAACATCAAAAATCAGGTTATCTTATTCAATGCTTGCTTATCAGGTCGTCCCGGCCCCAATCGTTACTGCGCTACAGCAGCGATGCCAATAATTATTATTATATTGTCATTTTTGAGTCAGAAACAATTTCCGGTAATTAGGATCGGAACTTAATCGATTTTGAGACTTTTCTGGTTAAAGATTTGTGTTCGTGCGTTCGTCGGCAATAATCAAACAAAACAAGCTCGTTTAAAACTGGCGGGCTATTCTCTCGATGACTCTCTTGCTTTTGAGACTCTGAAACTAAACAAGTACAGCGTAGGAAAGCATGACCAATTGTACATGCATGGAAATCAAAATACATAATTTGGTTTTGTCAATTTTATACACAGTTTATTTATACTGATTTTTATTGAAATTATCAGAAACTTTAAACAATAATTATATTATTTTTATCTCATTGTAATTTCACTTTCACACGCTTGGAATAAAATAACAGCTTTTTATGACATCTTTGACTAACTACAAACTACGGAACTATCGCTAATTTTGTTTTATCTAATTCTTGTTTTAACCCAGTTTCACACACCTTGATTTTTTTTGCTGTAGATTGTGAAGATTTGTGATCGGTTAGCTGAAATCCCTCCGGATAATTGAATACAGTGTATGTACCAGCATTCGACTTGTAGTAACTTTGAAAACTAAAAATGCGAGCACTGCGGTGTCTTCTTCTATTGATTGGTGTAAGATGTATTAAAAGGAATGGTGATGGGGATACAGGAGGTATTGTAGAGTTGTTTTAAAATGTTGAGGATACTTTTATACTGCTTTAGAATTAAGATGATTGAATGTTATCGCTTGACGAAGGCTGAGGCTGGTTAACTAGAGTTGGACCTCCAAAACTTTCAATGTCATGAGGAGAATCGTCTCCAAAAGTGATTGACGTATACTCTGGACTATTTCGATATATTGGTGGAGATGGTGACGTTGAACCAGGCAAGTTTTGACGAGCTTCTGCTGTTTCTCCTGATATAGGAATTGGAATGGTAGGATTTGCAGTGTGCAATCCTGAAGGCTCACATTCTGAGTAGTTCTGTTTAGGAGGGTCGTAAGACGGAAGAAATACTGGCATTGTTCCTTCAGCTGGTGGAGCTGTGTTCATTAAAGATACTGGTCCTGATACAGACTGTGGGACGTGTTGATTTATAGTCTGCGAATCTGACGAGCCATGGACGGCTGGTAGTACTGTAGGTGGTTGCTCTTGTGGACCCTGCTGTGGTTGTGAAGGAACGGAGACTGGATGAACGACAGTAAACATTTCTGCTCGTAAGTTGGGTAGGAAGGAATCAATTCTTTCCCATGTAAGGGCCCAGAGTTTGGTGTATCCTTCTGGAGTGTGAAAAACCCCAGCTGTATCCATTACCAAGAGCAAGTTCTTCAAGCTTTCAGGGATAGCCTCAGTAAGAAGTTCGCTTTTCTTATCACATTTCAAATACTTTTCCATAAACGATAAAATCTCCATCCACAACGAAGTGAAGCTTTCCAAACCCATCAGTGGTGTAAGATGCTGCAGGAAAACTTTACACAGCAAGGTAGCTGCTCTCATTCTAGTTTCTTCCATTCCTTGGGGATCTAATGGATTTAAGGGTTCCAAGAGTTTTGTCATTAGTGGGAACAGCACGCAGTTAAAACACGAACACCACTCAGTAGGAGAAAGTTGTTGTAGATCATGAACTAATAAAGCCCTTTGAAGATATGCAATCGCAGTTGTTCGGATTTGTTTTCGACTATCGGAGCACAAAATTGCAATGGTTTGCAATAAAGGTTTCCATCCTAAGGTCCAAATCGATTCTGTAAATGACATATTCTCTTTCTGCCACCATTGGAAAATTTGCGAAGCTCTTGTGTGGAGGGTGTGCAGTAGATCTAGTAGCTGTTAAAACAGATCAAATAGTAAATACAAACTGCAACAAATCTACCAAAAATATTTTTCTTCAGGTAAAACTTACTTGAATAGAAACATGTTGACTAGCAGCTGCCTGTTCAGCTTCCGGATCACTCTCGTAATCCGCATCGTAAGCAGAAGAATTTTGGACTGGAAATGATTTGCTTTTAGTCATTGTAGATCCACTTTGGTAATCAGTAGAATGTGGTTTCTTTCCCCGTCTCTTCTTATATCCATCTATATTCATCTTTGGTTTGTTTCCACTTAATCTGAGTGTACAAGCCTCGACAAAGCTTCTTATTGCAGCTACACAAATAGTGAAATTATCTGGTGTAATGTGAGCAGCGTCCCTAACTAAGAAACTTAGAGTCTCGCAGCTTTTCATTAGTGCTTTAGAGTCTGGAGCGAAGTTGTGATTCTGTTTTTCTGACGGAAAGGTTTTTGAGGGTGAATTTGGTGTTGGTGTTGTTGCTGCAGTATCTTCTGAGGCATTGTGAGCCAGAAGTATCCAACTTTGAGCAGGAGAGACACTAGAAAATCTAGTTTCACTTGAACTCTGGGATTTTATTTCTAATTCAGAATCAGAAGTATAACCTCTGTCAGAACCAGAGCTGTACCCAGTAGTAGGAAGCATTGGGATGGGGTCCTGGGATTGAGAATGCTGTAAGGTACTGCTAGACTTCGATTCATTTCCTATGCCAGCGATTGATGGGTCATTAGAGTATTCTTGCGTTTTAGGAGGCTCTAATGACACTTGAGCAGTCAGTTGAGCTGATGGGATTTTTCCAGCCCCTACATACTCAAGAATTGCAAAAATTGTTGTCCACTCATCTGTGGTGTGGATATTTGCTGCAGTGGTCTTCAGAATCTCATGAAGTCCAAATGAAATTTGCTGGCTCATCAGGATGACAGCAGTTGGTTTCAAATATAATAAAATCTTGAGACTCTGCAGAATCTAAGAGAAACAGTTAAATCGATTAGGAAATATTAAATAAATGAATATTGACCGTTAGATATATATTGGACTAGAACTCACTATGCTACAGATGTCTTCCTTCCTCATTAGCCGTAAAGCCAATCGAAGTAAACCAACAGTGGCTCGCTCCAAAAGATATTGCATGTCAGAACCAGCTGACGCGACGATCATAGAAAATAAATGCTCTCGTAATGGATCCCAGAAGACTTTGACTCTGTCCCGATTCTGAATACAAATCTTAATAAGAACCTCCAAGACGAAAACCACTGAATCTTCATCAAATTCTTTTCTCTTGTTCAATTCAGGAACTGGACTGGCGTATATTAAATTCTTCACTAACTCATTCAATGAATCTAACGGTAAGAATTTGGATTCAGAAAGTAGCAACTCAGGTTGACATTCTCGAATAAGATTTGATGTTTTCTTCTTCAACTCTTCTTCGTCCATATTTGACTTGCTACTGGGAGAGTTATCCGAACTACTTAGAGCTATGTACGAATATATGCTGGAGAAAAGTCCAGTTTCTACCCGTGGGGTCGCGATTTGAGTACTTCTAACCAGACTCACTCTACCACTAGGTTCTGTAAAATCTTCAGATTCCGTCAAGATTTTGGGTAGACTTTGGCTTTTGAAAAGAGCTATCAAACAGTCAATAAAATTCTTCCATCCTTCTCTGAGAATCCCACCGTGGCGATGTACCAATTGAAATACCATCCTACAGGCATTTTGGGCTTTGACATTAGATCCTAAATCTGGATTAGCACTTAATAAAGTTGAAAATTTGCATAGGGATATCACAAGGTTGTCGAATACATCAGACATTCCATAATGTGCAGAAATCATGGAGCATTTGCGGAATCCTGTTAATGTTCTTGATACGATTGTGTTGTCTACCGATTTATCAAACACGAATGATAAAGCTGCCACTATAGGACCCCACGATAAACTGAATAAATCGTGATCATACAGTCCTTCATCATTCTTCGGACATAGATACTTTGTTTTCGCCGATAGTCCTCTTCGAAGTAAGACTTTCCACAAGTAGTTTTCCTTCACAACTCCAGTGTGCTCTGCAGGCATCACTATCTCTTCTGATCGAATGGCATTGTAAATCTGATTGAGCATATTAGGATCGAAATCTTGCCCTCCGTTGACTCCTTTCAGGTTCTTTTTGAATTGCTCCCAGGTCATAGACTGTTGCTTGACATTGCTATTGTGCTGATCTACGTTTAACATTATCACGGCATAGCTGAGAGTATACGCAGCATCAACATTAGCAAATGGGCTATTGTTTGCAGCAGTCCATACTTCTGAGAAATTTTCCAATACATGGGAAATCAATGGAGCTTCCCCAGGCAGTCTGAATGATTCCAGAAACATTCGAAGAGCTTCATCAATCCTCGTGTCTTTGAATTCAAATGAAGCGACAAATTCTTTTAATATTTCACTGTTTTTCTTAGTGGAAATGTAGTCTCCTATAACTTTTTTATCTAACAAAGGATTGTCTCTGAGAAACTGGGCCACTTCTGTGGGATCCAAGGGATTAGATAAAATTCCATGATTTTGAAGAAACAAAATTCCTTTTCCAGCATGTTGATTAAATTGCTCACTTCCGCTATGGAACAATTTCTTTTTATGTCTGATTGCCATTAAATGTTCGTGAGTAGGGAGGTTCTCAGCGTCTTCACACTTTTCCAGTTTAACTTCTCCAGGTTCAAATTCGTGATAAAACACAGATGATGTTGATTCATCGGACGATGCAGTCTGCGACAAGGAGTTGGTAACATTCAAGCGAGTGGTGCAATGGGACTCTATTCCGTCTAGTATTGAAACTAAACCCTCAAGGCACAGCAGATGCATAGAATTAATTCCTGTTTGCATTGGAAATGCATTCTTTGATAAAAGCTTCGTCAAATCTTCGAATAGGTTAGAACAAAACAAGTCGCAGTCGTAGTTTAAATACAGTTCTGTAACAAAAGTTGGCAGTTTCCAAAGTTGAATTAAGTAATCCAAAGCAATCTCCTTTTGTTCATAGGTCCATCTTTGCTGTTGAGAGTTTTGATTTTGAGTAGGAGGACCTTGTGGTTGTTGTCCGTCTCCGATCATTTCCATAATTCGAGTGATGAATACTTCTAATTGATACTTCATGTCACCTCGCATGTTTTCGAAAATGATGAATAATATTCTCATAACGATTAGCAAGATAACTGTCCCATTATTATTTGGAGAGGACCAAGACAAGAGGGCAATCAAATTCTTCACCAATTCATTCTTGAAAATAGCGTTGAGGGAAGGGTGAACAGAAATAGATTCCATATCAGACTCAACAGCAACCAGCAACAATTTTAATCCGAGGTGAATCATTGTTTCCGAATTCTGCTTTTCATGAGGATTGATCAGGCTAACCAAAAATCTCACAAGTTCTCTAACGCAAGGAACACCATAAGGCGTGTTAATTGACTTGGATCTATCTTCAACTGCTGACTCACTACTGTCTCCTGCTTCTAGCGCTTCCTCTAGTGAAGTGTTATCAGTTGACACATCACTTGCTTGGTTAGTAAACTTGATCCCACGTCTATTCTTGAACTCAATTAAATTGGGATTCAAAATTTTTCCAGTCTGGTCTTGTTGTGTTGGTGTAGGATGCTCTACATGAATAACTGGAACATGATGATCCATTGTTGGAGTAACAGCTTTGATTTCTTGTTTTTGAGTTGTAGACAAAACAGCTCCATCAAGATTATCTGGAACAACGGTATCCGCAGATGCTATGAACAGAAAGAACTTTGATTAGAACACAAAATTAGTATGAAACAATTTGAAATTAAAATTGTCACTCATGATTTACCTAAATCTTCCGTCTTAGCCGAATCGCAGGAAACTCCTTCGCCATCACCAGATTCTTCTTGAATCTTTGGTGAAGTTTCTTGCAAATTTAAGCTTTCCAATGGGACATCTTCAACTTTTTCTTCCCGAACTCCCGTAACAGTTAATTCAATCGCTGGATCAATTCGAATTCCTTTTTTGCCTTGTACAACAGGGAATTCTCTAACTCTCAGAAACAACAACCTAACCATATCATGTAAGGCTGTTTCCGCAGACTTTCTCAACAAGTCATTCGCACGTTCAATGAAACACATTCGAAAACAACTTTGCATCAATTCACAAACAGTTTCATTCGACAAGAGAGCACCAATAGGACTGACAAACAATCTATGAAGAACTTGAAGAATTTTCATCAGCACCAATTCATCTGAGGATGAGTCAGTCGACACGAAGTGAGCATGAATTACAGCATCCGTAATAGCTTC
>Ga0194135_10002856_pt1 | contig 10547 bp, 7 predicted proteins | sample LitLau_LLRF_2013_FD_134024 | JGI IMG/M metagenome (GOLD analysis project Ga0194135, IMG submission 134024) | Freshwater sediment microbial communities in response to fracking from North America - Little Laurel Run_MetaG_LLRF_2013 (version 2) | ecosystem: Environmental > Aquatic > Freshwater >... | reverse complement strand
GTGTATAATAAATATATATATATATATATACATGTATTTGAAATTTTGAAATGATTCATATGGTACCTACACAAGAATATAATATACCTACATTTTAATAACATATTAACATATTTTAACAACATATAAAATATAATAAAGAGGACTCAAGAATGAAAGAAAGTCTATGAATGTAACCGTACGAATATGTCCAAATGAAACTTGCTCATTGGGTGAGCCAGGGCGCGACATGTTTCATTCGGACATTCTTGTATTTTCATATGAATCCCCTCATATAAATTTCGTAATTTCTACGTATAATACCTAAACCAAATGGAAGCTATTTTCGCAACGATTTTACATTCTAAATAATTTTGGTCCTTGCTTCAAAAAAGTTCTACTTTTTCCGTTAATTATGTACAGAAGATCTAAAAAAAAGCCATGTGAAAATAGAACTTTTTATAGTGGCTATTTTTTCTAAAAATGATAAAGTTCGATGAAACTTTTCTAGCTGTCTTATGGGGAAATAATAACAATAACACACTTATAGGATTTCCCGTGGTAAAGCCTGGGGAAACTACCTATTAAATTATAAGAGAAACACATTTGACAGCAATGGGTGTTTTCATACAATGTAGTCCTTACGCCCTACCTACCAACTAATTAAGAAAGTGTTTTTCAGGGCCCGGTTTAGTGTTCGTGGTGTACCCCCAAGCGATGGCTAAAATGCCAGCGTCTCAAGCATGGGCCATCCTGTTCTTCTTCATGCTACTTTGCTTGGGCCTCAATACTCAGGTAAGAAGCAAAAGAGTAATTACCCTAAGCTTGAATTCGTTAGGCCTTAACTGCTTGAGGGGAGCACGATATTAAATTTGATTTTCTTAATATAAAAAACGTTAAATTAATATACGGTACAAAACACCCGTCGAAAAAAAGAATAGGCAATTGCAAATTACAGTATAATCATAAAACTGCAGGCAAACTTTGAGATAGAAAATAATAATAGTGGTTATTATATACTATGTATTGTAGTTAATTCCCGGTTAGAATGTTTGTTTGGTAAGCTGCACATGGGGCAATGGTGCAAACTTTCAAAATAACAGAAAATAATAATACATCGTGTAGACCCCTTAGGTATATCTGAATGTTGGAAATTATTTCTAGGTAGCAACAGACTACGTCGTCCTTAAATAAAGTTTGCTCATTATTTTGTTTTAGTTTGCTGTTGTTGAAGTTGTGGTGACATCAATTCAAGATGGCTTCCCAAACTGGATGAGGAAACACTTAATCTGTCATGAAGTGCTTGTTTTTGTCGTCTGCGTAGTCTCCTTCTTCATAGGCATTCCAAATATTTTTCAGGTAAGTAGGTGCAGAGTGTAGTGCAGAGTCACAGCTACAAAAAAAAACACGAAATAAGGAATATAAGCATATTAAATAAGTAAGCCAAGGTTCCTCATTCAACGAAATGCACATGTATGTCACAAACCATGAACTCCTCCGCTGGTATGAGTTTTCGTTATTTATAGAATCAGATTCATCTCAATTTACAACTATTTACTGTTACAGGGTGGCATCTACCTGTTTCAATTAGTGGACCACTTCGTGGCATCAGTATCTCTGATGTACATAGCATTTTTCGAAATCATTGCAGTTGCCTGGAGCTATGGCATAAAACGAATGAAGCGAAATGTTAAAGATATGACAACAGAACAAATCTCAGTCTTCTTTCAATTCTGCTGGAGTGTCACCACACCAGTATTTTTATTGGTGAGCCCAAAACTGCTATATCTTACAGACAAAAATTCAGAAGATGCTAATTCACGGTCCATGTAACGTCAACAAAATTCTACAACTCTAATTCAATTTACTGAGAATCGAGGCCATGCACAGAGGAGCGGTTTTCAACGTTCTCTCCTAGTTTTTTATGCTGAACTTGATTCTGTTAATAACTCATACCGTTGGAGAAGTTCATTACCACTTTATTTATTTATCTTATTTCAGTCTATATGGATATTTTCTCTGATCGATTACGAACGTCCGACTTATCGAAATGGAGCATATCACTATCCGAAATGGGCAGAAGCTCTGGGTTGGAGTATTACCTCGCTATCCTTAGCTTGTATTCCACTTTACGCAACATATGTATATCTCATATCCGAAGGCAAAACCTTTAAAGAAGTAAGTAAGCCTCAGTGGTTCAGTTGGCAGTGATTTTGCCCATCAAGCTGACGGTCATGAGTTCGACTCCCGACTAAAGTGAAAATTTCATTATTAACGACATCACTTTTGACTACTAGTTAATTAATTTATTATTAATTTATAATTAATTTATAATTAATTATTATTGTAAGCCTACTGCTCTTTTTTAGAAATTGCATAAGGCATCGACGCCCCACCCAGTTCTTTGCGATATTTGCCTGGGAGAGGACTTCGTTGAATGCATATGCCACCCGCAACCAGGAAAGGAATTGAAAACTCTGATCAAAAAAGAAAAACAATCGACTGTCATACCCGCAGGTTCTAGTAACAGGAAACAATAAAAATAGAAGAGTGGTATTATTCGTGAATACTTCAGGATTGCTTTTAGGAAAAGCACTGGATGGAAATAATGTAGGACCAAGAAGGGCCGGGTGGGCCAAGCAAGATAAAAGTAAATATAGATAAGCTTTGTATGGCTTATGAGTCAAACTAGTCTAACTTAAAGAGTAGTCACCAAAACGCTCCGACTATAACTGAGCTTCAATCAACAATGTTACTTTAAACTAGAAATATAAGATCTTCCAGGTACCACGAAGTCAAGAAGAAAAATGTCTCGATAACTTTGAACGAGGTTCATTAAGGTATTGTAGAACACCGAAAAAAATTGTAAAACCCAGATGAAAGTACCCAGAGTGTACCGTCGGCACTTAGTAAAAAATGTAAATTATAAAAAAAGTTTGTAGATATTATATAAGATAGGTCTTGGCACGTTACGTAGGTTGTGATTTAACATTTATTATTAATAAATAAGTCGATATGGTGGCAGATGAGTACTATTTTATTGATCGTATACTATAAACACTATAAGTACCTATATAACAACTCCTACTACAGGGATTCGAATATTTTTCGAACTCCCAAGCGAAAACAGGAAAATAATCGATCCACTGAAAACAGTGAGCAGTGTGAACAGCTAATAATAGGTGGAATACTTCTTCACTCTAAATACAGGACAGGAAACAACTAAATAACTATTTGAATAATGGTTTTATGGTACTTACCTACACGTCAATCCAAACCAAACCAGAAGCAAAGGCAAAAAAACAAACACTAATGTTAAACACAAAAAAATGAATAATGTTTAAAAATGGTTATATTTCTACCTGCAAGCATTTTTTGGGACATGTGGTGAGGTAAATCATGGAAATTTTATATAAAATGAATAAAAAGCATGCACATGTGACATCGATCTAAAGCGTGACGCCAGAAGAAACAAGTGAATATTAATTAAGTGTCATCTTTCAACCACAAGCCCCCTAACATTCTTTGCTCAAATCATCCCATGCCACCTAAGAAAAATAATTACTTACAGTTAAAACAGTTTTCCTTGAAATTTTCGTCTATCCTCCTCGCTTTTCATCTTTTTCATCGCTTCCAACCCAAGCAACTCCTTGGTGACTAATTTGCTTAAACTGGGATCAAGATCTTTGGCTTTTTTGAAATCTCTCTCAGCGTCCTCGGGGTTCCAAGCACCAACATGAGCCTTCGCTCTCCGGAACCAAGCTTTCACATTACTCGGATCTGACTGAATGATTGTACTGCAATGTTCTATAGTTGAGTAAAAGTCTTCGTTTATTAGTTGAATTTGAGAGAAATTTGATAGAATTGGTAGTTTCAGAGCATTTAGTTCGTTCCATTCGGTATCATGTGGTTTTTCCCTGCAAATAAAAAGGATCTGCACTAATATTACACCAGCTGAACCACAATTTGGCTGTTTTTGAACGACCGCAAAAAATTTTCTCACTCCCACTTGAACAATCTGTATCCTCTCTTACACACATTGGGAAAGCAAAGTGGAGAACACACCATGTAGCGTTAGAAAATAAAATAGGTACCTTCCTTATATTTATCTTATGCTTATCCCAATATAAGAGTGAAAAAGGGAGAGAAGGGAAGTACAGTCTTTCTTAGAACAGTCCGACTATGAAACTATAATAATTGCCTTTTAATTAGTTTGTAAAATTAAAATTAACGTACTTTATCATAAGTTGCTCTAGAATTCCAATTGCCATGGAGTATTTTTGACTAGCTTTTGCATATTCCTTATTTCTATAGAGATTGTTCCCTTCTTCTTTCAATCTAGGCACCGCAGCCAATTTTTCAATCTCGTCCATTTGCCAAGTTTCTTTTTCATATTGATCTGGTGTTGATACTTCGATCAGCTCTAAAGTAAATTCTAAGTCTCTTGGAGTTGTTATCAACTGGTTCAAATCGTCGTAGCTGCAAATCCGAAAAACAAGGAGTGGTAAGTAATCAGTCACAAAGTTTTGTTTAAACACAGACGCTGTTAAGTTCGTATCAGACACCAAACGCCAACTCTTAACTTTTACTTAACGCTAACGTGGCTCAGGGTCGGGAGCCAATACAAATGCTTCTTTACAACAAGCATGTAACATAAAATTCAATCTAGGTCAAGCAAAGCAGCATTCACCAATAACAAATAGTATTATCTGCACACCCTCACGTAACATTATGATATGGAGTATGTAAAGGAAGTCCCAGACTATCGTGGCGTTTCCGTTCCGTCCTGCTGTCCGACGCCCATTAGCTCACTAGAAACCCTAGACCTAGACTATCGAGAAGCCTCCACCCGGAAGTGAGATTCGATTCTCATAAGCTAACTGAGCGGCCGATCTTGGCAATGTTGCATTCGTGGGCACCCCATGTTCCCAACACTGGCTGCTCAGTGAGTTTATGGGCGTCAGACGGGCTACCAGATCAAGGCGTCTCGATATTCTGGGGCTTCTTATAGGAAGACGGGTCGCCCCGTGCCCAAGTATGGAGCGTCGGTAGTCCCATATTCCGAACATCAGCCGCTCAGTGAGCTTATGGGCGTCAGACGACACGATAGTCTGGGACTTACTATAGGATAAGAAGTAATAAAGGAACGTACCCAACTCCTTCACTGTGAAGTGTAGCACCACAACAATGGGCCCGTTTTTCAGCTGCAGGTTTGTGGACGTCCCTCAGTGTTTTTGCGACAAACGGGTATTGCGCTGTCAAAGACTTATCAACCAGAAATTGCGCGATTTCATTCAACGCCATAGACTGAACCATAGCTTCCCATGCTTCAAATTTAAATTTCTTTCCAATTATAAGTTCCATTGGACAGTTGTTTTTCTTGCTGTCATCCACAACAATGTCTTCATTGCTTTCATTTCTATATTTCGTACAGTAGTGAAACTTTATCTAAGAAGGAGAGGAAACAGTATAAGGTAGGTACAAGTACCTACATAGCCTAGGAACATGAAGAAAATATTTATTCAATATTAAACGCAAATTATGTTTCATGTTCACCATTGTTCCACTGGCTCAGGCAAACTAGATAGAGGATTAATTTTCAAATAATATAGCAGATATCAACATTAATTTAGGTAATCTAGGTAGTAGGTAGGAAAGGTAGGCAGGTACCTAGATAGATAACTACCTAATAAATTACAAGTGTTGTTAACGCACCTTGGTTCCTGGTGGAAAAGAGACAACTTTACTCCCAGTACTAACTATGGTCTTCTTAATCAAAGAACTATTCATGGTTTATACTAATTTTATAACCATTTAAAACAAATGAAAATAAGAAGAGACAACAGCAATCATTCAACACTATTTGTTTATTTTTAAATTTAATGCCACAGGCAACAACTGCAAGGCGGTGGAAAATGATTTTAAAAACACCTGTTTTCATGTGAGTGTTGTTTTCTTTAAAGTAAAATTAAAAAATTAATCATTATTATTTTTCAAAAGATTCTTTTAAAGCTTAAATTTTGATATTTTTAACTTTTAACATCGTTGTTTACAAAAATGTTTATAATAAATATGCAAATGGCGGCCACTTGTCGGAAACCGGTGCTATTTCGGTGTTCAGTGTAATGTAAAAGAAGGATAATTGATTAAATTTGTTAATGAAAACTGGAAAAGAATAATGTGTTCGCAAGAAGCTACACAAAGTCAGCAGCTTCCTGACACGTGCCCCACTACATTATCTCAATCGAGTCAGAGCAACAGTCAAAAACCTGACACTAGCAAAAACCCTTGGGGATATCTTTTTTCAACACAACCGGGCTGGCCCTGGGTCGGTAAGTAGTAGTGCTTCCTTCAAACTATCGAATCGAGGACCATGCTCATGCTATGCGATAGACTTTGTGGATCAACTGGGTTAGTTTAGAAAAATAAGCAGGTCTCCATAATCCATAATATCACACAATCAAAGCAAAAAATTATTATTTTTTGGTAGAGCTACTTGACAGCAAAGTATGAGATCCACTATAATATGCATGTTCGGTTCTTTACCGAATCGAGTTCATGAACATCGATAGAGTTAGCGTGGTTTTGGTGTGATTAATCCAACTCGGTAAATATCCAATAAAGAACAGAGCTATTGTCCTTACAATTTAATAAATTATTACATTCCAGGTGTGGTTTTGTTTTTTTCCAGGTCTTGTAGGTGATAAGTGTCTGGTTGGTCGAGCACCATCCTGCTTCTTAGTATTGGGCGACACAATCGACTCTAAAGTACGTGGGCAGTTCAGTAAGGAGCATTTTGAAATCACCAAAAATGGCCCACACGTATTTATTACCGACCTTAGTTTCAATGGTACCTTTTTGAACCACGTAAGAATCTCATCGAACCGCAAGGATAGAGTACCGGTGCCTCTTCGAAACCATGACAAGATATCACTCGCTATCAAATCGAGTGAAGGTAATTATTATTGATCTTATACCACCTGGGTGCCGAATCTGGCGGTCTTGTCGTTTTTGGACATAGCGAATGATAAAATTAAATCGCCAAAACTGAATACTGAATAGGGTGCTTTGTCCCTTGCTCGATTGTGGGGCCCGCTTCTAGCGTTATAGTCCCCTGAACACCCTTATAGCTGAAAATATCAGGTCCAGTAATACATTACTAATACTTTTTTTTCAATGTTCCAGGTTTTATTTATATGGACAGTGAAGGAGACACAGAACACATGTTGCCAAAAGAAGTGCTTTCAAAGTACGCTATTTCTAAGAAATTGGGTTCTGGTGCATATGGAGACGTCCACTTGGCATTCAACAAGTCCACAGGTTCTTCGGTGGCTATGAAAGTCATCGCAAAAAACAAGTTTCTACCTTCCTCAAAGTCTTTTATTCATATCGATAGGGAAATCAGGATATTAAAAAGACTGGATCATGTAAGCATACATTTCTTAAAAGGCAAACGGCCCAGTACACTTTGGCGAACGGTACAATTAGTGTTTAAAATCAGTGTTCAACGATTTTAGTCGGTGCATTTCTATGGCTTGAAATCGGTAACTCTAGGTTAAAGTGTATTGCACCGTTCGCCCCAAGACTCGTAAATGTAACTGTACGATATCTCGATCTCTGTGGTATTTACAATCCTCGTTTGAGTATCTTGTGACAGGGGATTTTGGAATATTCATTGGTTGTAAAAACAACTTTGGAAAGGTGTCTGCCAAAAGCCTCATATGCATGTGAATATAGCCATTCTATGGTAATAAAGTTAATAGTCCTCAGAATGGAATTTTGTCCTTATTTGAGAGGAACAATAGGGTTGAAAAGGCCCGAGTTTGTACATTAAAAGCAACCATACCTCTATGCAAAAGGATACGTTACATAAGAAACACCTGCGTTGGGGAATATAAATTTTATACCAACCCATTACCTCTCTCCAGAATGCCAACTATTTATTTACAGGGTCTATAATAACAATCTAATAACTTTGCTTCTGTTTTCTTGCAGCCCTTCGTTATAAAGTTTATTGACGTAATAGATCGACCAGACAATGTGTTCATCGCCATGGAACTGGTTCAGGGTGAAGAATTGTTCTCGAAAGTCGAGAAATCGCGGCTGAGTGAAAGAGATGCCAAGTTTATTTTCTATCAATTAGCACTGGCTGTGAGCTACCTACATGGACAGGGAATCATTCACAGGTTGGTATTTAATTCTTTTATTACTAGTGCTAACAGCCATTCCGATAACATGGCTCCATTAATGACGGAGTTATCTTAGTTCTCTTGTTTCTTTTTCTTACTCCTATATTGAGGTAAGCTAAGTATAAGAAAAGATACTTTAATTCCGAACGATACAATGTGTATTTTTGACAATGTGAGTGAGAGAAAAGATACAGATTGTGCGAGTAGGAGTAAGATATCTCAGTACGGTCGTTCTTTAAACAGCCAGACTAAAGTGTGCCTACTGATTATTATAGTGGCCTACGGACCACTTAATCCTTGGGATTCGGGAGCTGTTTTAATGCGAACGGTACAATAGCCTTAATAAAAACACCGATTCATCGATAAACCCGGAATAAAGGCTATTGTACCGCTCGACCTTAATCACAACCATATGTCAGAATTGAATGAAATTTAACTAAAACCTCACCAGGGACAAGGGATTCAGAGAGGTTGGCCTGTAAAAATTAACTACAACCTCACCAGAGACAAGGGACTCAGAGAGATTGGCCTCTAAAAATTCACCCTTTTATTTTTCAGAGATATAAAACTAGAAAACATTTTATTGGCCACTCCTCAAACCCCCGAAGCTTGCGGACTGCTTACAGTAAAATTAGCTGACTTTGGACTTTCCAATTTTGTTGACACTGAGAGTATGTTGAAGACTTATTGCGGGACACCTATGTATATTGCCCCTGAAGTTTTGAAAAGCGAGGGACGGAAGGGCAGTTACGACACGCAGGCGGATATATGGAGCATGGGCGTGGTTCTCTACATGTGGTAAGTGGGACAGCCATGGCTTTATGCACTGCGTTGAGTTGAAAGTGATTCAGGTGAAAAATTAAAAGTAGGGAGAGTAGCCGTTTCAAAGTGCAGGGCGTCAATCCTCATAATTTTATATTTACAGCTGGTTAGAGTTGTGATTTCACAAGTCTTATGGCATAACATTTATTTGGCAACTAGGTTGAATTATTTATCAAGCGATTGATTCTGCATAACAATCTAATGAAGCCGTTCTACTGCTCAATATTTTATAGTCCAAGTCCCATGAAAAATTATTTGAATAATAAAAAAACTTTATGCAAATTTATGCAATTCTGAACATATTATTATCGCGAACTGAGGATATGCACTGCGAAAGGGTAATTAATTTCATATCCTAGATTCGCGTCACTGAAAGTTCAATGTCAAATATTTAATTTTTTTAGCTTATCGGGAATAACACCATTTCGGAGCGGCGATCCAGCGAAACCGCTGTCAAAACAAATTCTCACTGGGGATTTCGAATTTCCGCGGGAAAGGTGGAGGAGAGTGTCCGTGACTTCTCAAAATCTAATCAAAGCCATGATGAAAGTCGACCCTAAAAAGAGGATCTCCATCTCTGGCGTTTTACGTCACCCATGGCTAAATGTAAGTGATTCGTCGATTTTTTTAACCTCAGGCTAGAATAAGTATTGTACTTGTCCGAGCAGGGGACAGGCGGATGTGGTGGGGACCATGCTCCAGTAAAGGTCATTTTTAGCTTAGACAGAAGGTCTGGCGCTTCTTTTAATTTAAGTAAGATTATGACTCAATTTTTAAAACAGCGTCTAATAGCCGTCAACTTTTCAGGACCAACATGTAGCCAAAAAAGTGAACCGGCTTTTGGGACCAGGACGAAGGCCAGGCTCTAGTTACGGGAAAGAAAATATTAGCGAAGAAGATGAAGATGATGAGGACGCCGACTTTGGTCCCTGTGTTAAGAAAGCTCGTATGGAAGAACCCGATACAAGCTCCATTGAAGTCCTCTCCCAGCTCTCTATTGAACATTCCTTAAGTAGATCATAAGATTACTATATACTCCAGTTCAACGTAGTTGGGACAAGGGAAGATGGTGGGCGGTTTAGGAGGCCCAAATACCAACGTTCCATCTTTGATTACTTTAATTACGCATCGGCTAGGTCGCGGTCCCTAAGGTAAACATGCGAATGTTGGCACATACGCCTCCTAAACAAACCTCCACTCCATCCTACTTGTTCCAACTTCATAACTACGAACTTACGGAGAAGATTTATTATCAGGGTTTTCTATCTCTCACTTTATATGAGGTTGGTCATAACTGAACTACACATTCTCCGTTCAAAAATTAAGGTGTGAATTGTGAAATAAGATCTCCGTATGGTCATAGTTAGAGGAGCTACCCTATACCCAGATGTGTTTTGCAAAGAACAGCTGACTCCCTCTCGTTATATTCTTAAACAAGCTGCCATAAGAAAGACTTTTTTAGGTTAGTTGTTGTGATTCATAGATATTTAAGTTATATTAAGGTTCGTGATACGGGCTACGACAGTGAGACTGAGAAATTCTGATGATCCAAACTTC
>Ga0194135_10002855_pt1 | contig 10548 bp, 13 predicted proteins | sample LitLau_LLRF_2013_FD_134024 | JGI IMG/M metagenome (GOLD analysis project Ga0194135, IMG submission 134024) | Freshwater sediment microbial communities in response to fracking from North America - Little Laurel Run_MetaG_LLRF_2013 (version 2) | ecosystem: Environmental > Aquatic > Freshwater >... | reverse complement strand
CTTTTGTACAGTCCCCTTCGTTTACAATAAATCTCGCGGGGAACACCAAATTTGGCCAATTTTATTTACTAAATACCCGAATATTTACTGTAATCGAAGTGAATTAACACGTTGAAGATAGGGAGTGGGGTTTTCAAAAGGGTTTCTTATAACCGAAACTTTTGCTGGGGTTTATTATAAGCTGCTTTACTGTAAACGAAAGGCACTGTACTTGTATTATACAAAGCACTACACCGTCAACAAAACAATATACAAACTTCAGCCAAAATTAGTAAATGAGTACTTTGCCGTGGGGAAGCTTTCGAGATTTTCCTTCGATCTTTCTCGTCGTCCATCCGTCACTGATGAGCAGAATCAATCTTTGTGGAATGTTGTCAATGATGGGGGGAGGGAGAGCCTTCCTTTGTGGAATGGTTTTGTATTGTTAATGTTTGATTGACACTATTACCTTTCCCCATCGCATACCGTATCTCCCAATTTTCGTTGTTGATTTTTTTTCCAGGACTAAGAAACCCACGCTAAGTGATAATAAGTGGGGAAACTGTGTTATTTTATGTTATCGCATTTTTCCTTGTTGTCTTAGAATGAAATTGCGTCGATTGCGATCGATTTGAAAGCTATTACTTGGCTGGATAATAATGCTAAATTATAAGTTGCATGCTCCTCAAATACACGAGTCACTTTACTTTAAGGTAAGGTTTCCCATTACCCCCATATCCAATGCATTGTAGTCGTTACTTATTCATTATGAATGAGGATACATCCCATTCCATTTCAATAAAGGGCATATCCAATCCAAAATGCTCAAGTCTAGGCTCTCTTTTGTGGTTTGTTGAACTTTTTTGCTAAAATCTTGAGAGAGCTCAAGGAAGTTGTCGTAGTCGGTTTAACTCGAATATTTTGAGTTGTCAGCTACAGAATCCTCTGCCTCAACTACCTCTGCTTCAGAATTGAAATCCTTCAAAGGTCCCGATCCCCTTTGTGCGTGCCCGTGTCAATTTGAGTTTCGAATTTGCTTGAAATCTGAAATCGGAGAGAAGAATTTTGAAGTGATTATATTAAGTGCGAAATAGAGGGGTAAGAAAGAAGCAATAACAACTTTAACTCACCCAACCTAATCACAATTCACAGTTGCAGACAAGGACACCCAATTCCGTAGGTATGTAAAGTAGCATTTTTCGAAACCGGTTTCTTAAATTTGCTTTATCAAATTAAGTATAGGCAACGGACTGACGGCAGCGGCGGGCTCGTTTAGTACATACGTTAAAAGTGAGTTAGTTGGTGGGCGTGCGTGGTGGGTCTTCTTTACTGTGGGTGACAATTACAAAAAGCAATGAGGGAATCAACAGGTCCCCTGTCCCCAGCACTGAACCAACTGACTCACATTCCCGTAAGTTTAGTTAAACTGGTGTTTACTCCTACTAATTACGATCCACCAGAGTTAATTAAAGCGTTAATTGAGGATCTTGTCTTCTATTGTTGTTGATTTTGTGTACGCCCGCCGCCCCTCCCTCTCTTCGTGCTTGTTGTTGTTCTCCTCCGCTCCGTCCCGCCAACTCAAAAAACCACAAAGCCCCGGGAATTCAAAATTTGGCGGAAGGAAGCCATTATTATCAATCCCCCGCCCCTCCAAACTCTGTCACCACACACACAGTCACCGACTGAACTTTCTTTTTCATTTGATCCCATACAATTTTAATTTTCATCTCTTTCGCTAAACTATTACGTCCTATCGGAACTTGCTGCTCCCCTTTGACACGCACCTTTCCGATACAGGAATCAATTCTGGTAAAACATAATAATTGTCAACTTACTATTCAAAATCCAACCTGTGCTCACATAGGCGAGGCCCTATATTCCGTTTGTAACTTCATGCTCGAGGTTTTAGCCCTTTCAAAGTGTAGCGTAGTTGGTTGACCTCTGACTTCAACACACCGAACAGAGCTTAGCTTAGATTTTCTGTACGCTGCAATACGCTGCCAAATTGTGTCTTGCCATTATTGATTGCCATTATGACGATCCCGATGATTGCTCAATCCGCATATTTCTATTTCTTAATTACTCGTCTCGTCTTTATCGAAGTAGTGGTCAAGAAGGGTATTAAGTAATAGGAAAAGATATTAACGGGCAATTAAGATGGGACATTACCAATACCATGTCACCATAATGAGGAACTGCATAAAGGATTGTACCAGGACCAGGATCGCTTTATCATTGGAGCGAATGTTCTCTGCTTCGGGAAATGCGCACAAATTATGGATGGATAATTGTCGCTGAAGGCTAATTTGCAGTTGTTCTTGTCTGCCGGGTGTTGTTAGGAGGGGAGAGAAGATTGACTTGAAAGTAGTGTAATTTCAGCAAAAAGTTATGAAACATAAAAAATATCCACTGCAGTCAGAGGTAATGTAAAAGCAAACTCTTTCTTCCTTTAAGTTGTTGTAACTCGAATCTTGAATTTAATACGGATAGGAATGATTGCCTGCCTGGATTTTTCTACCCATTAAAACAAGATTTTTTTTCTCACGGATAATTAGATTTTATCCCACTAGCGAAAAGAAATGAAGGGCATGATTCGCACGGTTGTGGATTCGGACTAGCCCCAGCATGAGAGATTCGTGGATTCATTCAGTCTCATGGTCTGGTGATATAAGCAGCGTCGAGATAAAGTGGTGTGACGCTTAAGGGCATGCACTAAGGTAGTGTGCTGGCTCTGATCACTAATTGTCACATATTTATACACGTAAAGTACTACACTACGGACTGAGTGCAAACTTTGTCAAGCAAGGTCAAGAGCCCAGCCAAACCCAGACTCATTACCTTCTCAGGTAAACATTTCCAACAAATTGTGATTTCACTTGAGGACGAGTTTTCATTGGCTCCCTTGAAAGTTCGAACGTTCACCCCTGTCGGTTGGACGTTGACACTGAAGCTGACAATTCTCTCAAGATTGGGAGATAGAAGTGAGACTACTACGTCATTTTGGAGGAGTGTCGGTGACGAGGGTGACAATGACCTCATCCCTGTATTTACGAGTTGTCATTAAAGGGCATCATCATAATCAGAGCTTCGGAATGATATAAATAGGACCTGGAGCGTTAGCGTGATAATTGTTTGTTATTAGAGATTAGACCCACAAAGTTTTACGAAATACCATTTCTTATTGGATTGTTCATTTGTCATTCCTTATTAATATTTCGAAGTAAACTAAACACCATTTAACTTCTTATAGGTGATTTGCGAGCTGACGCTTTGGCAATGCTGCGAAAATCATTAAAATGTCCTACGGCACCTGCTGGAGAGCATTTGGACGACGTACCTCATATCTTTGTGATCTTAGGAGCTTCCGTAAGTCTTCTTAACTAGTTGCGAGTGTTGATAGTATTTTGAGATTTGAATGCCAGTTTACCAGCAAGTGAAGAGAAAATTGTATAAGACGCGTCACGCCGGGTCGAGTTTTTATTCTTCGATTGTGTGATTGGAAAGGCCAAAATCTTGAGGTGGCTTCGTTTGGTTTTATTAGCGGTATGCAGAAATAACTTATGCTAACTCCGAGTGGGAGACGCTGACGAATTTGGCCTTCCCTACATTCTTGAGAGTAAATGCTTTAATAATGCTGATTCATTTTCTAGAGTAGGGGTGGTGTAGTGATTTCGCAACTTGAATTTAATACTCACACTGACTGAAATTGTTCGTTATTCGACGTAGTTTCTTATCACCTGCTGTATACTCATGCCCCAGGTCTTCTAAGGCCATGTTTATTCATGCTTCTAGGGTGACTTGGCTAAAAAGAAGATTTATCCCACGATATGGTGGTTGTACCGTGATGGATTGTTCCCTTCCACAACTTCATTCATTGGATATGCTCGTTCGAATTTGAAGGTGGAAGAAATTCGGAAGGCTTGTGACCCGCACATGCATGTATGTTTTGAAACCAAACTCAGCTTCCTCAGCTTCTGTCGAACTATGATTGGGGGGTTTAAACGTTGGAATTCAGGTTCAACCGGATGAGAGCGAAGCCTATGAGAATTTCTGGGCACTCAATGACTATGTCCATGGGAACTATGATGTCCGGCGAGATTTTGAGCTACTGAATCAGGAACTCTGTAAGAAGGAGAAGAATGCTGCAGCCAATCGGATCTTCTATCTGGCTCTTCCTCCATCGGTTTTTGAGCCAGTCTCAACCAATATTAAGATGACCTGCATGGCTACCAGGTAATGAAAATCAAATCAGGAATCGGACTTTGGAATTATCCCCTAAATTAAATTTCTCCAACTTTCTTCGTAGAGGTTGGTCCAGGATTATTATTGAGAAGCCTTTCGGAAAGGACTCGGATTCATCTGCTCAACTCAGTAATCACCTTGCCTCACTTTTTCGTGAAGAGCAAATCTATCGTATTGATCATTACCTTGGGAAAGAGATGGTCCAAAACCTGATGGCATTGAGGTAGGAAAATCATAACGCGAGAGAGAATGGTGGAGCAAGAAGTTTAAAGAAAAAGATTTTATCCTTTTCTTTTCAGATTTGGCAACCGGATATTTTCTCCAACCTGGAATCGTGATAATATTGCTTCAGTACTCATTTCATTCAAGGAACCTTTTGGAACGCATGGTCGCGGAGGCTATTTCGATGAATTTGGAATCATTCGTGATGTTATGCAGAATCATCTGTTGCAAATTCTTACGCTTTTTGCAATGGAAAAACCCGCATCTACGAGTCCTGATGATATACGCGATGAGAAGGTATTTTCCCTAACCCAATTAATTCCTAATTATACACACACAAAAAAGCCAATAAAGAAACTCGAAATTCTAATGCCTCGACTTGGTGTTCCACGTGTACTCTACAGGTGAAAGTCTTGAAGTGCATGGAGCCGCTGGTTCTTGAGGATGTAGTTCTCGGCCAATATGTTGGGAACCCAGAGGGGACGGGAGACTCTGTTTACGGGTATGTTGATGATAAAACCGTTCCAGTGGGTTCTCGCACGCCAACATTTGCGACGGCTGTGTGTCACATCAAGAATGAGCGTTGGGACTGCGTTCCTTTCATTTTACGATGCGGGAAAGGTATGCATTGAACTTGTAGTCTTTTGGTATTCCAATGGTAATCAATTTTTGATTTGTAGCCTTGAACGAGAGGAAGGCGGAAATTCGAATCCAATACCAAGATGTTCCTGGAGATATTTTCAATGGGCAAGCGAAGAGGAATGAGCTCGTGATCCGTGTTCAACCTGGGGAGGCTATGTATACTAAAATAATGACAAAGTCACCTGGAATCAGTTTCACGCTCGAAGAGACTGAATTAGACCTCACGTATAAGCATCGTTACAAGGCAAGTATGCTCATTAGGGGGATCACTTCAACACTTTTTCTCAAATCATCATTTGATTCATGCTACCATTGATTTTGACCAGGATGTTAAACTCCCTGATGCCTATGAGCGCCTCATTCTGGATGTCTTTTGTGGCTCTCAAATGCACTTTGTGCGATCTGATGAATTGGCTCAAGCGTGGCGTATCTTCACACCACTGCTCAAGCGTATTGAGTCCGAGCAGATTCCTCCCATTCCTTATATGTAAGTCTCTCTCTGTCCGGACATGTCTGCCCTACCTAACCTATTTCCCATAGTTCTGCTCATGCGTAGTACTATTTCTCTATTCCAAACAGATATGGATCTCGTGGTCCCAAAGAATCAGACGAAATGTGTGATCGCAGCAACTTTAAGTACTACGGCTCTTACTCTTGGAACCACCCTAAGGGTTAACTCAATGAAGTATCTACCATAAGAAGGATAGTTTTATACCGATTAATAGTAACTCCATTTAATTACTTATCCCTTTGCATTCAAAGATTTTTCTAGAGTAAGGCGTCGAATCTTTGGAGTTGACCATTCCCTGTGCCGGTGGTGAATTAATGTTGTAGCTTTACGGAATCGTAATTCTGACGCTCCATACGAGAATTAGATCTAAATTTATATAGTATTTAAATACCTTCTTCAGTATCAGCATTGTCTGAATTGTGGGAGAAATAAAAGACCTACCCAGAAATCGGACTAAAGTTTAACAGCATAATAATCAAGCACTTGATTTCGGCAAATGTCAGAGGCTACACCTATTTTAAATTGACCGAGACTTCATACTTAATTTTAATTGAAAGTTTCTGTGCCAAATTGTGTCATGTTCTTTCGTTCCGAATTCCCAACGGTGTCTTACTGAGTTTTGCCACAACCACAGCATCGCAACCTCCACTCCAACCAAAATAAAATGCTATGTAGTGAGAGAGAAGCTGAGAAGCAGCTGCTTTTGTGGGGTAATAAATTCAGTTTAATTCAGTTGCCAGTTTCGTTTCTGTGGTATGTTCCAGTACTTGTTGGTATGATGAGTGACCCGTTCAGAAGTAAGGTCGAGCAGTACTCACCCAAGTCGTCACCCAGGGGATCAAGGTCACCCGTTATCCCGAGGCAAGATTCCACCGGTACGCTCAAGGCAACCATTTCTCTCGGAAAGAATCCATCAATCGTCCATACTGGACCCTTTTATCTCATCAAGGAACCTCCCAGTAAGTCTCCTCACTCCCTGCTGCTGATATCAATTTATTGTGCATTCAATGGTGGGTTTGTTTGTATTTATCATTTCTAGATGAAAGCGAGCTAACAGGAGCCACAAATTTAATGGCTCACTATGGACTCGAACATGCTTACAATAAATCCAACGGTAGGAAAATTAAGGATACGCTCTCATCCTTTCTTCCTCACCTTCCAGGAAATATTGATAGTCCTGCTAGCATGGATGGAAGGTACCTACAATTCCAATTCAAGAATTCCATCCTATTCCTATGCTCTGTACTCGCTCTTCGAATTCCTGAAGAGCAACGTCATTTTGAAGAATGCGTTCTAACTATTGATTAATTTTAAATCTCTAGTGGGTTACGGATGGTCATGGACAAACCTCCCATACTTGGAAAAGAACTCTTGCAGCTTACTGGGTTCCAGTTAACAGGATTCCGGTTACATCCGGGACCGGTAAGTTCATTCAGCCTAATTTATTATTATATGAGATATCCAGCAAGGAGTTTTTCACAGTACCAAATAGTAGGTTCGTTCGTTCGTTGCGTTAGACCCTATTTTGATTCAAATTGAATTACGGTGGAGCTAATAATTTCCAAAAAAATTTCTAGCTCAAAGGACCGGATAATATATTTTTATTTTATTTTTTTACAGCTGCCGGACGCAATTCGTAATTCAATTTATAATTCTCCTCCAAAGAAGAAGAAAAAGAAGAAAACAAAAAAGAGGGAAAGCGAGGAAATGCCTCATCCCGAAACAAGTACAACTGAATTGTTAGGTGCTACTGGTGAGAAGAAGCACAAAAAGCAGAGAAGACACGAAGACGACAAAGAAAGAAAGAAACGGAAAAAAGAAAAAAAGAAAAAGAAGCAGAGACACAGTCCGGAACAAAATCAAGCCGATTCCAGCAGATAATTCCTTCCAGGTCGCATCGTACAGGATCTGTTGTAATCAAGCAACTTGAGCACACGAGCGGCTGGATTTTGTTTAGCCCTCGCTGTCTAAGAACTCAAGTTGGAACAGGGACGTTGTTGAACTTAATTAGACTGAATTGAAATTTATTTAATTGTACAGTATTGTTTTAGTACCACGGAAGTAAAGTCTAATCTGTTCCTCTTCCCACAATTTTGTAAATTACGTTATAGGATCGATTACAGGAATAGGACACATGGATGACTGCTGCCCGGGACTATAAGTAGAATGTAGTGAATCCGTAACCATGGCAACCCCTCATGTGAGGAAAATAAACGATCCAAGAGTTTGAGTTTTGAAATCATAAACACGGCTCGAGGGTGCAGGTGATTTCTTCTGTCTTCTCTCCAAAGTTATCACAGGGGTCATTTTTGTTCTTTCCACTAATTATTAAGGAAAATGAGGAACATCTTCCCTTCCTGTCGGTTGGCTCTCTTGATCCTGTGTCTCCATTCGTTGTTCGTGATTATCCACTGTGAGGGATTTGACCACCCATATGAAAAGGATCGGGCTTCCGTGGACAAGTCCGCTGTCCTCAGTTACAGTATCCACCGGATCGTCAAGCGCGGAGTTGTCTGGAGTTTTCACGGGACGAAACCAGGTCCAGAGTTGCCGAAATGTCCTTGCGAGAGGGATAGCGACTTATGTCGGGAATACGACTACTGCTACTGCCAACTGGTAAATCAAGGGAATTTAATTTCCTATGATAATGCCCGATTTCAAACTCCTGCAAAGCATTCATTTCTGTGATTTGCTTTAGGGATACCCACCACCCCTGAGCCAAGTTACTGGAGAACCATTTCTCAAGGGGTACTACAAGCAGTGTTCCACTCACAGTTCCAACGAATCCAAACTTCCAAATTTTAACAATTTATCCTTCCTGGAAAAGTATTTTGTTGCTTTCACTTCTCCTTATTGGGATTGTAAGGAACGGCAATTCCTTCCAAACGAAGTTCATCACGTCCTCTACCCCTACTTGTGCGTTAGGAAGAAGTTGATACCCCTGAAAGGAACTTTCTATGAGATCCCCCAACCTCTGACACCCCGTGCAACAAAAACTGAGACTCAGAAATATTTTGCAAGCTTGGAGCGACCCAAGTACTTTTGGCCAATCCCGGACAATAAGCACCTTCGAGCTCATAACACGTACTATAGTACTTTATTCAACAATGATTATGGCATCCAAATACCAAATCAACTCCATCTATAATTCTCCTTGTCTCCGCAGGTCCATTGGAAATGTGCATGGGCTGAAGAATAAAAATTCTCCACCAAGGTCAAGTCGAGTTGGGAGTCAGGATGGGCGTGGGCATGCCTTTGAAGTCTCAGGTCAGTAACCCCTCTTCTCTTCTCTATGCTTTCCCGCACACAAGGAGTCAGTGTGACTCTGAATGAGATCATGAGAATGACTACGGATGATAATTTCCAATCTCAAAACACCTCGTCCTTAATTGACATTAGACACTTGTTTTATTTTTAAAGCACAATTTAGCCTAAAATTACTATTCTCACGAACCACACAAGTCATACACGTGACATTGCACAAGAAGTTAAACGTAAGTTTTAGAGAGCGTAGAGTGAACATCCTAATAACCGTGTAGGTACATCCATGATATGAATCCGTTAGATATGACAGTCAATTTGTACACATGCGACGTTAGTTATAAAGACAAAGCAGGGATTAAAAAGGTGATGATGGCTACCTAGCATCCTTTAGACAAAATAACTTCACACAACGACCTGCTTAGGAATACGCCCTCTCGGTATCAAAAATAGATAAATGGTGAGAGTTTTTGCTTTTTTATGGATGCTAGGTAACCAAATCATTTCGATTATCAACTGAATACACTTTTAGACGACAATCAAAGCGGATGAAATGACAATGGAATGGAATAGTTTTGAAGTTATATGATGGTACTAGACGACACCAGCAGCAGTAGCGTCAAGAAACTTGACATATATTGAGAACTAGGAAGCCAACGATGAGAGAAGCTGTGAATAGCCTAGTAGACTGAGGACACAGGCCACAGTTATTACTCTGACGAATCCAAATGCTTAACTGAGATTAAGTGGTAGCCTAATCATTCCCATGGTATTATGCCATACATAGCATATATAATAAGAGGGTTATGAATTTAAATGAGAATCCGGTGGCGTCATGGCTCACATAAGACTGATGATATGTAATGGTTAACATTGACTTGTTGACACACGAGGCGAGAGTTACTGGCCTGCCTCTCCTAAAGAGGAATTCCTATAACTTCCAGCTAAAATTAAAATTTCCTAAATTAAGTTTTCTCCAACCAACTTTAGACTACCCTTCAGTTGTTAGCATTGACTCACAGCGTAGACTGTCATAGAATGGTCGCTGGCAATAAATTTTCCAACCAATAGATTAACTTAATAAGACGGGACTAGCTGAAGGAAACACAAGAAATGAAAGACGGGCAAAACTGAGGGCAATGATGAAGGGTCTTGTATTAAAAACTGAGGAGAGGAATCCTTGCTACTGCAGCAGCAGTGAAGAGAAAGCTGGTGAAAGTTCCCACTCTGCCTTCCAAACGGCCTCCCTGGTTGATTGATGTTTGTGTGGGACAATACAAACGGTCCAAAGGGGCCTAGAAACAAATTCAAAATTGACTCAATTACTGAAATGCTTTGAAGTTTTTCAATTTCCAATTTAATTTTATTAGTCCATCAATCAAGTCATCAAGGTCGAGCTCCACCTTCCCATTTTCTCTCCTTCCCTGTATTGTTCCTCGTCTCTCACGAAATGTTTTGTTCGCTAGACGGTACCCCACATTTTTAGAATAATAATTTTAGAGCCTCTCAGAGCTGAGAGATAAGAAGAACTCGTTTTCCCTAACTTTCCCCATCTTGCTACATTTATCTTAACGGGGAGGTATACCAGTGTTACTGTCGCCCTAGTGGGGGAGAGGAGTACTGCAATCTCCTATCTGTTAACCCAGCTGGGCGAGCGGCATCCGACCATTTTCTGAGGGAGATGAGATGTT
>Ga0194135_10002854_pt1 | contig 10549 bp, 10 predicted proteins | sample LitLau_LLRF_2013_FD_134024 | JGI IMG/M metagenome (GOLD analysis project Ga0194135, IMG submission 134024) | Freshwater sediment microbial communities in response to fracking from North America - Little Laurel Run_MetaG_LLRF_2013 (version 2) | ecosystem: Environmental > Aquatic > Freshwater >... | reverse complement strand
GAGTTTAATTAGAAAGAGAGACGAGATGGAAGTTGGTAATGAGAAGGGGAATTTGTGACAAGAATTGGAGAGGAGAGGGCAGTGGGGGTCTTTCTTTGGAGTCAAGAAAGCTTGTTCCGACTCTCTCTCTCTGTGCGAATAAGGGAGAGAGAGAAGGAATAGAAAAGTTATAATTTCATAAAGTTTACTGGGCTGGTGTATATAGACGATATTGATATAATAATAATAATAATACACATGTAATATGTGAAAGATGCCCGTCCAACAAATCGATCAGTTTTTCCTTCTTTACTTTCCCCATCCGACATCCTTCTCCGAAAGGGATTTCCCTCTTGGGTTTCTCTAAAGCTTTTATCAATATTCTCCTAAACTCCTTCATAACCAAAAACACTCTTACTACTTCGTCTTACTACACACAAAACGACAAAAGTCGCATTCTCATCTGCACACCTTCCTCCTCCTCCGTCGTGTCTTACATATTTGCATTCGCTCCGTTGTTTCACTGTCCACCTCTACTTACGCGAGTCTTTTAATGAGAACAAGTGTTAAAAATACCCTTTCACCAAAAAGTTAAGTGGTGTGGCCGAGCAAGAAAACTCAAAGAGATGAGAAACAGCGAGAGAGTCCATATCAAAATATCTTCTTTATCGATTTTTCCTTTGGTCGAGTCACTTTTTCCCTCAATTCCCTTCTGATGAACGAAATCTCCGCCTCCAAGCTTTTCTTCATATGCTCATTATAACTGACCAATTTCCAACAACGACTCTCAAATCCAATTCAAACTTGGGAAACAAGCGTCCTTCTCTCTCTCTCTCTCTCTCTCCTACAATAAACCATACACAGACATATTATATTCTTTTACTCAAACAGCTCATAATACACTTCTTCTTGTTCTTCCATGAGAGACACTCTCTACGTCAACACACACAAGCTTATATTATGCTCTATTGTGTTTTATTTCTTCCCAATTTAACATCACTACTGCTGCTTAATGAATTCGGATTAAAAAGTGTAGAGAGGAGAAGAAGCTTTTACGTGTTTCGCGTGTGTGTGTGTTGCATGTGAAAATTGTGTGTGTGTAGGATGGACGATGTGCACGTAATAATAATGTAAAGAGGCGTCCGTATGTTAGTTCATTTGCATTTTGCATATAAAAAGTGTTTACACAAGTCAAAGAACAAATGAATCCATACTCACTCCATGCACACACACCTCTTCATTCCTTATGGATGGATAAGACTTTCTCCTTTTAAGTGCTTACTTTAAAGCTCACTCTACACATTCATCATGAGACAAACTTAAACCCTTTCTGATGATGCATTGTTTGCCCTCTCACACACTTTTTTCTTTCACCCTCGACCTCTACGTACCTCATCGTATGTATTGTATGTTATATTACAGGTGTAATTACGTCTTGAGAACAAATAACAACCTTCGTTTTTTCATTTGGAGCTCCTTGTCGAATTATAAATTTATAGTGAGAAGAATGGCGATATAGTTAAAGAGAGTCTAGAGTAGAAAGTATCGATTCGCAGCAAAATCCATAATTATCTTTGATGTAAAAAGCAGACCTTCTCTCACCTGCTCCTCTCTAGCTTACAAGCAACCTACGAAGAGCTGCCCTTTAGAAAGACGTGAAATGAAGTAGTTTTAGAGTTTGTTGTTATGAACGAAATGGAGTGGGGAGCAATATCAAGGGAAAAGCCATTATAATACACATGTACAGTCTCTGTATAATAATATCTCTCCTCGTCCATGTATCTATAGACAGAAGAGAATGTTTCACTTGTAATTTCCTCCTGGAGACGTACATCGTGTGTGTGTAATTTGGACGAGTGTAATAAGTTTGAAATGTATCGGTGTGGTGAGGTCTCCTTCATTTAATTCTGTTTGCATTTCTTTCCGTTCAAATCTACGAGGCCATTAATTTATAACTGCGCTTCTCCTCCAAACCACCTTCATTCATTTGATTGTTTGATTTCCATCTGCCTTAACGCTTTGCGCAAAAGAACTAACTCTCCGACGACTCACAGTCGAAGGCAGCTTAGCTCGCATAAGCTACGAAACCAAAGCTTTGAATTTAATTTGTATTTCTCTCTCTCCATGCCATTTTATTGTTTTATGACTTGTAAACTTACTCTCTTTACGAACGAGTGAAAATCTTCTCTCGTTCTAGACTACTACTATGCGGACTATATACGTCATTGCTAATAATGCAATCATCCTCTAGTAGATTTACATGGAGAGAGAGAGAGAGTAATAAGATTATTTTAAGAGGAAATAGTCCATGTTAAGAGCCGTAAAGTTTTAAAGTATTAAATTGAGGGAACAAAAGTAGAATGGTGTATTGTGTTGGAGGAAGGAGAGTTATGAGTTGAATAAAAAGAGAAGTTGTGTAGTAAAATTGCAATTTATAATTTGTCTCGGAAGAAAGAGAGAAAGGGCATGTTGTGCGTTGTTGGGGAAAGAAGTAGAAGTGTAGTCGGGTTATTAGGTAAGAAGAATGGGATGTGAGCGAGTCTCTGAGCACAACAACATATGAAGGCATTTCTCCTTTTATTCGCGAGAAAAAATCTTCGGAGGAACCATTTAGAAATGAGACTGGAAGGCAATTCACAACTTTGTTTGAACATATTAGATTTTTGAGTGGTAAAAAATAGAAAAACTTTAACTTTTTACTCCCATCAATTCAACTTTGTTCCACTAAACAAATTTTTTGGAACTCTATAGGAGAGAGAGAGACAAACTTTTGAAATAAAAAAGAGACTTGATGACAGTTTGAGTTCCTCCTCTACCTTCTCCTGCGATATATACGCATTTATACACATGCACGACCGTGTATATATATACTCGTCGTTTCTTGCCTAAACATAAAGTAAAGTCGGTCAGTCCAAGACATTTGGAGACAATGAGGGACGACTCATCACACGAATATGTTCAACATTAAAAAGATTAGAGTGGATGAAGGGATACATGCACCACTGACTTTTACGACTTGAGGAACAGTTTAAAAATCAATGTATGTATAATATATAGTTCGCTCTACTTAAAACGTCCAGAGAGAAAGTCCAAACCATAATTTCTTTCCGAAAACTTTGAATTTTATGGAAATGGACGGAGGAAAAATATATCGATACCTCAAGGAAACGATCCATCATCTCTCTCACTATTTTTACCAGCAGAGAGCACACAAATAATATATATATATATGTATAAACATACATATAGATTCCCCCTCTCTCTTTCTCTGCTATGGCCTTCAACTTTCTCCCGACCTTCAGTGTTATACCAACGTACTCTCTCGTCTCTTTCGCTGCTGGTGTGACAAAATAATTTTTCATTTTACAATGTCTCCAGCCAAAAACTCCTCCTTTCCTTAAAAGCCATTTGTCAATCAGAAGGGAAATCAATTTCTCTTTCTTTTCAGTCTCAATGGGCTGGAAACTATTATTTCACTATTGATCATCTCTCTCCATGGATCGTTGCATGAAATCGAAGAGCCACGGTACTCTTCAATGTTATCAAATTAATTGTTGTGAGACAATGTTGGTACATGAGATTTTATTATTTTATTATGAGGTGTAATTATTGAGTTAGGCTAAAAATAAGTGTGTCGGCGATTGTTAAGGAACAAAAGTGTGTACGACCAGTGGAAACTCGTCGTCATCAGTACCGTATTTAGCAGTTTTGTGTAAAACAATAGATATGGTTTTAGAAAATGTGGTACAAAGTCCAAAGGTCTCTGAGATTGAATTGAATGACAGAAAAATCATTAGGAATGGATTTATGGCTTGAATTAACGAAACACTTGTGTATTTTAGTTTATTTGCATGCGCCAAATGATTTTGATCAAGTACAATTGGTAATTAGTATTTATAAAATTCATTCAGTGGAAATTGATGAGTTAATTATGGAGAAGTTGGGAATGTTCAACTGGTGAGGCACAAAGTGCACAGCGTGTATGATTAAGCTGTTGGTGGTGTAGAATAATGTAGAATTATATTGTGGTGCCTCTATAATTATCAGGAGGAGCCATATCATCATCAGATGAGTTTGAAAGGCCAGGTGGATTAATAGCAGACTCGTTAAATTATACAAAATGTAAAGAGAACTTTTATTGCGCGAGAATCTTTCTCTATCCATATGCATAACCATCTGGCCTTCCAAACTTCCAATCTGAACTCTATATATATTTTCTATATAGTTCTCGTCAAAATTAAATATCATTATGCGTTCGAATAAACTTCCCGAGACGGCTTATAATGATTATTATATGATGTCGAATCTCTTGCTTCACAATAAATGCAAACCAGTTTAATTTTCCCTTTGTCAGCGTTAATAAATGGAATCCAAATATTTGTTCCTTGATGAGCACCCTAAAAATATTAAATGAGGGACCCCTTTCACGCGTTTATTATTACCAATAAGCTTGCACACAATAACTTCTACCAACCAACGTTTATTTAACTTGATAATCAGCAGATTTCTTCGCCATTCTATAATAATTCTATCTGACATTCCTAAAGTATCTACACACATATAAACGTCACTCTTCTTGTCAATTACTTAAGCATTGCAAAGCATACATACGTTATATTTGCATATTAGCATTTTATACATTAGATGTACCATTTCAATTTGATAAGTTTCCACTCTCACATAACATTTCCAAAGAGCCTTCCTAAAAATCGTGCATGCTTGTATCTCCCCAAATTGATTTATAGTTAATGCTTGAACAATGAAACGGTTTAATTGCTCTTTCGAAATCTAATTTCCTCTGAATAAGAAGGGGTGGAAATTTTGCACAGCAATTTTATGGATTCTTGGTATTTCGCAATATTGAGCAAAGCTAGCGTTGAGTATAAGGCACATTTTGTATTAGAGAGATGTTGTCCTTTCAATTAAGAGAGTAATTAAGTGAAGGATGAGATCATTTAGAACTTATATGTGCACACACGCCGCACACACACACACACAGACGAATATTAAAGCGCAGCACCCATAAAATTGTGCTTGCTACTGCAAATATAATTGGGCTCATACATGTAAATTATTACTGCACTTGTTCTGGATCGTTTATGTGAGAAGTGAAATAGAAGAAGACGATGAGAGTCGAGAGTGTTTTCTTCCTCAGAAATTCATTCCATTTCCTCTGATGTAACAAACAGGGTGCTTTGTTGACTATACAGAATTCGACAATTATGACTATTCTAAAGTAATTATATACACACTGGAGAAAGTGTGCAAACAGGTCTTATAGAACTACAAATGGAAATGGAATGAAGCAGTTGATGGAAAGTTAACATATTATATGAATATAGTGGTATGCATATTATGTATAGATTTTGTCTCCGCGTAAGTAGAGAGTCAACCAACTTCAATAACCTCATAGTACACAGAAATTTCTGAAATGAGCGTTATTATGCAACATGGAAAATGAATATTAATTAAAACCCTATGTGTGTGTATATAGGTACAAGTATAAGAGAGGAGTGATGGTTGTTGCGTAAACGTTAATGTATTATTGTTTGGTATGAAGCATTTGAGTAAACTTACGTCATTAATAATGTTGTCACTAGTCTTAAAATTAAAAATTAGTTTGATTGTTTAGAAGTACGTATGTGTAACCATTAGATAGAGAGTGTGCATATAATGATAAGGATATAAGGAGACGATTGAGAGTGTAATAATTGTTGTTAATTTGGTAAATGTTGAAATGCGTGGAATGTGTGTGGATTTTGAATTAATAGAGAGTTTAAAGCGGTCCATACCTAAGATATGGAAGTAAACACAATCAATCAATCATTCATCATCTCTCTGCCTTGTAAGTCAATCGACAAACACTAGTCTATGTATGGTGGAGCCTTCGGAACTACAAAAAACACGGTGAACATAGCTACTAGTCATTATTATGAGAAAAGAAGAGCAGCAGAAGAGTCTTAATAGTTGAGTAGCAGTGCGGGTCGTCGTGCGACTACATAGTGTTGTTAATTGTTGGCGTGCTAATTAACTAAAAATGACGTTCACACTGCAACTTGTCTACAACTCGGGACTCTCGTCGAGGAGGAGTTTTTATTTATTCCTGGGGAACCTGAGAATAAGCAGAGGCTCGCGTGGACATATATAACATGCGTTTTTATCCGACCGACAGGATGAAAACTGACATTTCAAATAGTTCCTATTTTTGAACGGAGAAAGTTTGTACTATAAGAACACGGAGAAGTTCTCTAGAGAAAAAATAGGTTAAAAAACTACTTCATCTGATGAACACTTCTAAAATGTATTATTGGTGCTTGGTATTGATGATGCTCGCTTGGTAGTACTAGGAGATGAATATCTTATATCATTTTTATCCATTTTTTTACGTACACGAATCGTAACCAAGACTATTATAAACTGATAGGAGAAACTGCCACTTGTGTAAATCCAATTGTTGTCAGTGATTCCTCTCTCGGTGGTATTAGTCACTTATTTATGTGCTATGCGAAATATATATAACGAACCTAAGGTACTTACTAAATTAGGAGCTACATGACTGTAATTGTTGGGCCTTAGTTGTTATATGCATTTATATATGCACTTTACGCAACTGCAGAGCATTGTGATGTTATATGATGAAAGGTAGTCCCTTGTTTCACGACAGTCTCACATCCTACCACCAAATCAACCTTATATTTACACTGACTAAATTACGGCAGAATATTACTACAAAGCAGGTTGCATTCGTGTGGAGAAGAACTACAACATTATTTACCTATCCGTATCACTTTCGCATCAAGGAGCATCAACAATGGAACCTCAAGCAGGACTTACACGTCTTAAAAAGATTCCTTCAGGTCATATGTGTAAAGGAAAGATTGACACTCTCTCTCACTCGTAATCAGAGAAACAATTCTTGGAGAATCAAGTTCTCGTATATACAAGTCAACTACAAAGCAAAAAATAAAAAAACCGATCAAGAGAGCCACCCAAAAAGGCATTTCTGACAAGAAACATTAAAGAAAGCATTTGTAATTAATGTTAATTGACTTTTATAACGATAGTTGATTTGATAGATTAACGAAAAGAAGCTAAGTTAGAGTATGTACACTCACGAGAACAACGACAACCGTGACTACAGGAGAGAGGTCACTTTTATGTAACACAGACAGGTATACACACATGACAACACATATAGTTGAAAAGCTCCTAATGATTATAAGGTAGTTCTCATACACTTGCAGCTGAGGTCTGCTTCGTGTCAAAAGGTCAGCAGGTTAGGTGGTGGCTGTGTGTGTTTAAGTGACGGTGTGGGTTTATTAGATAGGCTTATTCTTTATCTCCGAGGTTCACGTATAGGTTAAGGAAAGCAAGCAGGGAAGTAGAGACGAGGGGCGCACTTCACTGGATCCGTTCCATTAAACACACAGAGTACAACTTTGCTAGGGATACATAGAAATGATATATATATATATATTTATAGATCTAAGGTTACCACAACTACAGACAAGGAAGCAAGGCGAGGCTTCCACCTTATAAACTTAAAACAGATAGACCTAATTAGATTGAAATCTAATTTACGTGTAATTATCAAAGTAAGGGCATGAATGGTATCGATCCTACGGCAGAAGGAGAACCTAAGACAATTCACTCGAGACTAAATGAATCCCTCGACTCCTTATATAAAAGGGATTTAAAAACCTTAAAAGTATTTCTTGTCAGGAATGTCACGACTGGACACACTTTTCTACTTTACTTCTGGCACATACAAACTCACACACGCATACACTAGATATATATACATATATATTACTTACATACACACACACACATTTCTCAGTTTAAAGGAAAACACACAGATACACTATATGGCAGGGGACTAATTAATGTACAAGAAGAACGAGAGTAGTAGAGATAATACAAGCTTTTTTAGCTGGAAGAAAGATCGATCAATAAAAAAATCGATTAGAAACAAATTCTCTAAAAGTACCACTCTGTTACTTAATGAGAAAGTCACCGGAGGCAGAAATACACTGAGACTGTTTAACTAAATATTCTAAAAGTAACATAAAGTGTTAAAGTACTTACTGAATGATGATGATGACTTGATTTTGGGATTCTTCCAATAATGTCCGAGGAGAGTATTTTATGGCAGTTGGACATCGAAGAGTTAGTTTAGAATTCTTAAGATGTATTCTATATGGTCTTATACTCCTACTACAACTATTATACACACCCATTACAATGGTTATAGAGTACCAGGAGGTATATATAATAAATATATATACACGCAGAGAGTAATTAAACTTATTGCTAGAGTATAGTTATCATCATCTTGAATGTAACAAATATAGCTTGATCGCTTTCTGTGTAAGAATTAATTCGACTGCTGCTGGGAGAAAAGCACCTTAAAACTATTAAAATTATATGGGCGACTAGTGAGCATCTAAACTATAGAATTATATTTACATTCGAATGAGTGTATATAGTGGAATTCCAGATTAGAAATACTTCTTCACGTATATACTAATTGTAACATAATTACACGGAGATAGTTGATGAACGTACGATGATAATGAGGGTAGTAAAGTCTATATATATATAAATACATGTATGATTATGAATTAGGGTGTGTGTGAGACGGGTACTTAATAATATTACTTCTACATGGACTTGTGTAGTAGATGACTTGTGGACTAACTAGGAAATCACTCACACACACAAGAAGTGGACATCCAACCAGCGACACTATACTAACCGTTATTTCTTTATTAATTTTCAAACTCACTGAGTAGCCTTTTTTGTATCTGAGATAGGTCGACCCAAGTCTTTTGTATTACAAATGTACCGGCAAAACGGTGTTAAGTGCCACGGCTTGTGGTCGACCTGCCCACACCACCGAGAGATAACATGCATTTTTTTAAAAATTGTAAAAATTTTAAAATACCAAAATTTCTAAACGATGATCTTCAGCCACAACAAGATGATAACGAATGAACCATAAAATTTATTTAAAAATAGAAATGACAAAACTGGTCTTTATCTTCATCATTCAAGTTTAATTGAGTTTACAAGAATAAGTTTCCAACAAAGTCGATTGTAGCACGGAAATTACAAATAGAAAAAAATACACTTTGGGTTGTCATCGATTGATATTTTGTAAGTTTCGGGAATAATTGTGATTCGTACTATATACATAATTAATAAATTTACATTCTCCCTGCGTAGAGTCGTTCTTCAATTTGTTATTGTTACTTATTATGATTGTAGTGACTTTCCATACATTCGTATATAGTGTTATTTGTGTGCATAGTTTTAGAGATTCTATTATTAGATATTAAAAATTCCAATCAAAAACTTATTTCCATGTGCGACGTTATTCTTCTTATGTGTGTATGTTTTCTTGTTATGCGAAAATAATAAATGTGTAGCAGTTTTGGAAATGGAGTGTGCAAATTAGATGAAACTTTGTAAGCAATTCACACACACGATAACTTTTACATCCTATAAGGTCTTGAGTGTAATTTGCACTTGCTTAATGAGTGGAAAAGCCAAGAAGTAAAGTTATCTGGTTTCCTAAATGAATGTACATGGCGTTATATGCAAATTATAATGAGTATGATATGCCACCCTGACTATGTTATTAACTTCAATTTGCTTGTTTGTAGTTCTCTTGCATTGATTACGTAACTTATTGTGTGCTCTTCTTAAATTCTTGTTCTGATATGCTATAAAAGTATTTGTACGAATAAATATGAATGAGATGTGTATTAAAGTCAAAATGGGTTTTATTCCTTCATTGAAGTTGGCATGTACATCGTAGAAAATACACTGCAATTTATTAATAAGTAGGTCATTTATTATTGATTGGGTTGCATAAGATACGCGTATACATATTCTCGTCTTCTATACTGCTCTGCTTGGACAATTGGCAAATGTGTATAATACATATCGCATTGACGATATCAATTCTGAGAAGACACTTTCCTACGAGATGACCTATTGGAAATTTGGAAAACATTTCAGTCGTCCTGAAATAACGTTCACTGGATGGAGAATCGGATGAAGGGAAAGGCATTTCGAAACAGAGAGTGAGAAGCGCGCACAGGACAATTTAACATTTCATGTATATAGTTCTTGGAAAGCATGGAACGACCCATGCTGCCTAGGAAAAGGTAAGCAATTAAAAATGATGAATGCTTTTGTCCTCAGCCATCCCCTGTGCTTTCTTTTTCTTCATCTTTGAAAGACGGAATAAGACGAGGAAGGAGCTTACTTCACTGAGCTCCAACCTACGCAACCACACACACACACACATACACACACCACAACATGAAGAGTTATTAGCAGACATTCTCGCTGCCAAAAAAATCCAGCCAAACACAATACAATCCAATTCATCCATATGACAGTGAACGATGAGATAATCATTTAATGACAACAATTAAATCCTATTTTGCTCATTCATTCTATTTCTTTCATTTGCTCGAACAAATCACTCTTGGAGGATTGATTGTCTTCTTCTGATAAAAATTAATGTCCGAGTTTTATAAACGCCATTTTAAAGCTG
>Ga0194135_10002853_pt1 | contig 10551 bp, 4 predicted proteins | sample LitLau_LLRF_2013_FD_134024 | JGI IMG/M metagenome (GOLD analysis project Ga0194135, IMG submission 134024) | Freshwater sediment microbial communities in response to fracking from North America - Little Laurel Run_MetaG_LLRF_2013 (version 2) | ecosystem: Environmental > Aquatic > Freshwater >... | reverse complement strand
TCTCTGGAGAGTCAGCTAGAATCACATAAAATAACTTTCATAAGAAAAAACTTTTTCCCCAAACATGGAAAAACATAAGGGAGAGACGCCAGAAAGGCGGCACTGTGTTACATGAAGTTAGTAACAACTTATACAAACAATTTCCCTCTTTATTTGAAATGGCACAATTTTCTTCCGTTTATGGCAGATTATCTTCAATTTTCTGCTTATTGTGTCCTTGCCTGAATAAAAATCCCGAGATCCTCCTTGTTGATCTTTTTTGTAGGACCGAAAGACATTCGGAAGGATTTCATTATAAAAAAAAAGGAAGGTTAACAGGATCGTAATTTCCCTCTTTCTCTCTTGAAAGGCGAATAATAACGACACATGTATTTCCGCAGGTCAGGAAGAAGCGGTCATAAATAGAGAAAATTGTTTGCTCATCTTTGCCCCATCATATTGTCTGAAATTTCTCATAATCTTGTACGGGCAAAATTGTTTTCCTTTCGTCTCTGGTTTTATATTCGCAGATAAAGTATATTGGAAATTATCCGGATTTATAAGCGTCTCCATTCTCTTGTCGTCTTTCATATGAAGTCAAACTATCAAAGATTATTTTGAAAATAGAGTTTCTGTGGGTAAAAGTTTTCCACTTTGTGGTTTATGAAGACCAAGAAGTTCTGGGATGTTGACGATTTGGTTGAGGGAATTTAGGCAGTTCGAAAACTTTGCCTATCCACTGTCAGGATTGAATTTATTGAATTCGGTGCGGGTCATTCCGAAGTCAAAAGACAACTTCTCAAATACAGCATATAAAAAGCATTCGGTTCAATAAATCCTTTTGAGTTTGCAAAAAAAAGTAGCTCAGTCTCCTGTGGACGCAATAAGGACGAAGAAAGATATGGAGGAAGGTTTCTCAGAACGAGATTCATGTCTTTGAACGGCTAGTAAGAAATTAAGTGAACGACTACTTCCTGTGTAAGCCTCTTTGAAGAAGACGTTCTCCTTTGGATTTCTCTTCCCATTTTTTATTACACGCACTGTCGGAGTTTTACATTGAAAGGATTTCGGATGTTTTCCTTTTCAGTTGACAAACAGAAAGAAAGGAGCAAGAACTTCTTCCAATCTTATTTTCTTCAAAGAGTGATTTAAATCGGCCCACGAGCAATTGCAGGAAGGCAAAAAATAAGCAAAAACACTACAGGAGAGAGAAAGTTCTTGAATCCGCCAACTTCCACTTTCTTGCCTTTCCATCTCCTCTTTCGCCTGATTGAAAAATAAAATTGGATTTTGTAACTTATAAGTAAAAAGAGTGAGTTTTAATCAGAACGAGCAGATCTTGTGTAAACTTGAACCTGGAAGAAAATAAATTTTCAAGCAGGTAGAAATATATTGGATTGGAAAAAAAGAAGAAATTGGATTCCAGAACCTATTTTTTTAGTTCAACAAGCTAATCTCCGTACGTTGATTGAAAAGAACCTTATTTCAAGTTAGAAATGTATCTGAGCAAGAAAACCATACTTCAAGCCAAGATTGAACAGAGATTTGCCTCTACCTCAAAGCTCTTCGGATTTACTTTTTACCCAAGTAGCGAGCAGCATTTCGCGAATCGCGTAATTTGAACATTTAATTTAAAAACCTTGTGAGCTGCGACGTACGAATAAGTCGTGTATTTGATACATCTAACTTCATCTCTTATAGGCCAAATTTGTGCCGACGGAATCCTTTGACCTTAAGCTTAAATATGCTGGAGCAGGCGGGGTATTGCGTATAATGCAGTTTCCGTCATTCAAGAATGTCTCATTCAAATTCAAATTCAAATTCAAATGAGAGGTTAGATTTCTTCGTCTACTTTCTAATTTATGCCTCTTCACATCTACAAATCTTCAGAAAATTGCTGCAAAGAAAGCGGAAGCGGTTCTACGCTCTGTTAAGTTCCCGAATCAAAACAACCACGCATGGACATGTTAGACGTCTAAAATGGAATAAATGAAAACCAGGATGGTGTTTTTCATAAAATAAGTGGAGTGAGACGGAAATTGAAAATTTCACTTCGCCGAATAGTTTTATGCCTCGACGGACTTCCTCTGCCCGTATTTCTCTTCGCAAACTTTCAAAATAATGTATAAACAAAATTAGCAAAGGAATCAGCTACTACTCTCTCACCCTGAACTCTCTGGCGCTTTACGTTATACTTGTGGAAAGAAAGGGCAAGGCGAGGAGGAATTAAAGATAGTAATTAGGCCCACACACTCAAGCATTAAAAGCAAACAGCATGCCACTCCCAGGACACCCCGTTTACAACAAACTGAGCTGATCCTCCAAATCCCGATTTTGTTCGTTGCTCTGAAATGGATGAGAGAAATTTGAAAGCTCGTCAGCAGTGAAAGTGTTTCCTCGGAATTTTAATTATGCGCAACATCGTGGGACAAGAGAAGGAAAGAAAGATGGATGATGGAATGCTTGAAAATTAATAAACCATAGGAAACATCCAAACTTCCGTCGGCTCCCGCTCACCACTCAGCGGGGAAAGATCAAAATGAGCACACGTTTCATTTACAACGTCACTCATTTCTTTTCTGTATCCGCCACCCCTGAACTTTCTAAAAGAAATTCCTTCCTATTCATCTGTTTATGGTCTGTGTCTGTATAACAAATAAATAGGACATTAAATACCGAGACATGGAATTGTTGACTTTGACAAATTTTTATACTCTTGCCGATTTCTTGACACGAAAAAATTAAATTAAAAAAAAATCTCAAGATTGAAAAAGACAAGAAATTTGTTAATTCTTTTTACTGTTTTTAATTAGGGCTTCATATTTGATTTTGTTGAATAGAAAGACGTCTAGATTTTGGGGTACGTTTGCTTTATTTTGATCAAGAGCGATTGCAGTAAAACACTTTGAGAAGAATCCTTCCAGGAAACGTTCTCTCGATATTGGCAGTTGGACGGATTCATAAAAAACATGGAAACCATAGAGGCATAATAATTCATCCGAAAACAGTCTCTTCCCTACTGCGTCCCGCCTAGGAATAGTCTGCGTCTTTTTTAAATCCACTCCACTTTTGCTAGAGAAAGGTCACTTGGTTTCACTTAAACTGTGTTAGAGAGGAAGGACTTGGAGAAAGAAGTAGTTAGGTGGAGGTGATAAATTAGGGCGCTTTCTCCCAATTCTATTTCTCTATCTCTGGTTCACTTGAGGCTTTGCCTTGGTAGAATGAGGCAATAGTATAGACCAACTTATTGATTTACTGAGCACTAAAATTCCTCATCCGCGTTACATTACATGGAGGGTTTCTACTTTTTTCCTGTAGGGAATTATAATATAAAAGAATTGAAGAACTTACTTCCTCCCAGCAGGATTTCGGTACTACCACTGCCGCTATTTGTAGCATTACTGTAGTTCACGGGTAGGATCTTCTCTCCTCTCTGATGTTCTCCCTCAAATTCAGTGATTACCGTCCCAAAAAGTAGGCAGAGGATCCAACACACTCCACTCCCACCCAGATTCATCTACAAAAAAGTACGAGGAGAACAAAAACTTTAATTAAAACAACACAAGCAGCACTTAATTTGAGGTTTCGAATATTTCTTTCCTTGCTTTTCCTTAATTGGCTATTATGTAAATCGCCGTTACCAAATGCAAAATGAAATCAGAACAAATAACACTTTGGGATAAGGATCTGCTTACCCATAAGAGAAAACCGGTGTTTTCTTCTTCCCACAGTAGAAATCTAACCTCTAAGAATGCAAAACACCAGCATACGGCCAAACCCGTTTCTTGAGTCAGATTCTTCGGGTTCAATGCATTTTCCAAGTGCAAAGGAACAAGTTTCTCAATTTAACTTTCACACTCAAACCAGAAGGCTCGGCGCAAAGAAGTGAGAGAAAGTGTTTAAAAAAAAATCTTGAACAAAGGAGCGACAGAGATAAAACTTTTCTATCCCAACTTCGAATGAGTCAAGACTTTAAGAAATTACTATATAAAAAAGGAAGCAAAGAATGTTGCACCATTATACACTTTGGACTTATAGGTTAGTTCAAGCGAAACTATCGGAGGAGCGGAAACGTTTTCTTCTAGACTTGTGAGGCGTCATAGGAGGTTTAGAGCTCACATGTCGCTGCCGATTTGTTTCCTCATCCCTTTTATTTTCGACATCCCAGATGAAATAGTGAGTGAAATGACTTCCTTTCTTTCATCCGCCTTTCTACCCATTTTCTCATCTTAAATAAGAACGAAAGAGAAAAGGGATTTCAAGAAGCGTCTATTTGTTTCCAGATTCTTCTTTTGTTTGCCACACATCAACGAACATGCACATAAAACGAGTGGAAACACAAGGAACTACGGACAAGAAGAACAAAATGTAAACCGATGTAGTGGGGTGACTTTGGTGTATGACCGCACACACAATCCTGCAAGTACTTGTGCTTTATGTTTGAGATTTTCAACAAAAGTGACGCTCTGGCGACGCGGTAAAAACCATGGAGGATCGCCGCCATGGTTCTGCCGACAAATCCGATTAAGTAGTTTAGTCTAAACCTAAAGCGGTTTTAGTTACACAAATCATGCGACAGAATCCGCGCTTGGTGGAGAAGGCGGCTGTTCAATCCAGAAGTTGCAATAGTTACAGAGACCCATTCTAATTAAAACAGATCATTTGGAGGTCGATAGCGATACTATTGCTCATACTTCGATTCCTGGAAAGCGTATAGCATCTACTGTGAATGACTTACAACTGAATTTAAGCTAACTTCAAAAAACTCTTGCCTTGAAAATTTCAATTTCAATTTCAATTTCAAAGTTTCTGCCAATTCGGCTCTAAAATGCAGGGAGATCGTAACTCAGCAACTTCTGGCCAACCAGTGTAGAGACTGTCAGTCTACTTACAGAAAGACGCTTTCATTTTGTTTATTTTTCTTCTGGTCTCTTTTTCTAATATGGTTGATGGGATAAAGACACAGCCGATTCTGTTCAGTTGGCTGAATACAGACTAATCGATTGGGAAGGATGTTCATGTCCAAATGAATCTTTTCTTGTTGACATACTTAGAGCATTTCGGTGGACATATCCATTCCTTCCCTCAACTCTCGCATTCTCTTCCGTACACGTCTTTAAAGAGGGCATTTAGGAAAGTAATATAGAAAAGAATGATGCTGCTCCTGCTTGTGAGAAGTAGACTCAATAGCTTTCAATTCCTACACAAACTAGAAAAAATCACAAAAAATAAAAATTTTGAGAATAAAATATTGATGAACGGCAAAAGGCATGCGGGGATGTCAAATATAGTTAAAATACGAAATGGCGACAAGTATTCCCTTTTGACAAAATTGTAAGCTTCGGCTCCGTTGGGTGGTGAGAGCTGGGTGTGAAGAAGGGGACATGGCAACGAGGATTCAAATTAATTACATTTTAGTTGTCTCTTACTGAAAGGCTGAGTGGAAATGAGATAACCACTGAAATATAGAGATTAATTAGAGACACTCAAGACGGCATGGAGAAATTGAAACCTTTGCAAAACTATTCGTACATGTTAATACTGCCTAGAATTTAGCAGTGTTGCTCGTCGTCGGAGTGAGAGACGAGAGAGAAAGGGGACAGGAATTTGTATAAAGTCGTGCTAAGTGAAGCTTGCAACGATTTTCATATTCAGTCAGTCAGCCCAGGGGTTTAAGGTTTCAACCCCATGAAACACAAATGCATATAAAGAGAACAGAGAGAAGTAGAAAATAAGCTTCAATTTCAAACAACGCTCTTTTGAAATCGGTCAAATCTGTTCAGCTGAAGACGGTTGAACGCGTTTACCACGACCAGGGTACACGGCTGGATGAAATGAGGCCAACGTTAATTAATTCGGCTCATGGTCGTATACCACTATAAAAAATGTGTTTTACTTTAGTGAAAATTTTCTTTTTGCCGAATTTTACATTCTGATTGTTTATAGTTTTGTGTTTTAACTCCTGGAACAGACAGATGAAAGAGAAAGAGAAATCTTAAATGGAAATAGGGACGGGTAGAAAAATTGTAGAAAAGTCTCCTATTTCGATCTCCGATCTTGTTTACATAATGTTTACGATAACAATTTTTGTGCGTTATTCTCGTTTCTTCACATTTTGTCTCTTCCGACTTTCTATGGCTTTTCTTTGATTTCCTTTCCGTTTCTTTACTATACAGAGCGACGGAGGAATTTTCTCCAGCGGCTTCTTCCTTTCTTCTTCTCTCTTTTGCCTATGATTTCTGAGTAGAACTTAAAGATAAAAACTTAAGATTCTTAATGCAAAACCTGTTTCCATTCCATAAAAATGCAACTCAGATGAAATTTATAGCTATCTTTAATTTAGGTGGCGAACCGGTTTGGATGAAAGTCCATAACATAAGCAAGGAAGAAGTATGCAAATCAGTTTTTTAGCAAAGAATCTTTGGACTTAACATCACAAATTGTAGTGGTGATCAATTTAATTTTCGATTGTGTAGCCTATTTGTACTTACAAGTCTTAAAATTAATGGACAAATAAATAAAAAACTCCTCCTGTGTCAGCGTTGATGGTGAAGTCTAATATAAAATTTATTACCAAATTTCGCTTAAATTGGCGCATCTTGGATTAAATTAAACCAGATCACCAATTGTTTCATAACCAAGTGTCAAATCAGACAGGAAATTTTTAAATTACATTGGTGCAACGAAAAAACTTCTGTTGGATCATCCTACAAAAATTCCCACCATCTTAACTCCCGCCAACTCCTCGGAGTCAGTCGAACACTCAGTTGCCATTTACGAGCAAATTCAAAACAAAAAGTGGAAACGCCTTGCAATTGGTTCGATCAGTCCGGTTTCCATGGATTCGAAGTCGATTGAATTACATGAAATTATATCCAACAAGCTTACGAAGCAATCTCAGGAACTGGAATCCAGTTTGGAGCCAAATTTCGAAGCATTCGAGAAGTTTGGAGGGAAGCTGAGGGCAAAACGGGTGAACTTTTGACTCAAATTGCGTTGCCAGAAGACAGTGACCAGTACGTATGTACCCCATTGTATTGGACGCCATGATTCAAACTTATGCCTTCAAGCGGGTATTTGCCAAGGCGCAGTTGCAAAAAGGTCAATTAGTGCTACCGGTTGGAATACGAAAATTTCCATGGTTTTCAATAGAACCAACACCAGTGGTGTATGCATACACTACTTGGGATGATTCAACGGACGAAGGAACTGGGGATGTACGCCTGTACAGTGACCAAGGAATTTTGTTGGGACTTATGGAAGGCATCCAATTAATGACAACGAGCGACCATTCCTTCCTGAGGGCATTACGGGCCGAAGAGACGGACCTGCCTGAATTTATGCACGAAATTTGGAAACTTTCTGAAGGTTTCACATAAAACAGGATTTCGATGCCCATTGCTGTTGAACCAAATGAAATCGGTCCAAATTTGAAGGAAACGCTTAAGTTCATCCGCCAATATGAAAGCACCAAGTGCTTATGTAGTAAATATATACATTCAGCGACGACGCTGGCACTAATCCGGAGTATCGTTCATTGTAACTGGGAACTTCCGCTCGGAAAATTCGTGGATTTGGAACAAGTGCGCAAGCGGCTTCCAGCGCACCTGCAGAAAACAAAGTTTCTTGAATTTTGTTTGGATATTTTGGAAGTGGAAGGCTACCTTAAGCGTAGTGACGGAGAGTGGAAGGTAATTGGGCTGCTGCCGAGTGTTGCCGAATCCATGGCAAAGATTGAAGGGCTAATGAACAAAGCGATTCAAATTTGTGGCCGTGGGGAAGCAACAGTTTGCTTGGCGAATCGAATTATTGACAACATTTCAGATGTACTCGATGGAAATTTGAGTGTTTTGGCTCTTATGTTTCCGGCTAATTAAAATGATTTTGGACTTTAACGTTTTTACACGGAAGGTAAACAAATATCATGATTGTTTATATATTATATTGCTTATGCTCTCCTACACGAGAAAATGTAACTAAAACTCGCAAATCTAGAAAATATGCGCATATTGAATATTAAAATTTCTTTGACTTTCAGCTGAAGGACACATTTATTGCAGCGATCTACTAATCTCGTGCCTACTTGATTGTATTTCCAAAATCCGAGAGCAGAAAATTTCAAGAAAAATTCATATTTTGGAGGTTAGAGCTGGAACCGGCGCCACCACTGGAATACTTCTTGCCAAACTAACGCAACTTAGAGTCTCATTTGAATACACTTTTACCGATATTTCTCCACAATTTGTCTCCGGCGGAAAAAAAAACAATTAGTGGAACATTCAAATATGCACTTCCAAACTTTGAACATTGAAGAAGATCCGCTTTCTCAAAGCTTCCCACCAAAACACTTTGATTTTGTTATTGCCCTACAAGTTTTCAATGCCACACGAAATTCGCGGGAAACCTTACAACACCTAAACGTGCTTCTTCGTCCTGGCGGCATGCTACTTTTCACGGAACAATTAGCTAGCCTTCGCTTCGCTGTAATATCCTTTGGACTGCTGGACAGTTGGTGGAGAGGTGAAGATGCACGGAAATTTGGCCCTTTAAATGACGTGGACGGATGGCAGAAGTGTCGGGAGGATGTTGGATTTGAGAATTTGGGAGTAGCTAAAATCCTGGATGAACATTCAGGAGCAATTTGGGCAAGGAAACGACACTGCGTGTCTCCATTACACCATGTTGAGAGAAACCAATCTCAAAACGCGTGGTTGGTAGTTGATGACGGACCTGAGCTTGTGCACTATTTGACAAACAAACTTGAATTTTATGGAAGGAATGTCCAGAAATTAGGCATGGGAAGAATTCCATTACAGCTGGCAGAATTTCAGCAAGTTTTTAATAGCACTTCGCAAAAGGGATCGAAACTCGAAGGAATTTTGTTTTTATGTACAAAAAGCATAAAAGAAGATGAGATGGAAGCTCAACAGATGCAAATTTGTGTAACTCTTCTACATTTGTGTCAAGCAATGGTGTCATATTCTGCAGAACTGAGACGTCAACCCCGCTTTTGCGCTATATTGGAGACAGTGAAATTGGGAGCCCATTCGGTGCCACAATTTGGGGGTTCGTAAAATCGTTATGTGCTGAAAATACTGAGATTCCTTTTGTCATAATAGACAGACGTCACAGTCACACCACAGGATGAAATGGAAGGAAGTGCAATTTTTTCCGGACTTTGGACAATGCGAGATTAACGACACACAACGAGATGGGAAGAAATACGTTCAAAGACTCGTACCTTATCCAAAACCCCGAAACAATCTCATCTTACCCGAATCACGGGGATTTGCATTTGTTAATCCTCCAACCAAAACCATTTCAGATATTCAAATTTTGCCGGCAGGAAAACTTGAAATGAATGAGTGCAACGTGGAGATTGCGGTTGAAACAACGGGACCTAATTTTCGGGATCTGCTAGTGGTCATTCAAGCCGAAGAATACGATTTCAAAGGGCAGCCAATGGGAGTTGGGTTAGACATTGCTGGAATAGTTGCTTCCGTTGGAGTGGGAGTAAAAACGCTCAAAGTTGGAGATGCGGTTTTTGGATTTACACTGAACGGAGGCATTTGTAGTCACATCAGCGTTCCAGAGCAAGCGCTCAAGAAAATTCGGAAAAACATGACCTTCACTGGAGCTGCTACAATCCCATGCGCATTTCTTACGGCATACTACGCATTTGTCGAAATTGCAAAAATCTCATGAAAAGATCGGGTCTTGATCCACGTGGCTTCGGGTGGCGTTGGGTTGGCGGCAATTGAAATTGCAAAAAATTCAGGAGCCGAAATTTATGCCACTGCTGGAAGTAAACGGAAAAGAGTCTACTTGCGTTTTTTGGATATCACCCACGTTTACCACTCAAGAAACACAGATTTTGGGAAATCAATTTTGGAAGATAGCGCAGGCGCAGGAGTCACAATTGTTTTGAATTCACTCGCGGGACCTGGGTACCTATGTCATCACCGGAGGTTTGGGCGGCCTTGGCATGGAAGTGGCCAAGTGGATGACTACATCAGGTGCAGTGTACATTGTCCTAGTAGGCAGAAACCTTCCTACCGCACCTGCGCAGAAACTGATCGACACCTGCAATTCTTCAGGCGCTTGCATTTTACCAATGCAAGTTGATGTGAGTGACTATGCGCAATGCCAAAACTTCCTTAATGAGATCAGGAGGTCGCTCCCACCTCTTCGGGGAATTTTTCACGCTGCGTTCGTGACGTTAGAAGCTACTATTCCAAACCAAAATTGGGAAAAATTCAAAATTTCGTTAGGAACAAAAGCATTTGGTGCCTGGGAATTTACACCAACTAACAATCGCCGACGAGCTCGACTACTTTGTGTTGTTCTCGTCTACTGCCTCCATTTCTACTTTTATTGGGCAGGGAACTTACGCTGCAGCAAATCGTTTTCTGGCTTCATTGGACGGCTACCGAATTTCCCTGGGGCTTCCGGGCACAAGTGTCAATTGGGGCGCATGGGGCGACATCGGAGCAGCAGCACAAATTTGAATTGGTCAAGAAGGAAACTTTGGTATCCGAGCAAGTACACCAAAACAAGGAATCGCTTCCCTGG
>Ga0194135_10002852_pt1 | contig 10551 bp, 7 predicted proteins | sample LitLau_LLRF_2013_FD_134024 | JGI IMG/M metagenome (GOLD analysis project Ga0194135, IMG submission 134024) | Freshwater sediment microbial communities in response to fracking from North America - Little Laurel Run_MetaG_LLRF_2013 (version 2) | ecosystem: Environmental > Aquatic > Freshwater >... | reverse complement strand
GCGTGGCCCATTGCACCTTGCCGGTTTCATCGACCGCGATGATGGCATCGCCTGCGGCATCGGCGGCCTGCAGGGTTTCGCTGACCAGACGCGCATTGCGGAGATGCGAGGCGATGCGCGCCAGGACTTCCTGCGGCCGGATCGGCTTGGTCACGTAGTCGATGCCACCGGCCTGGAAGCCGCTTACGACATGATCGGTATCGGTCAGGCCGGTCATGAAAACAACGGGGATATGCCGGGTTTCAAGGCGTGCCTTGAGTCGCCGGCAAGTCTCGAAACCATCGATGCCGGGCATCAGTGCGTCGAGCAGAATCAGATCCGGCGGCAGGCGCATCGCGCTTTCAAGCGCGGCGAGCCCGCTGGTGGCCACGCGCACGAGATAGCCCGCGGTATCGAGCGCATCGTGTGCGACGGCAAGGTTGTCCGGCACGTCGTCAACGATGAGGACGACCGCCTTTTTGTCGACTGGCAGACTCGTACTCATCGCAGGCTGGCCTCCAGATCGCGCAGGAAGTCGGAGAGCTGAAAGCCCTTGATGGCTGTTCGCAACTTCGCGGTATGCGCGTGATAGCGCGGATCCAGATGATCGATCTCGTCGAGTTTCTCGAGAATGCCGCGAATGTGTCCGAGTGCGCCGAGATCACGCAGCGTCTGGATGTGGCTTGGCGGCAAGGGCGTTTCGAAGGCTGTGGCGACTGTTGCGTCAAGCACGGCAGGTTCTGCACTGCGTGCGATCCAGACCAGATCGAGCTTCTCGCGAATGCGCGACAGAAGCAGCGCCACGCTGACCGGCTTCACGAGAAAATCGCGGGGCGCGATGCCGGCACCCTGATCGTGGTCGTGCTCGTAGGCATCGGCCGAGATAACCAGGATCGGAATGTGCTGCGTGAAGTTCGCACGCAGCAGGCGCGCGGTTTCCCAGCCATTGATGCCGGGCATGTTGATGTCCAGGAGCAGCAGGTCCGGCCGCACATGCGGTACGAGACGCAGCGCCTCGATACCCGATGCCGCTTCCGAGATCTCGAAGCCGATCGGCTCCAGCACGCTGGCGAGAAAGCGCCGATCGACGGCTTCGTTGTCGACGATCAGCACGCGCCGGCGCGGGCCTGCATAGCCGGAAATGTCGGGAGCCGGCGGTGCCGCGATGGCGCGCGGCTCGCGCACTTCGGGCAGGAACAGGCGTACTTCGAACACGCTGCCTGCACCCGGCGTGCTTTGTACGTTGAGCTCGCCGCCCATGAGCGTGGTCAGCATGTGGGCGATGGTCAGGCCGAGCCCTGTACCGCCTTCGTTGCGCACAGTCGTGATATTGCCGCGCTCGAACGGCAGGAAGATCCGGTCAACATCTTCCGCCGCGATACCGATGCCCGAGTCGCGTACTTCGAACACCGCGATTTCGCCACGGTACTTGAGCTTGAAGTGAACGCCGCCGGTTTCGGTGAACTTCACGGCGTTGCCGAGAATGTTGATCAGAATCTGGCCGAGACGTTTCTTGTCCGCGCGCACGACCATGGGCAGCTTGCCGATTTCCTCGTAGTTGAATGCGATGCCCTTGTTCTGCGCCTGCAGGCGGAACATGCCGACGGTCTGCGACAGGAATTCCGGCAGGCGCAGCTCGTCGGTTTCAAGCCTGAGCTTGCCGCTTTCGATCTTGGCGATATCGAGCAGGCCATCGATGAGACTCAGCAGATGTTCGCCGCTGCGGCGGATCACCGACAGGGACTCGCGGCGCGGTGCCGGAATCGCGAGGTCGTGTTCGAGCATTTCGGCATAGCCGAGGATGCTGTTCAGGGGCGTGCGCAACTCATGGCTGATGCCGGTCACGTAGCGGCTCTTGGCCTGGTTGGCACGGTCGGCAAACCGTTTGGCTTCCTGCAGTTCTGCATCGGTCTTGCGGTGCGCTTCGATTTCCCGGGTCAGCAGATTGGTCTGACGATTGGACTCTTCCTGCGCCACATGGCGGCTTTCGGCCGTGAGCACGAGCCACCAGCAGCCGATGGCGTCGGCGAGCAGCAGCACGGTATAGACCTTCAGGAACGTGGCGCGCAGCGCCGCGTTGATCTCCGGCGCCGCGTTGGTGAGCAGCGAGGATTCCTGGAGATAGATCAAGGTCAGCGCAACCGCAAGAACGCTGGACGTCAGCAGCATCAGCATCAGGTAGTGGCCGAGCCGGGTGTTGAGCCGGGATGAAGCGGCTTGCGGCAGCAGGCGTGCAAGCAGGGCCGTGAACTGTTCGGTCACGCTGGCGCCGGGCTTGCAGGCGTCGTGGCAGCGGGCGTCGAGCGAGCAGCACAGCGAGCAGATCGGCCCGCGATACGCCGGGCACATCGCCACGTCTTCGGATTCGTAGACCTTCTCGCAGATGCAGCAGCGCTGCGCCTTCGACTGCGCAACCTTCGGGTCTGGCTGGCGGGCAAGATAGTAGCGGCCCTTCGTTCCCCAGGCGATCAGGGGCGCGCAGACAAAGGCGGTAATTAAGGCAATGAACGAGGAGAAAGCCTGCGCAACTTCGCCGAACAGGCCGGAGAAGGCGAGGATCGAGAGCGTCGACGCGATCAGCATGCTGCCGACGCCAACCGGGTTGATGTCGTAAAGGTGCGCGCGCTTGAACTCGATTCCCTTCGGACTGAGGCCCAGCGGCTTGTTGACGACCAAATCCGCGACGATGGCGCCAACCCAGCTGATCGCCACATTCGAATACAGCCCCAGCACGCGCTGCAGCGCTTCGAACACGCCCAGTTCCATCAATACCAGCGCGATGGTGACGTTGAAGACCACCCAGACCACACGGCCGGGATGGCTGTGGGTCACGCGTGCGAAGAAGTTGGACCAGGCCAGCGAGCCGGCATAGGCATTGGTGACATTGATCTTGAGCTGGGACAGGACCACGAACAGCGTCATTGCTGCGAGCGCCAGGCCGGGCGAATCGAAGACATAACCGAAGCCGACGCGATACATCTCGGTCGGTTCCAGCGCATGCGCTTCCGGCACGCCGCCGCGCAGTGCCACGAAGGCGAGGAAGGCGCCGCCAACCAGACGCGCGGCGCCAAGGATGATCCACCCGGGGCCGGCAAACAGCAGGCTGGCCGTCCAGCGCTTGCCGTTGCCGGCATTTTTCTCGGGCAGGAAGCGCAGGAAATCCACCTGCTCCCCAACCTGCGTGACCATCGACATCAATACTCCGCAGGCCGCACCAAACATCAGCAGGTTGAAATGCCCGCCGCTGGCGCCGGTGCTGCCGAAGCTCGGCAGGTCGCGCACCAGTTCCGGTGCTTTCCAGATGATGCCGGCGAAGGGCAGGGCGAGCAGCAGCAGCCAGAGTGGCTGGGTCCAGGCCTGAAGCCGGCTGATCAGGGTGATGCCGCGCGTCACCAGCGGAATGACGACGATGGCGCAGATCAGATAGGCGGGCGTCAGCGGAATGCCGAAGCATTGCTGCAGCGCCAGCGCCATGATCGTGGCTTCGAGCGCAAAGAACAGGAACGTGAATGAGGCGTAGATCAGCGAGGTGATCGTGGAGCCGATGTAGCCGAAGCCCGCGCCGCGCGTGAGCAGGTCCATGTCCACGCCATAGCGTGCGGCATACCAGCTGATCGGCAGACCTGTCAGGAAGATGATGAGGCTGACGGCGGCGATCGCCCACATCGCGTTGGTGTAGCCGTAGGACACCATGATCGAGGCGCCGATGGCTTCCAGCAGCAGGAAGGAGATCGCACCGAACGCTGTATTGGCGACGCGGAACTCGGACCATTTCCGCGCCGACCGCGCCGTGAAGCGCAGCGCATAGTCTTCGAGCGTTTCGTCGGCCACCCACGTGTTGTAGTCGCGGCGGATCTTGACGATCCGCTGCTCCGTGGGTGCCGCCGCGCTGGTTTTCGAGCTTGAAGTCATAGGTCTCGTGCGTTCGGGATGGCGCCCCATGCGCGGTCCCGCTGCGCTTAATCAGGCGCAATAACCGCGCCCCAGAACAGCGTCCGGCATACGTCACCTGACGTACAGGAGGCATTTTTTACGGCAGGCGGGACAGCGGCTGCGCGTCTGTCGGATCGGCCAGGAGTCACCGTTCACGCATGGCATGTGCTTTGCTTTTTAATGTATTCTGACTTGTATACAACATTGAGCGCGCGCAAGAGATGGCTCCTGACACGGCCTCCGAAAGTCTCCAGCCCCTACCGGCCCGACTGAGCATCGGCGCTTTGCACGGCGCCTATAGAAGCGGTGCGCTGACTCCCAGCGGCTGGGTCCGCGCGCTTCTGCAGTTGCAGAAGACTGTCGATCGTGAAGAGGTGTGGATCACGCGGCCTTCTGCCGAGTCGCTCCTTGCAGAAGCGTCGCGGCTCGACTCGCTGCTGGCTACGCAGGGGCCGGCGATTCTCGATGCGCAGCCGCTGTTCGGCGTGCCTTTCGCAGTCAAGGACAACATCGACGTGGCTGGTATTCCGACCACAGCAGCCTGTCCGGAATTCGCCTACGTGCCCACACAATCGGCCACCGCCGTTCAACGCCTGCGCGATGGCAACGCCTTGTTCATGGGCAAGACGAATCTCGACCAGTTCGCGACTGGCCTGGTCGGTGCGCGCTCGCCCTATGGCGCTGTCCGCAATGCAGTGGATCCAGCCTATATCTCCGGTGGATCGAGTTCCGGATCGGCCGTTGCCGTGGCACTTGGCCTCGTCGGCTTTGCACTGGGGACCGATACCGCGGGCTCCGGACGGGTTCCGGCCGGACTCAATGGTATCGTCGGGATCAAGCCGTCGCGCGGACTCGTCAGCACTGCCGGAATGGTTCCAGCCTGCCGCACGCTGGACTGCGTATCCGTGTTCGCGCCAGACCTCGAAGATGCTTGGCGCGTGTTGAAGCAACTGGCAGGGCATGATCCGGCGGATGCGTATTCGCGCCACCTTCCCATGGCGTCACCACTGCCGCGCGATCTGCGCCTCGGGCTTGCGGAGCCCCTGACTTTCTTCGGCGATTCACTGTCGCAACACGCCTGCAGCAAGGCACTCGGAAAGCTGGCTGCAGCGCCGGGCTGTCATTTCGAGGCGATCGATCTCGGACCCTTCACGGATGCAGCGGCATTGCTGTATCAGGGGCCGTGGATTGCCGAGCGCAGGGCATCGATCGGCAGTTTCTTCGCCGAGCATCCCGCGGCCATCGATCCGTCGGTCCGCAGCGTGATCGATGGCGCAGGAGCCTTCAGTGCCGAAGACGCGTTCCGCGCTGAATACCGCATGGCCGGCTACCGCGCGTATGCACGCCGAGTGTTCGACGCCATCGATGCCCTGATCGTGCCGACTACGCCGAACCATCCGCGCCTCGACGAGGTGCATGTGGATCCGATCGGCCGAAACAGCCAGCTCGGTCACTACACGAATTTCGTCAACCTGCTGGACCTCGCTGCCGTGGCGATTCCTGCCGGGCAGCGCAGTGATGGCCTGCCGTTCGGGCTGACCTTGATCGGCCCGGCCGGTAGCGATCATCGACTGGCGGCGATGGCGGTCCGGCTCGCGAAAGCACTGGGATACGGCTCGGCGACGAGCACACTGAACATTGCAGCCGATCCCTTGCCATTCGCCGAAGCCACCATCGCGGTTGCCGTGGTCGGCGCGCACCTGGCGGGCCAGGCACTCAACTGGCAATTGCTCGAATGCGGTGCGCGGCGCACCGCGTTGACGCAGACGGCTGCAAGCTATCGCCTTTACGCACTTGCCAACACGGTACCGGCCAAGCCGGGATTGGTCAGAGTCAGCAGTGGTGACGGTGCCGCGATCGAAGTCGAAGTCTGGGAAATGCCGCAGCGCCAGTTCGGAAAGCTCATGAGCCAGGTTGGCGCGCCGCTAGGCATCGGCTCCCTGGAACTGGCAGACGGTCGCTGGGTCAAGGGCTTCATCTGCGAGCCGGTTGCTGTCGTTGGCGCCGTGGACATCACGCAATACGGTGGCTGGCGTGCCTATGTTTCCGCGAATGCTGCAAGCTGAAGTTTCAGAGCCCAGAAAATACAGGAACCATCACGCATGACCTTCGCGACCCTGAACGCCGATCCCTATCCCTGGCCCTACGATGGCGCGTTTTCCCCAGCTGATACCGCGCTCATCGTCATCGACATGCAGACCGACTTCTGCGGTGCCGGCGGCTACGTGGACAAGATGGGCTATGACCTTTCGATGACCCGCGCGCCGATTGAGCCGATCAAAAAGCTGCTGTCCGCGATGCGGCCGCTGGGCTTCACGATCATCCACACGCGCGAAGGACATCGTCCCGATCTGTCGGACCTGCCGGCCAACAAGCGCTGGCGCTCGCGCCGCATCGGAGCTGGCATCGGCGATGACGGCCCCTGCGGAAAGATCCTGGTTCGCGGTGAATCCGGCTGGGACATCATCCCGGAGCTGTATCCCGAACCCGGCGAGATCGTGCTCGACAAGCCGGGCAAGGGCTCGTTCTGCGCGACCGACCTGGAGCTGATCCTGCGCACGCGCGGCATTACGCATATCGTGCTGACCGGCATCACCACCGATGTCTGCGTGCATACGACGATGCGCGAAGGCAATGACCGCGGCTTCGAATGCCTGCTGCTCGAAGACTGCTGCGGCGCCACGGATCATGGCAATCATCTGGCGGCGCTGAAGATGGTGAAAATGCAGGGCGGCGTGTTTGGCGCGGTGGCGACATCAGCAGACTTTCTGGCGGTGCTTTGATCAGGCGGCGCGAGTTGGCCCGCGTGCTGAAAGCCGGCTTTCACCAGGACGGCTTCGTGGCGTGAGCCGGATCAGGTCTCGACGGGAACGTAGAAGTCGATGATGGCGCCGCGCCGGGTGGGTTCGAACTGGCCATCGTAGAGCTCGAAGTCGGGGCTGTCGGCGACCTTGAGTCCGGAAGCGGGGACCAGCGTTCCCCAGATCAAGGCCATTGCCGCCTTGACCTGCGGATGCAGAGGGCCCCCGCTCAGGGTGATGCGAAACACGGCGTAGGTCGCGGCCGGTATGCGCTTCTGTTCGAAGCCCGGCGGCACTGCGGCATCGTCGCGGATCTCGACGGCCGCCATATAAGTGAAGCTGCCTTCGGTCGGGTCCGCACTCCAGACCACGCCGTAGGTATTCCAGCTCGGTATCTGGCCTTCGAAGGGTAGACCGCCGATGAGTCTCGACCAGAGCTGCGGAATCTCCGACTTGGTCGCGGCATCGAAGCGCCGCGAGAATCCTGCGAGCACGAATGACTTCAGGCTCACGGGCTCGGGCAGTTGAATGACATTGGTCTGTATCGGGTCGGGCATGGTCATGGGGTATTGTCCTTCGATCGGGGTGACGGCGAAGCCGCTCCGGAATTGTCCCGGCGCGACACCAAAGACGCGTTTGAAAGCACGGGTAAAGGCTTCCTGGGATTCGAAACCGCTGTCGAACGCGAGATCGACGAGTTTCAGGTCGGGTTCTTCGATGAGGCGGCTGGCGCTCCTCACCAATCGGCGGCCACGTACGTGGGCCATCACGCTGCGACCCATGCGCGCCGTGAAAAGGCGCGAGAAGTGATGGCAGGAAAGTCCGGCTTCCTTTGCGATCAGCTCCAGCGTCAGAGGATCCCGCATCAGGGGATCGTCGAGGCGTCGCTCGATCCAGGCCAGCGTGGTGGCAAGAAGGTCGACGGGTGGCGGAAGAATCGGTTCCATGGCGTCACGATGCCTGAGCGGGCGCCGATAATCCTGACCGATCTTGCTGAGGCGTCATTCCCTGTCCGGCGGCAGCGAACGCGCCAGCTTGACCCGGCATCAGGTCTACGCCATGCCTTGCATCGCGAGGCTTTTGCACGCAGTCGCAGTCAGTCAGCACCAGTCTTTTAAGTACACTGCCGTAATGCCTACGAGCCCCCAGGCTTCTTGCTTGTCATGACCTCCGATCAGATCAATCGTCCCGAAGTGATGCGCCAACTGCACGCGGCTTTCGAACGCTATGAACAGGCGCTTCTGCACCATGATGTTGCCCTGCTCAACGCGTTCTTCTGGAACAGCGCACAGACGGTCCGCTACGGCGTGGCTGAGCACGGCCTGGGCATCGAGTCGATCCGCCGGTTCCGCGCTGAAACGCCTCCCGTGCATCCTGGCAGGACCTTGTCGCGTACCGTCATCAGTACCTTCGGAACGGATACCGGGAGTGTCTGTACCGAATTTCATGCGCCGGATACCCGGTTCATCGGTCGTCAGACACAGACCTGGATCCGCCTCGACTCCGAATGGAGAATTGTCGCCGCGCATGTGAGTCTGGTCGATCCCGACGTGCTCAATCGCTACTGCTAGACTCCAATCAACTAGAAAATCATCACGCCGGAGTGATATGGCGCAACAGCCGGTCAATCAGTTAGCCGAACAGGTCTACGTCAGCGTCAAGGACGAGATCTTCGATTTCCATCTCTTGCCGGGTGACCGGTTTACCGAATCCGAACTGGCTGAACGTCTCGGCGTATCGCGTACACCTGTGCGGGACGCCCTCTATCGCCTCAGGCGCGAAGGCTATCTTGAAGTCGGCTTTCGCAGCGGCTGGAGCGTCACGCCGTTCGATTTCGTACGCTTCGATGAGCTTTACGATTTGCGCATCCTGCTCGAAGAAGCTGCGGTTTCAAGGCTTTGCCAGATGGAAGATCAGCTGCTGCTGGCGCCTTTGAAAGCGATCTGGCTGGTTCCGGTCGCCGAGCGTGAAACCGACTCTCACAGAATGGCTGCACTCGACGAAGCCTTTCACTGCTCGTTGGTCGAAGCCGCGGGCAACTCGGAAATCCTGCGTGTACATCTGGAAGTGACAGAGAAGATTCGCATCATCCGCCGCCTGGATTTTCTCAAGGAAAAACGTACCGATGCGACCTATGAAGAACACGCGAAGATCCTTCGCCTGATCCTGCGTCGCAAGAGCACCGAGGCCGGCATTCTGCTGCGCTCTCATGTCACGCAAAGCAAGAACGAAGTCCGTAAGATCACGCTGCATATGCTGCACGAGGCGCGCAGCACGATGCAGAAGTCAGTACCCGCCAAGCCGAAGCGAAAGTCCCCGACGTCCTGAGTCGGCGAGGGCCGGAAAGGCAATTTCAGCCATTCCAATCGCGCGGCATTGAGTCGACTGACGCGGTTGCGATTCCGTCCTGAAACTCCTGCGCGTCGTCGCAGCAAAGACCATCAAATCAATTCACGGCTGCCAATACCGGGCGGACTTGGCACGCCGTTTGCTCGTGATGAATCCAGTCTTGTATACAAAAAGGAATTCAAAGCGGCTATCCAGACGACGGGTCTTTCGAGGCGGCGGATATCGGTGAGGGAAGCGCCGGATCCCCAGCCGTTCAATGCGTCGCCGGATCGTTGGAAGCATTCGAAACCGATCTTTCCGTCAGGGGAACCCGAGTCATGCTCAAGCCAATTCAAGGAACCGTCGCCGCGCTGCTACTCGCATTGATGCCATGGATCGCTGCTGCCGATGATCCACCGTCGGCCATTCATGGCTTTGGTGAAGTCTCGATCAAGAATGACTACATCACGCCGCGCGGTCTGCTCGTGACCAACCAGGGTGTGACCACGCAGGCCTTGACCGGCCTGGTCTTCGTCACCAGCTCGGATACGTCGCTCGTCGCAGGGATCTGGAACGACATCAATTCTGATCCCGCCAAATACACGCCGCCTTCGAAAACCGGTGCCTGGAACGAGTTCGACTATTTCATCGGCTTCAACTACTCACCGACCAAGGATTTGAAGCTGGGTGTTTCATATGCACCGTTCCTGAGCCCGCCCGGTGCCTTCCAGACTGAGCAGAACATCGAGTTCAGTGCGAACTACAGTGATCCGTTCAAGATCTCGCCATACGTGAAACTGTTCTACGCGTTCGAAGGCGATTCGACCGTTCTGCTGGGCAAGCGTGGCAGCACCTTCGATGTGGAGATCGGCGCCAGTCCCGCGTATACGATCAAAGCACTTGGGGTGACCTTGTCCGCGCCGACCTGGATTACGGTCGGGCCGTCCACGTACTGGTGCGAGCAGTCCTCCGGAGCAGCCGGCGCGGCTGCGGGTATCAAGGGGCGCGGCTGCGGCAGCAACAACTTCGGCGTGTTCTCGACGGGACTCAAGGCCTCGACACCGGCGAGTTTCATTCCGCCCCAGTTCGGGCACTGGACGCTCAGCGGCGGGGTTCAGTACTACAACATCCTCAACGGTGCGCTGGTGGATGCTCAGGCACTGACCATCGATTCGCCGAACGGTCATCGCAATGTCGTCGTCCCTTATCTGGCGATGGGCTTCGGATTCTGAGTGTTGCATCCTGAGCTACCGATCCCGTTCTCGATGCAGAAAATCCCATGAGTCCCAAACCCGTACAGCTTCCGGCCGAACCGTATCCATTCGAATTCGATCCTGCGCATTGCGCGCTGCTGATCATCGACATGCAGCGGGATTTTCTCGAGCCCGGCGGTTTCGGCGAGATGCTCGGCAATGATGTTTCCCAGTTGCGTCGCACCATCGCACCGAACCAGCGCCTGCTCGCTGCCTGGCGCGAGGTCGGCTTGCTGGCAATGCACACGCGCGAGGGT
>Ga0194135_10002851_pt1 | contig 10554 bp, 7 predicted proteins | sample LitLau_LLRF_2013_FD_134024 | JGI IMG/M metagenome (GOLD analysis project Ga0194135, IMG submission 134024) | Freshwater sediment microbial communities in response to fracking from North America - Little Laurel Run_MetaG_LLRF_2013 (version 2) | ecosystem: Environmental > Aquatic > Freshwater >... | reverse complement strand
TCTCTCATGGATTCTCCCGTGCAAGTTATCATGTGCAGACTTGAATAACTTGCAGCGAGCTCATCTATCCAAATACCAATTTATTAAGAAAGATTCCCAACTACGAGTACAACTAGGTTGTGTGCATCTAAATAGGTTTGAATCTCACACTGTCCAAACACACTCGCATACATATCTCTGCTTCTCCCATGTCATGTTGACTTAGCTTAAGTTTACATCTTCGTTTTTCCTAATTTAGACTTACTACTTCGTATTTTGACATCTGTTCGGGCTTTCTCAAAGACGTGCTTCAACTCTTTTAATCTCTACAAGACGACCATCACTCTTCTTGTTTGTTGCCAAATGTCTAGTTAAAAAGTAGACAAATCGATTCCACACTCGTGCAACTCAGGCAAATTAATGTTTTCTCTGAGAGAGCAAAACTAATTTGTAATTTCAAGAGTCTATCTATCTAGTATACCCTTACAGACCTCTGCTGTAATCCCCACCATAACTATAAGTGCGAGGCAGTGTAGTAATCTTTAGGATATTTATTTGATTTGTACACTTTCCCGACACACTGCATTAAGACTCCAAAACTTTTATACTTTACGACAGCCTCGTTAAAAAGGAACCAGTTCAGTGATTATGAATGACACACATTAAATATATTATATATTATCAGGTGACATATTTCCCAATGTTTGTTTTCCAAAGGTGCCACGACACCAAATGGCTTGTAAATGCCCATGCATGCTCGAAATCTTTATGTGCGGGTGAATGACGTTCATCTGAATGTCTGGTGGAGATTTGTAAGATTGCATATTTCTTACACTTCCTTGCTTATCATGTCATATCTGAAGGAGATCCGAAATTAAAGTACCGTGAAGTGAAAGTAGGACGGGGAAAGTAATCGGTCGCAAGAGGTTCATAAGAAGAATAAGGGACTAGATGAATCTATACAAATATGCAGCCTGAGGATCATCATCATTGCCAACATGATGATCATCATCATCTTTCTTCGTTGTGTGTTCCTCCATAGAAGAAGTGCGAGAGAGGGTGTGTGAATAAATATATGTACATGTATATCTATGCATAGTAAGTGCAATGTAGTAGCAAAGTACAAGTGATCATAAAGAGGCTTTCTTTCTCTGTATAAGAGAGTCACCCACCCCAGGCACTCTTTCTCTTCGCAATACAAAGCACACTACGAATTTCTTTCCATCTCTTCAATCTTTCTTTCCAAACTAAATGATCTGATGTCGGATCCATATGCCTTTTTCCATGTGATTTTCTTTCCCTCGTACATGTATACACATGTATACGTGTATACGTGTATATCAGTAGTAGTAGTACTAGTAGTAATGGACCTACAACCATTACTATGCACCATGTCTATTGAGGAGCTCTCTCAGGAATATCTCCAACAGTATCACGACCATTATCATCATGCTTAGTGTTTGCATATAGAAGGGAATCAATTTCATGGCACAGCTGGAAAAATGAGAATATTCTCTGCGTGAAACCGGCCAAATTACTACAACTGATCCTTCTACTTGTTTCCATCGTGGAGTTTTAGGCGTCTACATATATATATATATTAGCATGTGTGAGCACATAGAAAAGACGACAAAAAAATATCGGAAGGATCACACACGTGAGGAGGAGGAGGAGGAAAGCAGATACTTATTGTCTTATAAAACAAACGGAGAAAGAAGACACAGAGACATTTCCAATACAACGCGAGTTTTGTCTGTATCAAGACATCTTCTTCCTTGACACTGGAAGAAAGTGTTATTAGCAATGTGCTGAAATGAGTTATTGCTTTCCACGAACCAACCCATGCCTCAGTGAATTGTAAATCTTTTTGGGTTCAAAAGTGTCACAGATTGTCGGTGATTTGCTACAGTTTATACTCTGCCATGTATGGTGCATGGTTTGCGATGTGAAATCGTATCTCTTTTTGTGAAGCGTTTCACACGAATATTCTCTATTTCATTTTCAGTAGAAATAATAAATTACAGTCATAATCCGATCATCGTGTTGAATGGAAAACGGAACTGACTTTACTACACGAAGCTAACTGACGCTGCTTCTTCTTGTGTATTTATTCGTATGGATGAGACAGAAGAAGACTCGCAGAGACATAATATAGACATGTACATATATATACACGGGAGTTGCGAGGAATTCCTCCGTTTTTCGTGAAATATCAATGCGAATAGATGATTTATTTACAAGTGAGAAGAGATGTGAAATTACTTTTATAGTTTGAGGGACTTCCAACATAGGACGAATTCAAATGTGAACAAGTTCTTATTCTGCCAAGGAGAGTGCATTACTTTTTAAGTAAATCACATTCTTCTCACTTCGACTTGGAAGCGAGAATAATGCGAGGCAAGTAAAGAAGAAGAAGTTGTCTCTACTGTCACGTTGTTCTTCTAAGTCACGAAATGACACAGAGTCGACAGGAAAAGCCTCTCCCTTATGATTAAGATATACTTTTTTACTATTTGTCCTCGTGGAAATGATAACTTTGCTGGGTTCGTCTTTTCTAAGCCTTTCTTTTTCGCGTTCTATATATATCTGTCCTGATACATGAATGATTATTTGTGACAAGTCACGATCCACATAAGAAGACATGAAGGAGGAAAGCCTTAAGTGTTATTTTTTTGACAAGGGAGAAAACTCATTCGACTTGACACTTACGACTTGTCTTTTCTTGAGGGTTAGACTGCTTTCTTTCTACCACCTTTCTCTGCTATTGCTCACAATGCTATTCCTATATCCCAGTACATTTAACGAACAACGCAAGAAGACTCTCTCTCTCTCTCTCAGTCAGAGTTGGAAATGAGGCAACAGAAAGTTATAAGGAAGGGTAATATTCCTTTAACAGGTTTCCTTTACGGGTATATTGTTCATTACAGGGAATTCTCCATCTGTCACCAACTGAGATAAATGTCCGTGTACGTGATGTTGCAGTAAAAAAGATAGCAGATTGATACTTCGCTAGAAAACTGTCTCTCTTCGACACATAATTCTAGACAGTAGTCCAATCAGCTTATCCAAGGAAAAAAATGTATCATACTACGCTCTAAGCACTGTTTCGCAGAAACATTGCATTTAATATTAGTTTAATTAAGTACAATGCATATTGATTCCACGATGAGTAGCTTTTATCTTAACGAAGTTCATCGCAACTCAACGGAATAGTATTCTAATCCAAAACTAATGAATGCATTATTCTTTTTTATAGTACAGGAATTCAGATCCTGCAGTTGTTACACAGTCTACTCAATTTAAACAGAGAAACCATATTATTAATACTGTAAAGGGAAAGGCAAATACTAAAAAGTTATAGTAAAAAAACAAGAAAAATGAATGCAGCGAAATCCATTCAAACGAATCGAAAAATCATACGAAATGCTTAGGGACATTTCGCATCCTCAGCCGAGTTATCTTTAGATTTATTGCTTACTTTGCGATTTATTTGTAACGAGAATGTGATACGAGAGGAGAAGTCCTATTGAATAAAATGTACATTGCAAAAGAGAGAGACCGAGAGCGAGACTTCTATTTCTGTCTTATTAAACGAAGAATGGCATGCAAATCTTGGAGAACTTGGCCTCGTTTCTACTCGCTACTTCCTTTGCGAGTCCACGGTTATATGTATATATATATTTTATAATATATAAAATGAAACTGGCCATAGTAAAATATGAAAACGGTTTTAGTACATCTGAATAGAATGTGTGTGCTCACTAGGAGCGAGTCGAGTTTACAAGGAAGAAAGAATTCAAAATGTTATACTCTTTGATTTATAGTCTTTCTCTACTCCTCCTGTCCGTTTAACAAGGAGATAGTTTAGGATCCATTTCGTCTACTCGTGAAAAAGAGGAGTTACACATACAAATTTGCCTTTCACGAAGAAGCATTCTTTCGAGTGTGTCCTGTCATAATATATTTTATTCTTACAAATACTCGCCCCAGCTTTTTCAACAGCTTACAAAATGAAATGAATTAATTCCAATGTCATATTGATTTTGTGCCCATGCTGTTCTCTTTGTGGTTGCAAGGACTTCGAATTAATTGTCACACAAAGTTCTGATGAGAAATTGTATTCTTACAAAACTTGCATTTAAACTAGAGAGTACAGAAGGAGGGCCTTCAAACAAATACAGAAGTACACAAGTTACGCGAGTAATTCATTTTGAACCAAAGTTGAAACTTTGAAGTTCTAGTTTGATAGTTTGAAGAACTGAAACTCTCACGAAACTTCCTATCCACTGGTTTACAGACACAACAATTAATTACTTTACTCACACTGGCCGACTTTCCTCCTTTCTTCTTCTTGGTTAAATATAAAAAGCCTCCTTGTGTTTCATTTCCTGTTTATAATAACACACAACACTGCTACAAGTAGAGCACAATGCATGCATGATACTGCCCGTAATATAAAGTTCATATGCAAAAAAGAGGTTGAGGATAATTATAAGTTCACTACTCGATTACCTTAAACGACATTAGTCAATGAAGTATTTAATCACATTAAACTGTATAGGAACTTAATTGTTACAGCATGAAGTAAAAATAAGGTGAAGCAACTGTTTCTGTTGTCTTTGAAGTGTCGAGTGTGTAGCGTGTAATATCCTGTATAGTTGCATTTATCATGCATGATCGGTTTTATTCGTAACACCTATTGTCAAGTTCTGGGTCAATTACACACTCAACCAAATAATACATATATTCTTGTATAGAGAAGACATGTTAGGTGCTCTCTATTATTTTATCCACAGTTAAATAAATTCGTCCCGTGATACTGACGATGCAGTTTTACAACTTATACATTTGGTTTTTGAAAGAGGAAGAGTTTAATTGAATGTGCATCAAATGACTTTTATTTCCTATCCACTCACAAATTGAACCAAAAATGGACACACTACTAACTTACACGTTATTTGAATGCTTCGCATTGTCAAAAATACCTTGTGTGTTCTCAGTTCTTTTTAATGTTTCAGTTTCTCAGTACGTTTAAAATAATTATTATTAAGGTTTTCTTAATGAAGTTTAATTCCTTCGAGCTTTAAAAATGCTGGATTCATCAGCGAACAACTTCAGTATTCAAGTTAATTCATTACCTGTGTGGACATAAACTGTATGCTTACTGTTGCAGAAACAAACGTATTAATGATCATTAAGAGCACTTAATACTGTCCACTCTCCAAACTTTGGTAGATAAATGTTCCTATTTCTCAAATGGTTTAATCAATAGTTAGGCAACTTTTAAAGCAAACCCATGACTGTCAAGTTGACGTGAGCATAACTAGAAAGTTGACACCCAGCCGTGCGATAGCCAAACGTGATTTCTCCCCTTCTTCATCTTCCTTTACCCAACGACAACTCAGCAGGACACGTAGTACAGTGAGACAGTGCTAGGTAGGTAAATATCAAGAATGAACTCACATTGTTGACTTAAAATGAGCCGTGACAATAAAGTTATTGAAAGTCAAGACAGAGAACAATATGAGTATTGATGCTACGTCTCGTCAGTTTTTTTCTCCCTCGTCTCAAGCAAGAAAAAAATATGATAAGCTCAAACAAAAAATAGGAACTGTCAATGTTGTGATAAAAAACATTTATGAATCAATAAAGCTGTTAAACCTCCTGTAGTTCACATGAATTACAGGTAATTAATCCTCTACATTTCAATATCCCTACGAGTTCTAGTTGGCTGTCTGACAGCAAAATGAAAAAAGGCTTCTTTCTCGGTGAAGTTTCTATTATCTTGAGAGATATATATATATTTCTATGAAGTAGAAAATTGACAAAACCTCTGTGACACTGTGCGTTCAATTACAAGCACGAGACTATTACTCTAGTGTGTGTAGGAAAGTAGTAGACCTGTGAACTTCCTATTTTCTCGAGGATGTATTTTTTACACAAGACCCCACACGTATTAAGATATATTGAGCCAGATTGAGTGTGACATTCAGAAGAGCTCGAATGTAGTTAGTTATTCTGTCACAGTCTCTTTTTTATCGTTGACAGGCCATTAGAGTTGACGACATGAGAGGGAAGGAACCAGGGTGGCTTTGCCTTTCTCCTCTCCTTGCTTACTTTAAGCTTACACAACTTGCTTAACAGAGACGAGTAGCAAACTTATGCACAAGCAGAGATCTAGGTGAAGTCTTCGGCTATCAGCTAAGAGAATGAAAGCATAGGGTTCTTATTTGGCTGGAAAGAGGTGGAGAAAGGCGTCTCTTCTACTTAACTACGACTACTGCACTGGCTCACTATACATGTAGCAGGATATGTAATAAGGCCACCCTCCCCCTCCAGTAAGTCGTGTAGGCTGCGTTTATAAGGGAAGGGTCGAAAATGCAAACTTTCACGGGAGACAAGCTCATTTATTTTGTTGAACAAAACACACGACATTAGTTTACTTTGGCAGATTAGGATTGTTAGCAACAACTTCGATGGAACTGAGGAATCTCAGCATTTTTATAGTCAATACTCTCAATCCTTCCCGAGGATTTCAGGCTGGAAAATGAAAGCCTTTTCTGTTGTGAAAAGAAGCTTGTACATAAGGAAAACATTGAGTTTAACGAATAAGTTTGGTTCATTGCGTTTTGTATGAGTTCAGCAGTTAGCGCATTGATTAATAAAGAAACCAGGCATTGTTTTAAATCTGAGAAGGTATTATAAATGTTACTTCAGAGGCAGTACTTCAAAATTCGCCAGTTATTTTTTAAAATTGTTATCGCCAGTACACGTCGTTAGCCTTAAAGTATCGAGCAAAACCTACACGCGCAGTGACGCGCACTAGTCCCTTCTAGTCAATGATATAAAGTAGCAAAACACAGAAACATGAGCAAACAGATCTTACACGGAAATAATGAATTTGACATTTTTGTTGGAAAGTAAAACGGAATGATTGTGTGTATACAAGGGAAAGTAGTAAATGGGGAGTGGAGGACAGGACAAGATGCTAACTCACCACTCAATAAGCGTTCGTGCTCATTAAAAGTTTATAGATGGGAATGTAAAGAGTTTGTGATTAATTATTCGATGTCAACAAGAAGAGACCTGCGAAGAGGAGGAGGACTCTTGTTCAGTCACTTCGTGATTAACTGCCTGTCACCCTTTCTCTTTTCCACTTTCTTTCTCTCCATTCTTTCTCAATACTTCCATATCCCCGTAGACCTCCATGCAAATATTTCAACGCGGCTATATCTCTCCTCTAAATACTTTCTGTTTGAGTATTCGACACCTGGACCCCTCGCTCTTATTCCGTCTCTTGAGATACTTACCATGCAGTACTATGCGTGTAACCTCTTTGCCCTGCTTTTTAAACAGAATTTATGGCATTTTTCAACTTGCTACCAACTCAAAATATAGGCTAGTGGTGAAAGTTCTTTTACGTTGTTGATTCCCCAACTTGCAACTTTCATCGCCAGCACTAAAATTCAAAGAACTGAAGACACTACAGCATTGAGAAACTTATTTCTATATACTTTATCCATTTGAAGGAAATAAGGTAAGTATTGCAAGGTTGCAACTACAAAGCCTCATTATGCATTACGAATAACTCTCAAACAAACATTGCCTGCACTTTGTGAAGCATTTTGTAAGGTGGTTTATAAATTATAGTCTACAGATACCGAAATGACTTATTCGTTCCTATTTCTTGATTTCGATACGATGTTCGTGCGTTCGCAGTTTGCTGGTTGTGTAACTCGTTACTCGTCAGTGTGATTTCCTGAGGTACTCTTATGAATCTTTATATGTTATTCATCAGTTATTTTCCTTGGAATGTATTGAATCTTTCATTTACCTGAAACCAACAGACAGAAAGGCAAACATTAGGCATATTACGATACTGAGAACTAAGCTTGGGTATCATTTTTAAAGTATTCTGAAAAGTTGTTCTCCCAGACACTTCCTGGTATCAGAATGACTTTACACAAATATTGGGAATTCAACTAATAATCAGGTGCACAAGTTGGTATCAGAGTGAACAGAAGTTAAAACACGTGCTGGGAAGATTAGTAACAAATGGTAATAATAATAAGTAAGAGAAGTAGAAGCGTCCAACAATTTAATTCTACTTCATTACACCTGACAAAGCAGGTGTGAGGTTGGTTCGTGCCAATGGAAGTAATGGAACACAGATTGGTTTTGGTTTCTACTTGAGTTCGACTTGCACTTAACCGAACATATATACAGCTCCTTCTCTGTTATTAGCTGCTATAGAATACTTAATTAACCCTTGTCATTTGTCATTCCTCTTGAAAGCATTCACGACATCACGACTAATTTCCCTAATGCCTCCCGAAACCCAAGCTTGATAAGAGAGAGAGAGATGCCGGTAAGTTCTGAAAAACCAATGAAATATCGCAGATACCTTCTCTCCTTCATTCGAGTAACTTGCCTCCATGAAATTATTTCACTCTGCTGACTTTCTCCTTATTCCCTTTGCGGCCTTCTCTCTTTGGCATTTATTAACTGCAAATGCAACCCGCACTCTCTCTGCCTGCACTAATCACTGATGGAAATGCATTAAATCTTTCACTTGTATTGCACTCATTGACACACAAAATGAAGTGCATGATAGTCAAAATAATGATACTTACGCAACTCTATCATATAATATAGTTCTTGATTCCTTGACTGTTTACTGGGAACTAGAAATATTTTAGGCTGAAATAACTTCTTCATTTGTGTAAAATACTTTCTGTGCACAAACAATCCTGAAACCGAGTTGCAAGTTACGTAATAATAATAACTTGTCTAGCCAAGGTTATTATTGTGATTTGAGCTAATCTGCATTCCATCTCTCCCAAAGTCTGGGTAAGAAAATACTCCACAAGGGCTGGACTGTGAAAGAACCCGAGTAATTACAAATTACTATTCTCCTGAGAATTGAAATTTGCATTTTGATATCGCCCATCTGGACACATTAATCTTGCACCTGTCTTGCTCTCACTTCCAATTACTCCTTTGAGTGAGTCTCATCCTTTTCATTAAAACCCGTTAATTTTACATATTCCCTCTGACGTCGGCATTGAAAGTTTCATGTGTTTCTCAGAAAATAGAAACTGATGGAAAGTTATTACAGATCTAAACCATGCCAGAGGAATGCATCCGCGTAGAATTAGTCTACATAGTCTACATCTAACTATATTTGCTTTTAATTTGCTAAAGAGCCAACAACACGACAACCGTACGCAACGGAAAGTAAATATTTAACTATAATCATGATTATCTGAGGGAGATATACATAAGGTTTACTTTGCAGCATTGTCCTGAGAGGAAAACAAGAACTCTTCTTTATAACTTTATACGTAACGAATCCAATTTTGTCTTTAAATGACTTTCTCTCAATTATCCAACTGCAGGCAATTGGTAAACATCGTGATCAACCTAATCACAGCCCACACGTTCGAACTATACACAATCAATCTCATGTCACATTACAACAGGGAAAGATTTGCTGTCATGAAGTAAATAGTACTTAAATAGATTTTGCTTTTAGAAACACTAATGGCGTTTTTCTGGAATCATTTGGAAATCTACGTAAATATTTTTGAATCAGATCGAGATCGCAAACTAGCTCATTCTTTTTATAACTTTAAAACATCCTCGAAAGTGACATAAGGTTCAAATTATTTTGAAAGCTTATTTTAAGCAAAGTCTTATTGTCATTTTAGATTGAATAAATAAAAAATAAAGAAGATGAGCCGAAGAAGTAGAGAATAATTTGACGTTTTCGAAACGTATAAAGAAATGTAAGAGTGGGTGGTGGTGTAAGTGCTGAGCCAAGGGAGAGGTAAGTAATTATCAAGAAATCTTTCTTCCTCTCTGAAGAACATAAATTAGTGAGCAAATTAGTATGGAAAAGAGGAGAGTGGTGGCGAAGAAAGGAAATGAGTAAGAGATTTCTTGAGAGAGAAAGTCAGTCGAAATCTGTGTAGCGTGGCCTATCATTATGACTTTCTTTCCCCTCCTCAAGGAAGTTTATAATTCCTTGAGCAGTCAACAACTTCGAACTTCGTGCATCTTCATTACACTGACGGACAAGTGGGAACCTTCCTCCCAGGTTTCTTCAAACTGCATCTTTACTACTACTACTGCTGTTTTAACAATCTTTCTGTCTCATAAGTTTGCTCAGGACACTAACGAAGAAATCATTCATTCTTCGTTAATTTTAGTTCCTCAGAGCCCACAAGTGAGTGCGAGAATATACAGTCTGCATGCATTGATGTATACACTCAATATGCTCAAAAACTTCTTTAAGCCTTTCTATTCTCAGACATGATAATGCTTCTTTTGAAACTATGATAATAATAGGAAGACGAGACGAGAGCATTCTCAAGAACTACAACGGAGGTATGCAGTCGAGATTTTGACTTTCCTCCCTCTAACGAATATCTTTATATCTATATATCTATGCCCAAGCAGCACAGGAGTGAACATTTTGTGAACAATCTGTACAAATGTGCAAATGCCAGTTGACTCAACAAATGGCATATTTCATTGTACAGATCAAGTACACGCTTCATGCACCCGTTCGGC
>Ga0194135_10002850_pt1 | contig 10554 bp, 11 predicted proteins | sample LitLau_LLRF_2013_FD_134024 | JGI IMG/M metagenome (GOLD analysis project Ga0194135, IMG submission 134024) | Freshwater sediment microbial communities in response to fracking from North America - Little Laurel Run_MetaG_LLRF_2013 (version 2) | ecosystem: Environmental > Aquatic > Freshwater >... | reverse complement strand
TATGCCAAACTGTCTTTTTGCAATCAAACTAAATATCAAAGCTTCACTTTTTAGAAACTCTCAATGTGAGGTTGGGAAGTGAGACATAAAGGGATCAAAACAATCAGAACTGAATTTCACATGAGCACTTTGGTGGTCCATTTTTGGCAGCTTTTTAAATCTTCTCCACACGGAAATTGGCCTTGTCTTTTCACACACACACTGAACAACGAGAACCATTTTCTAACGCCTAGAGAAATTTTTGCATCTAGTTTAAGTTTTCGAATGTATTGGGTTGAAAGGGCATACGGATGAGTGCTTGCGGAAATTAGAATTCTAGTATACTCTGAGTTGGTAATACCAAATTGCTTGAGTTAGATCTGACAGAGTTCGAGAAGATCCAGGATCAATTATTAGAAAGTACGAATTTCTTAATTAATTAGGTTAGGTTAAAGGCTAAGGATACTTAGTTTAAGAAGTGGGTGAGTCTACTCGGAAACGATAGAACGAACCACACGAAGATCAGCTCCAGTGTCAATGTAACATAAACAATTAGGACATAAGTCTTTCCTTTCTCTGAATGAACAATTGGATTCATGAATTGTTCTTCACTCTCTCATGTAATACCGAAACTTGAGTAATTGCTCTGTGAGCGGTTCTTTGATTGTAAGAAATCAGGATTGCGCCCAATTATTAGACAGGAAAGCTTGGAAGTGAAGAGTTCTCCCCTTCGAATTCAAATTTATTTACTACCTCTAAGTTGTAATTACTACACATATTAATAAACTTATGATATTAATTCTAGTTGCTCCAATTTGTGAATGCTTGGATGATTGTAATAAAGTGATTGGTTAGGCTGACTACTTCTGTGTTCATGTGAGATCTTTATTCATGGCATTCATGTCATAAATAAGTCGGTCATGTCTTGAGTTTTGAAACCAAGCTTAGGATCTCGTCCAATTTGGCTGTATTGTCTACAAGTCTAGTTTCTAATCGTCTGACTGAAGTTTCCATTTTGGAGATTCGTTTCGCCTCGGCTGGAGTAGGTTTCCAAACGCGAATGTTGGATTTGGCAGAAATTGGCGAGCCTCTACGCGTTTCTTTGGTATCAGGATCCATGGCTGCAAGTGGACTCCGAAGACTCTTGATTTGGTTGGTGGACTCACGGTGGCAGAAAGACCTACGATTGGTTTCCGTGTTTTGTTGTTGGATTAGCCATTGGCGAATGGTCGCAGTTGTTCCAGAGAGGAATCGGGAGTCATACACTTTATTCGGATAAACATTGACGCTGTATTTCCTGGAATGGGAAACATTGGAATCAGCGTTAGTGTAATTTGGTATTTAGTTTAGGGTGGTGTAAACTGGGATATGGTAGAATTTACTTCCGTATTTGGTTCTCTCCCTCGGGGGTACAGTGGATGACTCCCGAGTTCCGACTTCCTTGAGCAATGACATTAACGCTATTCCTCAAATACACTTTGAAGAATTTAGGTGCAAAGAAGGTTCCAAAGTAGAAGGATTTTTCCAAATAATTTAAATAACGAATTTTTCGCTTCATTACCACAAGTTCGGAATCCTTGCGGCAACCCTACGGAAAAGAATTGAATCTTATTAATTGCTTTCTGTTGGATGTGGATCTTTTGTTGCCGTTTCACTCACCCCAATGTCGCTTACAGCCAATCCGACGAGAAGATTATTTAGAACCATAGATATTATTACCAGGAAAATGGCGTACCAGACATAAGCCAAGAATGGATGGAGCGGATTCCGGGTCCACTGATCAGGGGAAAACAGGCTCTCAAAATTTAGCTCTCCGAGCATCATGGTCAATACACGGAGAGTAGCCACTGGGATATCAATTAGCCTCGTATTCTAAAATCCAAAACGATTCAACCAATTTCCGCCAACAGTGCGGACGTATTGCTCCGTTGGAATCATACATTTCGTTGGTACTTACTGATGGAAATAGCATGCAGTAGGACATGGCAAATGCAACAATAATGGAAGAGTACATTGCAAGGGAGATGCAGAAGTTAATTGTAACCTGTGTGTAAAAGCAAATTTAGAACAGTTTAGTGTTTATTGCTTTGGTCTTTAGACAAATACACAGCTCCCACATCACCGTCTAACCTTTGAGAACATGTCGACATAAATAGAACACGTAGGCATTTGACCCAAATGGAGAAACAGTTGTAACCAGCATATCCCGACACCAAACTGAAAGAGATGAGTAATTTAGGACAATCGACTAATTAGGACTCAAAGAGTGATGAAATCTCACTGATGCCAACGGGAACAACCAGAAGTGAAACAATTCGATGGGATCCAGAGCAATGGCACACGTGGTGGCCATTGTGGCTATGCCGATCCATTGAGCATAATTAAAAATATCCACGATGTAGGACCAAAAGTCAGTGGCAAAATGATAAACTTCTTTGAATGCAGAGACAGTCGTACAAAAGAGGACGTAGATTGCAATCAGTCTCGTATAAATCCGGATATCACATTGTGATGATGAGAATAAAGTGTCTGGAATGAAGCAATTTCAATAAAGAATCAAAATTCACACGGCGAAATTTCGCTGAAGAAATACGTGTAAGCAAAAATGTAGCTGCGTGTTACCTTTTACAGATGAGAGGAGTGCAGTTCCATTAAAGTGGAAACTAGGGTTGGCCGATGTTACTGGACAGTCGACGAATATCAACAGGAACAAGAAAAGGACGTACCAAATTAAGATGTTCACCTGGAATGCTAAGTATAGGAAATACAAGGCTTTCAATCTATCCCATTTTATATCCGTGAAAACGTGGACAATTGGATGCTGGAGAATGGATCTGTATGTCTGCATGTCACGAATGACGTTGGCACCCAGAATTTGGCGAAGAAATACCATTTCCCGTTGTGGGGTGTCTGGATTCTTGTCGTCATTACCAAAGCCTTGTTTGTGTGGGAGAATGACGCTGCAAAGAGTTGCACTAATAATTCCATGCTGAATTCCCAAATTAGAAGTTCCAATTTTACCTCATATCAAACGAAAGTAGGAAATTTGGGTGATGTTTCTGTTTCAGGTCCATGGTGATTGCCCGATCAAATATTGGCAAAATGATATCCGGCATGTGTTCCATAAGAATGTTCATAACATTCATACTTCCACTTCTGCAAATAAACTTTGTCAATTGTAGCACCAATTATTCATGTATACGTTTGACCGTTTAATTTATTCCTTACTTTGTATCAAGAGAAGCCCCTTGTTTCAGCAGTTCCAGTGAAATCTCTTCCACGCCAAGGTGGGCTGATAAATGCAATGGCGTCTCTCCAGTTTTTTCAGCCTCATTCATGTTGGCTCCGGATTCTCCGAGAAATCGAATGCAGCGCACAGCCTTTCGAACGCAACACTGGCACTGGCAATCTGCATGCGAAATATTGGTATATTTTAAAATTAGCGTACTAACATAGTGCATATCAATATCGTAACCATTAAAGGAGAATTACCAGGCATGCTTGATACCACAAAGGACACTGGAGTGCGTCCATTTCTATCGCTGACATTTGGATTTGCTCCATGGAGGAGAAGCAAATGCACAAATTCATGTTGAAGTCGAGCAGAGGCCAAATGAAGGGAAGTCTCGTTCCTTGGATTTAGAAAATTCAAAACAGTTTCCAAACTTAAGCCACTCTCATGAACTTCGTTCAAGACATCAAGAAGATCTGAGATGGAATTTGATAAAATGGATTGGTTTATTTCTTCATTAAATTCTGCTGCTGACATTTTGAGGAACAATGGAGAAAAAAGTATGGATTTAGTTAAGAAAGCAAGAACTACTCCTTTGGGGAATAGTAAAATGGACGACAGAATCGAAATAGTATTATTGGCTGCGGAGTAGACTATGACAGGGTGAAAGTTCTATGATAGCCAAACACACGTCTCAATTTCAAAAAGGGAAATCGATAACTTGATTTGTGGCTAAATGTCGTTGCTAAACGATAATCAGCATTTCAGATGGGGGAGCTGCGTGGGTCTTTCGCGTATTTTGCGTTCGTTTTTCCGAAGCAGGGACACGGGGTTCCTAACTTAAAGAAACGAATTTCAAACAGAGATGTCCATTGTAGAATTTCAGAGCAAAATGACAAAGTTTAAAATTTTGACTCATTATTTCCCAAGGCTTTTGATTTAAGAATTGATGCAATAAGGCGGAGAGCCGAAAGGAATAACAAAATGAGGAGGTAGTCCAGCAATTAGGATTCATTGTCAGTCCCAAGCAAAGCAGGAACTTCCAAAATTTCACATGAGTCATTAAAAATTTTTAATTCAAATTTAAAGGAAGGTTTCACCCCAAAATTTTTAATGAGAGTTCGATTTTGTTTTTAACGCGTCGAAGGACCGCCTGGCTCTCCCCATGTAACAGCCCATGATGATAAATTCCAAACCCCTCCACCGTAAATGCGTAACATAAGTTACAAACACCCTCTTAACTCTAATCTGTGATATGATTAGCATTAACTAGTGGACGTGACCGTGTGGTCGTTGATTTAAGTATGACTCTCATACAATGTATTATGCTGTGCATTATTCGTAGTCAAAAAGTTTATTCATACTTAGTAAGCGTATTCTGTCTTTTATAATGAACAAAAAGTAGTAGGAGACGGAGAATCCTTTAGTTGGACGTCACCTTTTCCCAAGGAAGGACGACTCGCTCGGTACCGGTATCACGCGCAGCCCAATGAAGAAATTGGACCCAAGCTGAAGGCTGAAAAGGACTGTAGTAAAAGGAGTATAACTCTCTACCCGGTGCCTTTATCGATCCGATAGGAACAAGTTTTCTGTCAAAAACTTGTTTCCTTGAACTTGGAAGTCTCAAGTTCACGGCTACTCTAATAAAAGGTGAACTGATTTCAATAGATCTTTTATTCAAAGTCTCACGTTCAGGGCACATTGGGAACCTGGTAATCTGTAACAAAATCTGGGTTAGAATAATTTTAAATTTTAAATTTGGAAACCACCAGTCATTATGCCCTTAAACGTGTCATTTGCCTTTTCCGTCAGAATATAATTATTTTTGTTATTCTCCATTTGGTGGTTAACCTACAACCAGTTTAACTGGAAAACAAAAGAGCTTTTGTCGCCTGTTGGACCTTGGGGGTTGGGGTTTTGAAGCCCTAGAGCGATATGGTAACCGTGAAGTTTGGGATTGGGGTCCAGGATGACCAAGACGGAGGCCAGTCGGAATCCAAAATCATCGCCAACATGTTCGATTCCTTCGTGGAGAAAATGCTCGTGGATTATCGCTGGATATTCGTCTGCGTATTCCTTCTTCCACTCTCCCTTATCTATGATATCTGGGAATATTGTCGGTGCTGGATTGTTTTCCAATTAAACTCCGCACCACACAATCACAGTGAGAAAGTTGGCGTGGTTCAAGCGCAGGTAAGTCCCAACGAATTTTTAATTAAATTCAAACTCAATTTTAAATTCTACCCTCCAACGGGCTTAAATCAAATCCTAATATTTCTTTTTACAAGGTGAGGAAATGGATTCGATCTGGAAAGAAAACCATGATGTGCACGGCAAGACCTGGATGGCAAACAATTAGTTTCCGGAGGCCAAAGTATAAGGACACATTCCTCAACGTCAAGGTCAATTTGGTTGACATAATTGGGCTGGACGTTGGCCGAAAGGTGGAAGTGCTACAAGAATATAATTATTCCTTAACATGAAGCATTTATTAATGATTGCAATATTTATTTGGGATTAGACCGTGACGGTTGAACCAATGGTAAGGACAATTTTTATTGAAACTTTCTGCCCTTTCACAGAAACAGGGCAGTCTTTTTGCCTTGCTGAATAACCTTTATTTTTGTATTCTTGATCATCTTACGTAACTGAGTTTTTTTCTTATGCGCATGCCCAATCGCGTAGGTTCGTGTCATTGGTTGTTTCCTTTTTTCACAACATTTTTTCAGGTAACAATGGGACAGTTAACTGCTCTCCTGGAACCTCTTGGATGGACGATTCCTGTTCTACCGGAACTTGATGATCTCACCGTTGGTATGTCAAATGCGTGTCCGAAAAGACACTGGTTCCGCGTTAACTTTTTTCATCTTAAAAAATAGGGGGATTGGTGAACGGGACTGGGATTGAAACGTCATCCCACAAGTTTGGTCTTTTCCAGCATATTTGCCATTCCTACGAAATTGTGCTTCCAAGTGGAGAAGTTGTGAAATGCTCAAAAGTAAATCTCGATAAAACTTCTTTGTATTCGTTGAGTTTTACCTTGGGTTTTTAATGTGGATTCATTAAACTTCATAGGATGAGAACACTGATCTGTTCTACTCAATTCCGTGGTCTTATGGAACACTGGGTTTCCTTACAGCAGTGGAGCTCCAAATTGTTCCTGCAGAAAGGTCTCTCAGAGAATTTTATTAGAGGGATATTAATTAGAATGGTAATTTATTCGATGAAAAACAATAATTTCGCAATTCATTCTCTAGATTTGTGAAGTTGGAGTATTATCCAGCCCAATCCTTGGATGAAGTACTTCAAATATTCGAAGAGCAAACGATGAAGCCGACTGGGAACCAGTTTGTTGAAGGAATTCTTTTTTCCAAGAATAAAGGCGTCGTAATGGTGGGAAACATGACTACTTCGGCGGAACTCTCAATGGTCTCTCAATAAGGAAACCCTTTCATACTAGTAATAAAACGTTCGGATTTTAATTGTCAATTCTTTTACAGATTAATCGAATCGGGAAATGGTATAAACCTTGGTTTTTCAAGCACGTGGAAAGCTTCCTGAAGAAGAACGTTTGTAAAACTGAATATATTCCCATACGTGACTACTTTCATCGTCACTCCAGATCAATATTTTGGGAAATCCAGGTTTGAAATGCCTTACATTAGATGAAATTCTCCTTGATCATTCACACACACTCAACCCAATTTCCTTCTTGCCAATTTATATAGGAAATCATTCCGTTTGGAAACCATCCAGTTTTCCGCTACCTTCTGGGATGGATGTCACCACCAAAAATTTCTCTGTTGAAATTGACACAGACAAACAGTATCAAGAAGCTCTATGAAAGTCAGCACATGATTCAGGATATCCTAGTGCCAATGAGTGAACTGAGGGAGTCTCTTCTCCTCTTTGATGAGCAAACGGAAGTAATAATTCTCAAACTCATGAAATCTTGTTTCCAAATTTAATAAAAATTAATGATGAAAATTATATGCCCATTTTCAGATTTACCCTCTATGGCTCTGTCCATTCAAGTTACCTAGTAACCCTGGCATGCTTCACCCCAAAGGCAAGCAAGAGGAAATGTTTGTGGACATCGGAGCTTATGGGTAGTATTTATATTATTAGTATTAGTATATATTTTATATTTTATATATTTAATTATTTATATATTAGTATTCCAAAACGTCCAAGTTTCCATCCAGAAAAGACAACTAGAACAATTGAATCATTTGCACGCAAAGTTAACGGGTAACTTTTGCCTGATACATTGACTACCTCTGAATTGAACAGAGCTAATTAATTATGTAATTGTCTTTCACTAGGTTCCAAATGCTCTATGCAGACACGTACATGACAAAGGAGGAATTCCGTCAAATGTTTGATCACAGCCTCTACGACAAAACAAGAGTCAAGTATGCCTGTAACGAAGCTTTTCCAGAAGTTTATGACAAAGTTTCAAGACATGCCAGAATATAAATCTCATTTTAACCAATTTGCCAATCCATACGTTGTCAATAATGAAAATAATTATTTCCGTTCTTATTTTCAATCTCCATTAGTAGGCAGCAGTGTCCCTTACACTCAAGCTAAATGACGAGTTGGCTGAATCATGTTCCTAGACCACTTTTAAATATTTAGCTTATTCGAAATTTAATAAAGCCTAATTCTCACTCAATGCTCACAAAATGATCCTACAAATTTGGAATTTGGAATTGAACTTGATATTTATTTTCCATCTTCTCTCCTTTCCTGTTCCCATCGGGCCGAAATCACCATAGCAACAATGATCAAACATTATTATCCTAAATAGTGTGGTGTTATTTTATGTTATCATACATTTCCTTCACTTTCGGATGTTTTGTGCTGTGTGCACGGACATTATACTTTTTTACGCAAAAGCCATCAATTTATCCAAGAAGAAGCCAATTCTTACATACCTCCTCCTCACAAAAGACGTAAATGAAAATGGAAAATCCCTGTCCAAAACCGGATCTGTGTCCTTATGTAAGATTCACAACTTAAAATGAAATTAGCAGTGAATGATAAATCTGAACTGTAATTGGGAAAATCTTGGATTTCATTAGGAAACTCAGGATGGTAGTGGAGATGGATGCTCTTTTCCTCATGCCTCCATTAGCCCTTTGTCGGACATAACATGCGTACGGGTTCCTCCTGCTGTAACATATGAAGGGGTCGGGGAGCCTTACATCATTCCGGATATGACACGTCCAATCGTCGTAAATTGGCCTGCAGAACAAACAGGCAATGAATACTCAGGATCTTCCCAGATGAATCCCGCCTGTCAAACGGATGAAACTTTTCCACTGGTGACGAAGGTCCTTCAACGTCCGGAAGGAGACGCAATCAAGGTCGAGACGCTCAACCACCCATTGTGTCCTGTAAGTTGTAAAATTAACTTGAAACTAAGGAAGCGTAAAACAATGTGAGCGTTGTGGCTAGGATGCTCAATTGACTCTGACGATCACCCCACCCGTGAAGAAGCCACTGGAAATCCGAATTCCGGAATGCAAAGTTCCTTCTGTTCGTCCACCTCAGCGCCCGTGGCTCCAATGTGTTGAAAATCAGAGAATCTCCGACCGTGTCCGTCGACCTATGGCCCGACTCTGTCACCGACGGGAACCTGCTCCCATTGTTATTCCAGCTTCCCAGTACCAACGTATGCAGATGAAAGTAATGGAACGAGAACGTATGAAAGAAGAAAAGGAAGCACGATGCATGGATAAAGAATGCGAGAGATTGAAATCCAGATACAGACATTCCCTCTGGAGTTACACAGTTGAAGTAAATAGAACAAATTGACACAGGATCATTCAGAGTATATCAAAATTATTTTTAACATCTAACTTTTCCAGAGTCTGTTGGATCGCAAGAAAAAGGAACAGCAGGCGAAGGAAACCGCAGAATTGGAATTTAACAAAACAATGGTGGCAGAAATGCGGGCCGAGAAAGAACGAGAATCTGGAGAAGCTCTGGAAAAGGCTAAAAAAATGATGCTTTACAGAAAAGGACTTATTAAAGACTTGCACTCTGCAATGGCTACATCCAAGCTTATTAAGGACACCACTACCTCGCAGGAAGCTCATGGCTGCGGAAAAGAAAGTGAGACCTCACCGCCTTTCCTTGATAAGATCTGCATCAAAAAGATGGCATGGGTCAATGATCGGCCTGTGTATGAAAAGAAAGACCAAAATAAGCCGTGTAGTAGAGAGTAAGTTGCGGAAGACACTGCTTTACAAACCTTAAATGTCATTTGCCGGTTTTTGATTGTTTCTGATTTGAAGGCTGCTAGAATTGATTGAAAAGGATGAGAAACGCGTATGTGAACGAGCGGCAATGCTACAAGCAGAGAAAATGGCTGCCGATGCTTTGCGACATGAAGAGCCTTTGCCGTATTCGGAAGCTTACTTGAAATCAATCAAGGAACCAAGCTGTGACGGTGATGGTAACGTCGCCAACAATGAGGTAAAGCATCTCACATTCCGACCATGTCCACTTCAGCCTGGCATCTAAATCGCTTTGGATTTAAACCATTGTTCCAGGAAATGCAGAAGAAAGCAGGGCTTCGGCGAGAGCTGTTTGAAGACATTCAAGACCGCTTAACTTTGGATGCTTTCGTGGGAGCACGTGAGGACGAGCAACAGAGACAAGCTGACAACTTCAACTGCTACGTCCGTGAGCGGAATAGACTCGTCAAGGAGAAGCAGAAACAAGCAAGTTCGAACTTAACTGATTCTTTTATTCTAGCTTTAAAGTTCTTTTCTGATTTTTTTAAAAATTAGCTCATTGACGAGAATGTCCAACGTCACATTGAAGCCTCCGAAAAAGCGGCCGCAGTTTTGGTAAAAATGCAGGAACGGAAAAAAGGCCGGGCGGACGTTTACGACCAACTCAAAGACCAATGGTAATCAATCAGTATCAACTCAGTAGTACTTGATTTCATGGGGACAACCTGAGCAACCCCAACTTGCCCACATTTAATTTATGTCAGGGAAAAGGAGTATCAGATGAAGGTACAGAAGAGAAGGACGGATCTTTCGAACCGAACGGGCCTAGTCTACAAAGACTACTGGGAACGGAGAAAGTAAGTTTATTTTAGGCTCTTGATTTAAATCTTTAAAAACCTTTACAGAAGCAAGAGACTGATGGGGGGTGTCGATTTAGGACTCGAATTCTACTAACGGAGTTCTGTTTTCCATGGGAATCCCAAGTTAATTAATTGTAAAATTCCATTTTGCGTATTGTATCGTATCTTAATTGCAAGAGGACAAGGGCGTGAGTTTTGTGTGCCACCTTTGGGTTTCCCTTCGCTCTCGTCTGTC
>Ga0194135_10002849_pt1 | contig 10555 bp, 13 predicted proteins | sample LitLau_LLRF_2013_FD_134024 | JGI IMG/M metagenome (GOLD analysis project Ga0194135, IMG submission 134024) | Freshwater sediment microbial communities in response to fracking from North America - Little Laurel Run_MetaG_LLRF_2013 (version 2) | ecosystem: Environmental > Aquatic > Freshwater >... | reverse complement strand
CCCCGACCGTGGAGCGGTGGCACAAATGGCATGGAGTTTCGATCGCCAATTTCTTATTTCCGTTGGGCACGACGGCTCCATTTTTGCTTATCGATGGGATCCACATGAAAAGCTCAAGGCGCCCGAGGATAATTTGCCTGAACCCCTTGTTCCTATAATTCCACGCGTGAGTTTAGTAATAAATGGTTTCCAGAGAATGTTTTTCAGCACTTATGATTTATTGGCTGGGTTTTGGTACGACAGGTAGCACCCCAACTGGCTGACATTGAGGTACTGGATGCATTGACATTGGAAGAGCTCAAGATAAAAGCCGAAGCAGATCGGATTTTTGAGCTGACGGAGGGAACGAAGGAAATAATTCGACGACAACTCCGCAAATTAAGACTCGATTTTCGTGCAATTGCCCAAAAGTAAGGTTGAGCAGAGCAGTAGTTAATGGAGAGCATACGGTCGCTGAATTACTCATTTCTATTTTCGTTTGTAGAAACGACGAAATTCCCCTCCTGTTTCGCGTACCCCGAGCCGAGTTTGCCTTGGACCCTCGAATCAAAGCATCCAGACAGGTTCAGTTTCAAGATGAAATTGAAAAAGTGTATCGAAAATACGAATGGGATGGAATTCGGTCCGTCATCGCCTGTGAAAAGATTCAGAAACACTTTCTGGACACGATTGAAACTCATCATAGAAACGTTAAAGACTTGGAACATACTGTGGAAGTTCACACTTTCCGTCATCGCTTTCTCACGCCGGCATTCTTAGATGTCTGTCGAATGAATCAAGAGGTATTGGCTAGTGAGAAGGCATTTGGGGATGAAATTGCTAAATTCGGGAACAAGAATACTGGCAAGTCCAAATCCACCATGCAAAGAGTGAAACGGTTCTATGCCAAGGACTTGATTGGGGAGTATGCGGGAAAGAAATATGACGTGAAGACGGCACACGCTATTCGACAGTTGGAAGACCTTCTCCAGAAACGATATACAAGGGAGTGTGAGGTAAAATCCAATTGACGTTGATTCTCAAATTTTTAAATTCTGTTTCAATGCTTGTTATCGCTTGGTTGATTGCAGTGGGCTCAACTGAATGTCCACAAAGTGGCCGACGACTATGAAGCGCCAGAAGACGTGGAAGCGATTCGCTACGCAATTGAAAACATGGGCGACTACAAGTTAAAAACTGGGGAAGATTATCTCTTATACAAGACAGCCACAATTGCTGAACGCCGACAGAAAGTCCTGGAACTAAAGATTAGGGTAAAGCTGTCACGAACTAATATTATGGATAGTTGTATAACCAAACGAACTAAATTTGGTTTATTCTGTTATATAGATTTATAATAGTTTTCAAGAATACAACGGACGCGTCAAGGTACTCCAAGAGGAAAAAATTTCAGTCATCGAATCCTGTCGAAAGTTGGAACATGAAATCCAAGAGCGTCACAAGTACTTGCCAACGGAAATGAGAGTCTCAGTCCCCCGTGTTCATGACATCGAATTTGTGGAGAGCCCTGAATCCCTCTTCCAGATTTCTAATCAGGATGTTGCCGATCGCCAGAATCAGAAGCTTGAGGCCGCTGGACTTTTGAAGCGGAAAAAAATTGTAAAATCGGAACCACTCCATGTAGTGTGGGTCTGAGCAGTTTGTATAATGTTTCAGGCTTTTTGTGTGTTATAGGCTTATGGGGAAGAAAGTGAGGAGGTCGTCCGTGGGGCAACGCCAGTTACTCTAGTTGGACAGAAATCAAAGGCAAAACGAAGGATTTATAAACCTGGGGATTTTATTCGGGGGAGAAATGATCCTCGTGGACCAAAAGTGGTACTGAAGAAACTGGAGCAAGCAGTCTCAGCACCACAGAGTGGACCCGCCGTGAAGTTGATGCCCAAGAGAAAGGAATTGGAGGGACTCTCCAGTGCAGTATTTCGTTATCGGAAAGCTTTCTTCAATCCAAAGACAGAAGCAGCTCAGCGGAGGCGGGATCGAATTTTGGCTCGGCGATCCTTCGAGCGAGACTACATTCTAGAACAATTGCACCGATCGATTGACTACTTCAAGCAGCGAGTCATGCATGTCCGGAATGAGAGAATTGAGCTCCAGCTGGATGTGAAATTGATGACGATCGGAATGTTGGCATACATTCAGGAGTTGGATATAGTCAAGGAGGATGAAGTCATGGTGAGAGAAGGCTATGAAACATACGAGAAACAAAAGGTGGATCTGGAGGTAGCAAAACGAAAGGTAATTGTAGCATCCCAAGATCCCGTATTCCAATGAACTTATTCCTCTGAACCTAAAATTAACATGACTTTTTAGGCAGAGAAAGCGAAGCGCCGCTTGAATGCAGGGAAAAAGGAACAGAAGAAAGTTGAAGATTTGCTTACGAAACTGGCAAAGGAAGTTTCTACATTGATTTACGACCAGGGAAGATTCTCGGAGTTTCTTTGGAGACTTTTCCGAAAGCGAGTTCGCATTGCTACTGCTGGAGAAGGTTTGCTCCGATTTTAATGGAATCTTTTGTTTTTAGGTCATTAAATTATTTTGAAACTTCCAGATCATCATGATGATCAGGAGCGTGACGAAGACGAAGAAGAGGAGGAGGAAAAGGAAGAAGAGGAAGCGGAGGAAGGGGAAGACGGGAGCCGAGAGGGATTGGAATTGCAAACTAGTCACGACAAACACATTTCACATATAGCGTCGGATAGTAGTCACTGGCACGACCACCATGCCTTCCCAGAGGACCTGGAAGAGGAGATTTATGACAAAGTTTGCGAGCTCGGAGAGAAGAAAGCTTACCTGGATGCTGACCTGTGGGCGCAAAAACAAATTGTGGATAAATTGACAAACGAGTCTAATGAATGTAACACTCAAGTCGACGACTTTGAGGAAAGACTGTCGGATCTTGAGGAACAGATAAATAGTCTCCAACGCCAGCGACAGACGCTCATCAACAATCTGCGTAAATTGGTCATTTTGAAAGTGAATCAGGTTCAGTAAGTGCTCCCCGTTAAATAGAACAGCACCCTCCTTTCAGAACGAGTATACTTAATTGCGGCTTATAGTTGTATAGAGGAAGACAAACTGGAAATGGACAACCATATCCCCATCCTGGAACGCCTAAAACGGAGCTTTCCGAAAATTGAGGACGTTATTGTCTTCCCAAATGATGGAATCTACGAATTGGATCAGAAGATTGATGAGTTGAAAGAAGTAATACGAGGACAGAAGAAGAAACAACAGTAACAATGACTTGAAATTATCTAAGTTGTATAGCTTATAATTATTCGCAACTCATCATTTGTCTAATGTATCTCAATTTTAGGCGCACTCGTCACATGATGGTTCGTCTCCGGGAAGAATTGCGCAAAAAGGAAACTCGCGTCAAAATCCTATTGGAAGCATGCGCAAAGGACATGGTTGGCCGTTTTGGACGTGTGGTAGACATGGAAGCCGTGTGCGCCGGCAGTGTCAATCTGGAAATTATTGACCTAATGGAAGCACTGGACGCCCAACGTAAGGTTCATTACGCCGAAAGAGACCAACTCAACAAAAACATTATGAGGACCCGACATGACCTGGCGAGCGTCACAACTGTCAACTCCGAATTCAACACAATGCTGGCCATGTTGGAAGAGAGACAAAGAGACGTGGACTTCTTCCTCCATCAACAGAGGAACAGTGAGGCTGCTGTTGCCGCTGCAGCTGCAAAGGAGGTATGCATTCACGGTCGTAAATCCGGGCGATTCGTGTTATACAAAGCTGATGAAACGTTGTTTTGACAGGCTGCCGCCGAGAGAGGTGCTGGGGATTCGGAAGCGAGCTATGTTGTTGATAACGAGGACGTCATTGAAGAAATGTATTCCTACGAAGACCGCGTCATTAATCAGGAAGTCAAGATCAGCTACCTCCGTGATACAATTGCCAACTGTAGGTTCAAGGGTGCTGGGATCCCTGAGATTGCGATGATGACAAGTATTCCAGACAATGTGGCTACCAAGTTTATGACTCTCAAAGAGTTGCAAGAATACAAGTCCTACCTGAACAAAGAAGTTGAAACACTCTTCCGGAAGAATAATACGGAGCAACTCCTACAGAGTACTTCTGTCATGCCTTCCTTCAACGCCAGTCGCTCGATTGAAGTCACTCAAGGCGATGAACAAGAAGGGGAATCAGGAGGGCAAGAGCAAGAAATCCTGCACCAACTTGATGCGGTCACACGGAAATCCGATGGAGCAGTATTGGCTGATTTTCAAAATGGAGTTGAGGAAGAAATGACTGAGGACGAGGAACTCGAAGATCCAATGACAGAAATTGACGAAACTGAAGAATATCAAGAAGAAACTGAAGAATATCAAGAAGAAATGGGAGAATATCAAGGAGAAACTGGAGAATATCAAGGAGAAACTGAAGAGTATCAAGAATATCAAGCTACGGACCTTGAAGAATATGCCGGAGAAGCCGAAGCGACCAGGCTGAGCATTGAGCTTCCGCACACAAACGAATACGCTGGGGAGGAGTGATAGATAACATTTTAATACACAAACATCAATTCAAATGTGTCAAGAGTTAAGCGAATAATAAAACTCATAACGTACAAAATCGCTTCATCGCTTCGCTCTGTCGTCATAAAATGAACGCATGTGGCGGAAGCGGCACGGAAATTGTAAACGGAGCGGGAATCAGAAATTATAAATTGGACAGATTAATTTGACACGTTGCGGAAAGTCTTCTCATCTGTACTATTCTCTGTTTACAGTCTTGTTTACCTCGTTTGGTAAAGGTCAAAGGAAGGAGGAAGGTACGACTTCACTTAAGGTGAAATTTAGCCACTAATTATTAGTCTATAACGCGGCTGCTTTTTGGGGAGTCCGCGTTGAGATTATTTTCAGAATCATGCATAAATTAATTGCATTGTATACGCTGCATAATCAATTGACTAACTTAGAGACTGCTCTCATCTTTTTAGCATAACTGGATCGAATCTCTTTCCCGGAAGTGGCGAGAAGAGGATGAAGCCGAACGTCAAGAAGGATTTAGGAAATGTTCTCCTCCTCCTCTTCTTATACGTGCTTCAAGGAATCCCATTAGGATTGATAGCAGCTGTTCCCATGATCCTTCAAAATCGACACGTCTCCTACGCCGAGCAAGCCAAATTCAGTTTTGCCTACTGGCCCTTCAGTCTCAAATTACTCTGGGCCCCAATCGTGGATGCAATTTACTCTGTGAAAATGGGAAGGAGAAAATCATGGTTAATCCCAATGCAGTATCTCATCGGAATATTCATGTTAGTTCTGTCATCACGAGTTAACGATATGCTGGATAAGGCTAGCATAACTCTCCTCACGCTCGTATTCTTTATGCTCAATTTTCTCGCCGCAACTCAAGACATTGCTGTGGATGGATGGGCCCTAACAATGCTTCGCAGGTAAAGATTGGAGTAAATTATTAAACCTTGAAATAAGATAAAGTTTTAAGAATATCTTACTTTTAGGGAGAACGTGGGATATGCCTCAACTTGTAACAGTGTGGGACAGACAGCAGGATATTTCCTCGGTTATGTTGTGTTCTTAGCATTAGAATCCCGAGATTTCTGCAACCAGTATTTACGATTTGAGCCTGCGGAAGTTGGCCTTGTTACTCTCCCAGGTTGGTTGGTTTTATTTTCATTCTAATGAATTCGTTTAATAATGTCTTAAAATTATGCCCCAATTTTGTTTCATATTTCGTTCAGGGTTTCTTCATTTTTGGGCTTGGGTATTCATTATCACAACCTCATGTGTATGGGCAATGAAGAGGGAGTTACCGGAGAAGGATATAGACAAAGAATCGATAGTGTCCAGTTATAAATGCCTCTGGAAAATCCTTAAGTTGCCTAATATTAAAACCGTGATTGTGTTTGCACTCACGGCGAAGGTGAATACATAAGTCGATTTTCTCAAATTTTTATGAAGTCAATAATTAGAAAACTTGGTTTTCTTTTTCTCTAAGATTGGGTTCGCGGTGGACTCTGCAACTGGCCTGAAGTTACTTGAAGCCGGGGTACCCAAGGATCGATTAGCGTTACTGGCCATCCCAATGACGCCATTGCAAATCATCCTACCATTTGTGATCTCAAAGTACACTACCGGACCAAACCCCATGAATATTTACGTCAAGGCCATGCCAATCAGGTACACTTTAATAATTACTGCATTGCTTAATTATTATTGATCATGATCACAGAAAAACAATTAATCTTACACGAACCAAACTTTTTTTTTTCGAGTAGATTATTGTTCGGGTTTGTCTTTGCGTTCCTAGTATGGGTTACTCCGTCATTCAAGGAACCTGATGGATCGTTTCCTTACATTTACTACGGACTAATTTTGTTCATTTATGCCCTTCATCAGGTTCGTTTCCGTTGCTGTATGCAATTTATACGTGCATTTGGCCGCTAAAATCACCCGTCTTAAATTTCCGTTACTTTTAGATTACACTCTACAGCATGTTTGTTGCCGTAATGGCCTTCTTTGCAAAAATCAGTGACCCAGTTGTAGGTGGAACATATATGACCGTAAGATTATTTTTTTCAATTTCAATCCCTTATGATTATGATTATTATGGTAATAAACTCGTTTTTCGATCACATTTTCCAGCTGCTGAACACTGTCACCAATTTAGGCGGTACATGGCCGTCCACCGTTGCGCTTTGGCTTCTGGATCCGCTGACCAGTAAAGCCTGTTCTGGAACCGCGATGAGTAACGATTGCTCCAATACTACTTTAGAAGAGGTAAATTGCGGCTTTCTGGAGAAAAAAAAATCAATCACGCAGTGTTATATGTTAAATTCTAACTGGTGCAATTTCATTGCAGTCCTGCAAGGCTGTAGGTGGGGAATGCTTGACGTTGGTTGATGGATATTACGTTGAGACAATCGCATGTGTAACAATTGGTTTTGCGTGGCTGGTGTGGGGAAAACCGACAATCCTTCGACTACAAGCAGCCCCACTAAAGGAATGGAAAGTCGTCAATCGAAACGGTCGAAAAAAAGATTGACTAGACAGGATTTAGGAAAATTACAAGGGTATAATTTATGAAACGCGCAAGTACCTTCTGTTATATAGTTTTAAAACAGTGAGGTCATATTTTTATTATCCAAATCCACTTTGCAGTGATGAAAAGTTTCTAATCATGTTATTAATATCTTTCAATATTATTTATTACCACCAAAGATTCAAATTAATTTATAGTTGTTTTGTTAATAAAGCACGCCAATCTATTGAATGAGGAAAATGCGATAGGAAGGAGAGTTTTATGCGCGATTGATGTGAGAATGCGTCGTCGAGTAGATTAGGCGTTAATGGTAGGTTGAGCAGGAGATTGACAAATAACGAGTTGGGTCGGGTGACCCTTGAGATGGATGATGCGGGGGGATCATGGGGTGCTCCATGCTGTGAAACAGTTTTCCACTCGATTGACCTCAACTAAAGGTGGGATGGGAACCATCATCCTAAAACTTACAACGTGCGGTAGGTTTCTGTATTGATTTTTTTTTTCTTTGAGTAACTGAGAGCCTTCGGATGAGTCCCTTAACTCCAAGGTACTTAATTTCTTTCCATTCAGGAATAATACAGGAATAATCATTTGTAAAGTTCAACTTGTTTCTTATATTCTCATTCATCTTTTTGTCCTCTGGGAGCCCTTTGCTCTTCGCCGCTTTACGCCTTCAACGATTTACTTCTCGGCAAGTCCAATATATTCAATTTTGCATTAACCAATAGAATCCTTTATTTGAACAATTTTCATTGATATATCTGATGATGGCGGCGGCGTTCGACGTTGACCTCATGAGACAAGTGAAGCCATGCTAACAAATAAATCCTGTACTATTTCTCTTTTTTTAACTGTAAATTAGCATTGGATTCCTGGAGAAATGGCCGGAGAAGTCGTGAAGACTTATATGAATTTTGGTGGAATTAGTTCATATCGTTTCCATTTTCAATTTTGAGTTAGGCTTTAATTTTTCCGAATTTCCGTAAGAAATTTTGTTTTTGGAATCGTAGGCAGGTAAGCTAATGAAGTGAATCAAGAGATTTTATAAAATGGTTCCTTTACAGAATGAACTGAAAGCGGATTTCATGTTGATCTGTGCAGGCTGTGAGTTTTTCCTTTAGAGACCTCAGACCGTGTGCCTGCGTTTCGAATGGGGGGAAGGAAGGAGATAGACGGGAGAGGAATGATGAGTTGGGATTGGTTTGAAATCTGGGCGAATCCGAAGAAGCCAAACCCTCCCGATTTTTGGAGTATAGCTGTGCTGTGAAGTCGAGCTTCTTTTCTTGAGTCCTCTCCCTTCACTCTTGTCACCCCGGCCTTTGACGCCTCTGATTCCTTTAATTACCTTTGACACCCGGGAGACAGTTGTCTCAGTTTCTTATCGGAATCCACAGAAGCCTCATCATGTCCAACTTACCCTGTTTTCCCATGTTCCCTTACCTTTCCCCTCTCCAGTTTAGACAATTCACATCCAACCTCTCCAACAATTCCAATAGTCCCATTGAAACAATTAACGCTGTCAATTCACAGATCCCGCATCGGACTCCATTCACCATTGAAAGTATCCTAGGGACTAGCCTAGCCACACACGGGTCAAACAGTGCCCATAAAAATCGTGACACTAAGTCCAACCTTTCCTCCGGAAACGGCTCCAATGATAACCGGGGTCAAAGTCCACCGGACGGATGCAGCGAAAGTGAGCGGACGCTTCTCTCCTCACCGCCCTCAACCCCTTTCCCAACTTTCCAATTTCTGCAACAGTCTGCTGCGGCTGCAGCGGGATTTCTACCAAGTCATGCTGCTGCTGAACTCTTCGGTAAATCCAAATATTTTTTTCCCAATTCTTATAAAAGTTTTTAATAAGAGAAAATGCTTCACGTAAGCGTTCAGCTTCTAAATAAATTTCAGTCTTGTCCATTGATACGCAAAATCTTAAGCCGGAAACTGAGACCGGTAGTTTTCCTAACGCGGAAAGTTGGCTGTGAAGGATTTCTGGAAAACGTTAACACGAACCGTATAGCGCAAGATTTTGGGGGGTATGAGGTTTAAAGCTTAGCATTAATATTAGTATTACTATAGTTGGTATAAATACGTCAAAGTTTAGGGTTTAAATTAAGCTTTCGGGTTTGCCCAGTCAAATCAACAGACATGGAAGCCAAACAAATGCCGCTCTCATAACGGGAAGGGACTTTTAATCTAGGAAATGTAAAATGAGCTCCCAAATCCGATTTCTTCAAAATTATAATTAGGAGGAAACTTATAGATATCCCGTTTCCTTCTATACCGAAACCGGACACTACAATCCAGACCATAATCCTCACTTGATTCCATAATTGGACTCCTGCTGCTGAAATCTTTACATGGGTTTCAATTTATTGGGACAGAGTGAGGATAAATGTCACTTGATAATTAGTTAGTAGAACGTCAAATGCGCTAATACTCGTGGTTCGTGTCGTGGGCAATGCTGCCTTGGTTCATCTGAATTTGTATTGGATGATTATTTTTATTGATTTCGCAGCTTCCTATCCTGGACTTTATAGTCACTTCTACTCGCATCCCTTTAATGGTTCAACTTCCGGTCATGGCGGCTTCATTGGGGGTGGAATGACTGGGAATACGCCAAAACGGAAAAGAAGGCACAGGTAAGGGAGGATTTGCTTTAGTTTTCGATTGTCACATCACTTCATCCATTTTAGCAGCACGCACGCTCTGTATGTATAGAGAAATTGTGTCCCGGGACTTTGAACTTCAGGTCCTAAAAGCACCCTCCCTATTTATTTCATAAACGGATGAGCCTGACCGCAAAATGGGTAAAACTTCAGGTGCAAAAGTGGTGGGACAATGAAATTCAGTTTATTATGACTCCGACACAATTAAGCATCTGCTGTCATTGGAAAGTCACGTTCTTAAATTTTAAGCTTCTTGGTTTTAGAGGAATTAAGAAGCCCTTTTTCGTGAAAGTTTGAAAATAAGTCAGTCCTTTCTCAATTTTAGCCCCTAAAAGCCCTCCGTGGCTTTCTTCGTTGGAATACCTAGTTCACTCTGAAGCACTTGATTCTCAGTTGGCGTCAAATCATAGCCAGGAGAAATATTTGGAATGGTAATAAGATGCATTAGACGAAGGACCCTCTTCAGTTTCATCGAGTGGCTTTTTCAGCCCCCCTAAAGCCCAACCCAAAGTGTTTGTTTTTGTTTTCAAAGTGGATTAGTAAGCCATTAGCTTCCTCCATTTTAAATCTTTTAAGCTCTCTAACCATATTCATTCCAAGGAAAATTCGTTTTTAGATAGGCATCCTATTTTGCTTACACAATTTGGTTAAAAATGCAAGTTTCGTAACCCTTGACCGAAATTGAATCCATCCATAATTAGAAAGCACTAAATCGGCTTTATTACAATTTAGGAGCACCGACGATCCCGTCGTCCACACTAAAAGATATGAAACACCTGAAAACAAAGGAAATACACCCCAGAGATTTTGAATTTTCATTAAGATTCAAGCTAATGTTGCTAGAAATACGTATCCAGTAT
>Ga0194135_10002848_pt1 | contig 10562 bp, 7 predicted proteins | sample LitLau_LLRF_2013_FD_134024 | JGI IMG/M metagenome (GOLD analysis project Ga0194135, IMG submission 134024) | Freshwater sediment microbial communities in response to fracking from North America - Little Laurel Run_MetaG_LLRF_2013 (version 2) | ecosystem: Environmental > Aquatic > Freshwater >... | reverse complement strand
ATATAATAATATATAATAAAGGGAAAAAGTGGGGATAAAGTTCACTTTATCATGTTGTTGGTCGACACGGTTTTCTAGAGTTTATGTACCACTTAGAAAGATATGTTCCACATAAGTTAGGTAACAGAAAAAATGAGGTGGTCGACACAGCCCTTAGCCTCTCCACTATATTGGTATTTTAGGTCAGATAATTTTTTGGAACTAGCAAGTGTGAAGTGTATAGCTACTTCGTGACACATAATCGTACCTACTTACCAATATACATACCTGTACATACATAGACATAGGTACCTACCTCCCTAGTGTGTAAAAAAATGTGTAGGCAAATTTTTAACAGTCATGTTTTACATTGCCAATTCAAAATGTTGTCCTAAAATAATAAAGCCAAAAATGTCGGAAACTTCTCCAGACGGGGCGTATGATCAAGTTTGGACAAGAAATCGATTTCAATCCAATTCAATGGGCTCACTACGGGGCCCGGCAACCTCGCCCATTCATCCACTACAAAAACCCCTCATCCCCATAAGCTAAATATACCCAACTCGAACATGGAAGCTTCTTTACACACACAAATATTTCCGTATTTCTCCGGTTAATTACACAACGGCATTTGTTAAACCCCATCAAAACATTTTGATTATTATTTATTTCAAATTTTACAAGTGATTTGTAATGTTTTGATGGGTTATTTACAGAGAAATTCCAAAAAATGACGATGACCTGTTTTGCCGGTGTGAATTTGCTTCGCGTAGGGTAATGGCGGGAAGGCGTTGTTCACTGGATCGGAGCACGGGACCTCAGAGGAATGGCTGTTGGTGATAAGAGCCTCTGGTTCCCACAGCAGCTTTTTATATTACATCAGCGGTTTTTATTTTCCCATGATTCATTATTTTACGAATACTGGGGGTGATATTGCGGATATGCGGGGGTGTTGCGGCGCCGCGGCTTTCCCCATTTTCCTGGAAATTAGGTTTTACTCATTTCTCAATAAGGGTATAGTATTATTTTTTAAATGTATTAGGTAGATTACCATTTACCACCGTAAGTACCTAAAAAAATAAAAATGACTTTATTTACATAGGCCAAGTTTGGGCCCAGGGTCCTATCTTTCACTTAACCTAAATAGCATGTTAGGTATGGGCCATACCGTATGGCAGTAGGTACCAAGGTATTATAAGTAAGCAGGTAGGTACGTATCTGGTACTGGTATATGCAAACAACTTACACAGGTTAATAAATATAATTTTAAGGTAAGTATTCTAGGTACCTAAAGGTACCTACTTCCTAATATACATCAGAAAGTATACTACACAGCTCTCAAGGAGATGGCATGGTAGGTACCTACCTACCTTACCTATATACCTACTTATTTTTGTTCGGTACCTATACTTATAATATCAAAACCTAAGTGTGTGTAGGTACCAATTGGTTCCACTTATTGTTTCCGCGACATGCCCCCTCCACTCTCAGAAAACTAGAAATAATGTAGGTGGACAGCTTCTGTATAGGTACCTACCTAAGTAAAGTTAGGTATACGTATACATATAGGTAGGTAAAGAGAGTTAGGTAGGCACCTTTTTGAAAACATGAAGAAGCAAATAAGCAACGTGGGTATGGTAACGATGAAAGCAGCTATAATATTACCAACTACTTGCTCAATTATCGACGATATAACATATAATATACCTACCTATGAGTATAGCTAACTAAGAACATACCCAGCTATATACCTACCTTCTACCTAATCAGGGCCGGATTTACTATTTTGGCGCCTGCCGCCTATAGGCCCGCAAACAATTTCCGCCCCTTCTACTATTAATGTTTTGGGGTATTTGGCCGAAAACTTGTCCAAACAGGAACAGGAATTTAAAAACGTACTTAGCAAGTTGGCGATCGCCCCTGCGCCCCCCTGGATCCGTGCCTGCGTAGGCCATAGTTGCCCCCGATTTGTTACGACTAATCTGTCATTTCTTTCGAAAATCTTCAATGCAATATTTAATTTTTCCTTTGTCGCTTGGCGCCCTTTGCTTGCGTGCGCCCCTAGGCCCAGGCCTAGTGGGCCTAGTGTGTAAATCCGGCCCTGTACCTAACACCTACACGTGTATACCTATATAGGTACATTATACCCTCAAAGATATGTTGCAGGGAATATTTGCTAGGTGGATTTAAAATCATAACTGCCTCGATTAAATATAAAAATAACATAAATACATATAGGTACGAGGTACCAAAATATACAATAAAAGGCAGAACTAATATTTTTCAGCTAAAAGAAAATGCAACCCTATTTTAAATTTAGGCGAGAGCCGGCAACTATGACAACTTTTCCGCTAAAACGTTCACGAAAAAGAAAACTGTGCCAATTAAGCTCTCGTTATAAAAACTTAACCGGAAGTTTTTAATTAAACTTTGATTTGCCGGCATTGAAAAACCTTATCATGTCGTAGTCTTGAAAAATGTGTAGTTGGAAACCAGTGAACAGATCGCGTGAGAAAATTGTTTCAAGATGGCGTCTGCTTCGTTTACATTACAGCTTGTTGGCTCATTTTACAAAATGCCAGCATAAGAAGACCAGTTTTAAAGGGACCTGTAGTGTTTAATATACGTTTTCTAATCGTGTGTGAACCGGCATTTTGCTTGGCTCGGGAAGCCGGCATTTCGGCTTTAGTCGAGGCGTACCCGCTCTAGCTTGTAGAGCTGTTAATTTACCTGCGCTATGCCGGTCGTGGGTTTTACAATTAAATTACCTTATTCCCGGACTAGCAAGTTGTTGTTTAGTGACAATAAGTTTATAAATATATAAATAACTGTGTTACTTAGTGATTACTGTGTGAAGTTTGTGTTTTCTAACCTCTCACATTGGATAACCTTTTGGATATCTTCAACTTGTGTAATCCTGTGAAACCTAGTAAGTATTTGTAAAAAACGCCATAAAACATGAAACTAGTAGAAATACTTTTATTATGATTTGTTTGTTGATAAACAAATGCTGGATTGTTATTGTTTGGAACCATATTGTAGGCCCGCGTATGATGTGGCCAAATTTCGTATTTTACTTGGAAAATACAATATGCCATCTTTCCAAATTGATAAATTATGTCAAATTCTATTTAAAACTATGTAATTGTACAAGTTTTGAAGGAATTTTCCAAAATTTTTGTTGGAAATTAGTGAATTATGATGCTACGTGGCAAAGGCGCAACAGATTGTATGGAACCATATTGAACCCATGCATCATGATATCGTTTATCACATTGATAGTAAACATATTTCCAGAATTTTTTGCTCATTAGTAATTTGTGACCTATTTCCTATGAGGACTTTCACTTCCGGAGAATTTATTGATTTTCCGCCATTCTAGCGTACGAGCAGGCTCAAGGACAGATAGAGATGCGATATCACGCTTCTATCTGGGTTGATTCTACCTTTACCTACGTACCTAACCACCTACGTTTTTATTCTTACGTTAGCAGTGGTTTTTTATTTTTTATTTTATTATAACACAATATTTTTATTCATACCTACTTACATATTTTTTTAACATGATACCATATTCTGTGGGTTTAATATTAACGATAGTCAAAATCCCGTCATAAAAACCGTGTTTCCTTGAAAAATACTGTGGCACGGAATCGAACCCATTAACCCTGGGTATAAGATTTCGGCCCCACATCCGGAGAAGTGTAGGATTAAAAGTCAAATCTTAATCAGAAAGAAAGCTGATTCAATAAGTAAAAAAACATTCTGGTGGGGATTTGAACTTTGGACCCAAGATCTTTGAGCTCCTGCAATGTATGTGTGTATGAGTTGATTATACCCTCAAAGATATGTTTTAGGTCTGTAATAGGTACCTATTGCTAGGCGAAGTTAAAATTATATTAAAAGTATATACATATAGGTACACAATAATTTAATAAAAAGCAGAACTAATTTTTTGGTGGGGATTTGAACTTTGGACCCAAGAGCTCCTGCAATGTATGTATGTATGAGATGAATGTTTTTGGCTCCACGTGCGTAGGGTAGACGTCCTAATTGCGGGAAAGTGGACCAGTCTGTCAGCAGCTTGTCATGGGAATGGAGGTGTGCAACAATGTAGCGAATGACGGCAGACTCAGGGAGCGGTGACCTCCCTGATTATCGGTGCAAATTAGCTCCTTGCCTCCTGCTGTGGCTTAGAGCACACATAACTTGGGTTGTACTGATTTATACAGACCTCAGCTTAGACGTTGCTAACTTATCACCCTCATTCTAGGATTAAAAATTTTTATTCTGTGTTATGACGAAAAAAACATCAAAGGGTTGTTGTGTTCTAATTTATATCTCAGTTTAGAGTTTAGACGTGGTTAAGTCGTTAGGGAGTTCGACTGGCATGTCCATGTGCATGCAATTTTTTTATTGTATGACTCCTAGTTAAGTTATAGAGGTTTGCCAAAGTGGTTCGAATTCCACTGCAAACAGGACGTCCGTCTTAGTACACCAGTGAAGTGTATGTGATGATTCCTCGTCCTACCTTTGCTAGGAGAACTGCGAATGTTGCACTGATAGGTTATGCCAGTTTCTGCCCACTTCTTATATCCCTCAGTCTAGACGTCCATATATTATGACGTCATTAGCAACATATGACGGGATTTAACTATCCTCGACTAACTAGGTACATTGTCAGTTGGATACTTGTATCCTAGCTATTTTATTTATTCCCATTGGCACCAGCCTTTGAGTCCAGTAAGCGTTAAATTAAAGTTTGGCGTTTTGCGTCTCATGAGACATAAACAGTACCTAGACGAATTTAGTGTCACACAACGGATTTTGTCTTACGACAGTGAGTGACTGAAGCCTCGTAAGTCGTCATCCAGCAAAACTGAGGTAAAAAATTATGTTTGTGGGAAAACGTCTTACGCCAAAATCCGCTGCGTCTGTAATACGCCTTAGTGCATGTTATCTTCAGTCATTTTAAGAAGTATCTGTAATGTCAGCAATATTCTGACGCTCTCTCGACTGTTTCAGCCATGCATATGAAGGAGGACCAGTGGCAGGAAGACGAGGGTGAGCCGTCGTTGGACGACGTTCTCGACGCCAACCTCGACTTCTTCTCCAGCTTCTCCCTGCCCTGCGACGAGTTCTGTGCCGAATTCATGGACGATCTCGACATGGTGTGGCCAGACGCGCGCGAGCTACGCAACCACGATTGCATGTGGGCCGGTCTGTGCGTCAGCGACAAACACGAAAGGGACAGTGCGCGGCCGGAGCGCGTTTTCATGCAGCCCGCGAAACGCCGCGTTGTCGCTCCGACAAACGCGCGCAGCCTCTTGTTACCGCCTCCTCCGCCCCGGCTGCCCGACCGCCCGGATACGCCGCTGTCCGAAAGTGAGTTAGACATCGACATACCTGATTTGTGTGAACTTTTAGAAGACTTGCCGGCTGTGGTGCCTAGTGAAGTGACCGGACAGTTGCCGCCACCGCCCGTTGTTAAAGCCCAGCCGGCTGCCCCTATCTCGATCATGTCTTATATCTCGCCCATAAGCGACCATTGCTATTTCACTACTGCGCTTCCTCCTCCGGAACATCCTGTAAATACTGACAGTCTTGGTGTACAAACTCCTTCAGATTCCGGTAAGTTTAATTTTTTTCTAGCACCCTAATTTCCAAAAGTCGCTTAGTACAGCACAGTTGATGAGTTGCCCATAATCATATAATCATAATTTATTTAGCGTGCACTCGCATGGGCAGCTTATTCTCCGTGCCTATGTTTTGATTCCCTTAATAGATTTGTTTTAAACCTTTTTACTCTCGTTACATAAATTTTGAAGCCCCCTAATAGACAGATAGCGAAAATGCGTTGGTATTAGCATAAATAGTGGTACCTAGGTACACTCATCGGTTCATGAAACACTTCCCACGGGTGCCAAGATTTAAATTAGATTCTTTACTGCCCTTATCAGTGGAAACACCCAATATGGTAATCGTTTATATGACTCCTACACATTATTGTGACGTGTCAATGTCTATGAACTGACCATAATTATCTAGATCGCGCCGCGTCATTCAATACAACAAATATTCATTTCCAATCTACAATAGCATAGCCACGTCATAACAAATGAAATGTCATAATTCAACGCTATTTAACGGTACAACCTTGTATTTATGAGGTTGATAAGGCGCTAAAAATGTCAATATCACGCAGCGCAATACATAAAGTTTTATGTATACATCAATATACTTAGTTTACAACAGTCCAACTTCAAACTATTGCCTAAAAATTGCGTTCGGGATACTTTTTAGAATAAGGTGTCGATCGATATAAGAGACTGGTCGATATGGCCCTTGCGGAAGCTAAGGTGACGAACTGAAAGTCAGACAGTAAATTATGCGGCTACTCGGCCCCATGGCGACCTCAAATAATGATCACGATTGCATAAAACTAGATCGGACGTATAATGATACGCACCAATGGTCCACTAATCGTCTGATTTATCAGTGGCGCCAAATATTAAAATAAAAGTCTAATTTTTGCTGGTTTGTCCCGATTTTTCTACCATCTCCAGCCCCTATCCGCAACTTGGTCCCTGAAAAGGGGCATCTAATGGACCTTTTCACTGGTTTGAGTTAATTACATTTAGATTAGCATAAAAACTGCTGTATTGGAAAGTTAAAGCTGGTTTACTGTTCAGAACCTCAATTTGCTGAAGTTTAAGTTGCCCAAAACTTACTGGAATTCCAGTGATTTTCAACACAAACTTCGCTATAAATCTGATGCCCTAAGTACATATGTAGTAAAAACTGTTTTAACCAACATTTCTTCAGCACATTTATATAGGTATACTGTATCTAAATATGTAATTAACTCGAACCAGTGGAAAGTAGTAGTAGACCATTTACCAAAATTACAATTGTGTCAGCTTTCTGTTTGCGGTACTTTGGGGCAATTAGCGAGTTATTTTGGTCATATGCGATGGATAAGAGAATGACAATTACTAGGGCATACTTCAATAGTCACGAGGAATTTAAAACGGGATTTATATTTGACGCTAGTGTGCTCTTATCCCACACAAAAGTAGGTGGTGATGACCGATCAATATCTTTCCTTTAACCTACGCTTAATCATTTGGATTTTTTTACGATTACCTCTACAAACACCCCTCCCTTCGCGTCTACGCCAATAGTAGCTTTATCACCCCCTGAAAGGCAGAGCTTTGTCGCCCTAGCCAAAATATGCTCTTCCCCTTGCGTACGCCAAATTCGGTGACAAAATAAGGAAAACGCCTGGTTAGATCCCCCTTCGGCCATGAGCCACTGCTAGCTTGATCATCCACTCCAAGCACACCCTAAAAAAGGACCGCCACCTTGCAGGTTGGCCTTTAATATGCCTACGCCTACTGTTCCTACCCAACATCCATGTAAATGGTGAGATCATCCTTTCGAGCATACGCCAATGATCCCTTGCAAGCATCCCTTAAACGTCCGTTCACCTTACGGCAAAGTACATCTTGCCCTCCACTGGCTTACGCCAATTTCTTGAATCGAGGGATGAGGGATCTCTACGGCCGTACGCCAATGCCAGCTTCACCATCCCTTACATTACAAGGCATCCCCCTGGAAGAAGCAGATGCAGACAGTCTGAATGCGAATAAGATGAGCAGACTAAGGGGAAGGGAGGGTGTAGCCGAGTGTGAAGGGTCGGTCTATTCACCGACGAAGACCCAGACCAATCTCGAACACAATAGAGCTACGGCGCATTTCAAAAGAATAACCATGTCTTACGGATCACCTAACGCACGGGAGGGATGTTCTCGTTTCACAAGATTTACGCACTCCAGGCTCATTTTCAGAGACTGGTTTCTAGTTCACGAATTTAACCCTCCATTGCCCGGTATAATCATAGGGCTGCAGAATAGATTTAGTCTCGATTTTTTTAACTCCAGCAATTTTCATTGTATTGCACGAAATAGGTATCAGGGGAATTCATGGGGTTTTCAATGTTTTTCGAATTTTGCAGTCTTGTACCTATACCAAACAAAATTTCTAACCAGGAAATAAAGTTCTTAAAAAATTTCACAGGGCACTAATAAACAAAATAGTTTCTATTTTTTTTATAGTAAAAAGTACTTTTTTTTAAGAAGAAGACTACCCCTATATATTGTCATGTGATTTTAACCACGTGAAAATGAGTGAAGGCCCTTTTAAAACTGACAGTTCATTTAAAGACGCACAAGCCGAAAATGTATCAAATGACCGAATGGCTATCCGTTAGATACGGTACTGAGTCGATCTAGGTACACTGCATACTTGTAGCAATTCTCAGATGTTGGTACCTGAACCTGACCTTTCCTCTCACATTTTATATGGCCACACCGTTATCCCGTCTATCATTCTATTGTCCACTCTATTTAACATAAACATCCTCTACCCCAAAGTTGTCACCTGGGTGGTTTGTAGTTCTGGGAGGTAGGTTTTGTGTCATGGTTTCTGCCGCCGAATTTAAAATGGATAGCTTAAATTTCTGTACGCATTTTTTCCTGAGCTGTAATGGGCAGTTTTGATTTCTGTACCACTGTCACCTAACATGTAAATATTTATTCATTCAAACCAACAGTCTTTGATCAATATTGTAAGTAAGTCTGTATGGTTCGGTTTTAATTACGTTTTGCCTCGATTTTTATTCGCATAAATATCAATCAAATTCTTTAGTCGAGAGTTGTCTAATGATGGCCGATTATTAGGATATATTAGGTAACCCCTGTCTGGGTGACCGTAGGTCCATTCCATTGTTATATAGAGAGAGTTGATTTTTGGCAAACCCGGGGCCCATCATGGCCCTACAAGGTCTGCCCCAGTCACATTAATCAGCTCGGATAAGGCCAAACATGTTGCCTCGGTTCGGCTCAATACCAAATCGCCGCAGCCGCGGTCACACACGTGTAGCAACGCCCCACCACGAAAATTTTCGCAAAGAGGCCAGACGGGAGTGTCTCAATGTTAAAGACTGCGACACCGACACGAGCCGCGAAAAAGCGCGGGAAACTGAGTGACATCGTTCAAGGCCAAAATGCTGGGTCCGGGGCCGACGGGGTTTCGTCGTAAGCTAAGTATTGGCCGACTCCTATTGATCGTGGCGTAGCGCCTCCTTGCTGGAGCCTCCAGCCGGCCGGCTTTTCCCAAAGATGGAGTGGGGAAATGGTGTTTAGCTTGCGGTGGGTTAGGTTCTTTGGAGTCTTTTACGGCTGGATGGGGGTAATTTGATGGTATGGGCATTGGGCTGTCTGGGGGGCGTTCGAGATGGTACAAAAAACCTGCTTGAGGTTGGTAGGTCTAGATGGTGAAAGTATTGGATGATATGACCTTGTGTTTATTGCTTAGTGGTGGATGAAAGTTGTGAGGTCTAAAACCCATAGCAACAGAGGGTTAATCATAGAAAAATTCAAAATAGAAGTGATTTTAGAGATGGAGCCGGTTCTTTCGGAAATATAATCAAAAAGTCGAAATTATTATTCAGTAGCCAGGTTAAGTTTTACGAGCAGCACGTGCCAAGGCCCTTTACACTGTTGAACTGTAGCAGTGCCATAACTTCAAGGATTTAGTACGTGTTCCACTCAGAAAATCACCTGTGTTTGAATAACATGGGCGCCACGACGACAAGATATACGTAATTAACTATTTAAACAGCTGACATTCCACTCGTATGAAGTTCTATATTTTGTTGGTGGCATCCTTTGTTAAAGAAAATATACCGGGAGCCACTCCTTCTTCGAGTCAATAAACGGGTCCACATTCTTGGCCGGTCATAGATTTATTTCCATCAATAATCTTTGACATTTGAACGCATAATTATCATTATTATTTCTACTTTGTTTGATTAAGCAACGAAGGTAGGAGACTTCTTTAGGAAATTCAGATCGTGTTTCTGTGCAGTGCCGCAATTAGCTTTAAGGATTTGCGACACAGTCAGCGAGCCGAGGGATAGTTTGTGTCAGGGGGTTCCTACTCTCACAGTGCGGAAGGTAGTCGAAAGTCGATGAGTTCTGATTTCCAAGATGGGACTATACTTAGTGCAACAGTTTGCGCACCCCACCTTGAGTTGAGTTGATACCCCATGGAAAGTGCATTTAGGTCACCCGCAGCTTGCACATTGCACTAATACGAGTTCATTCATTTACGGGACGTGGTCGTCGGCGTTTTAAGATGACGGTGCGCGGTGTGGGATGTTGTGGGGGCTTCTATTCATTCTTTGGCTGCGAGCGCGGTGCATTGTACCACACCCAGAGCTTGTGCCAAGTGCCACTGCACTGTGACGCATTCTTTCACTATGTTCTTATTACCATAATACGTATTGGATTCTTAGAGTCAGACTGTGTGTAGGGAAGACGGTCTCGATTACGTAATGTGGAAAATTTATCACCCCACTGATAATATTATCTGTATGCTGGATCGTAGACCTTTAACTTGCAGGCTGTTTGTAGTTTAATAGTATTAATAGTAAGGTGTTTTTAGCTTTGGTAAGAAATTATGGGAGTGGCGTTCAACCACCTTTTGAACTTTGGGAACACTTCGAGCCATATTTATAT
>Ga0194135_10002847_pt1 | contig 10565 bp, 5 predicted proteins | sample LitLau_LLRF_2013_FD_134024 | JGI IMG/M metagenome (GOLD analysis project Ga0194135, IMG submission 134024) | Freshwater sediment microbial communities in response to fracking from North America - Little Laurel Run_MetaG_LLRF_2013 (version 2) | ecosystem: Environmental > Aquatic > Freshwater >... | reverse complement strand
CTTCTTCTTCTTGGAAGGGTTCCATTAGCGTCGGTTCTACTTGGAAGAGTAAACGAAATCTTTCACTCTTTTTGGGACAAGTTTAGGTTAACTCGAGAGTCCATTGTGGGTGGCATGTGGATCTATGTTGTAACCCGATAGCCGGGCTCTCTCCGTCTAAAATAGATCTTCAAGATGTACACAACAGGCATAAGAAAGAGGAATGATCTCGTTCTCATCCGTATAAAACATGTTATATACTTTGCATTTTCGCCTTCTCAAACATCTTCTTATCTCTGTCTCCCTCTTAAGGTGAGAAAACGAGTGTGTGTGTGTGTTATTTAAGAAAGAAATGAGTTTGGTGGTGATGCTAATAAGTAACATGATACTTTGCAATAGAATGAACATTCCACAAGACATAGACTCGCCTCGAGAGAGGAAGGGAAATGCAAAATATGAGTTCTCGCGAGAAATTCCTTTTGGTCTTCCAGTTCTAGAGAGAAAAAATGTTTGTGTGTGAGGAGGCCCAAGAATGCCATATGGATCCCAGAAGAGTTTTCTTCGTTCGACAGGGTCCTTAATAATAAAAATGTGTCCCTGGACTCTACCTACATAAATACGCATGTTAGAAAAGGCAGACGAGAAGACGGAGCATATGTACCTTGTTTGTATACTTCGAAGGGATTCTGTCGATTGCTATCTGAAGGCATGTGAACATTCGTTCTTCATTTTACACACACACAAGGAAAGGATTGAAAAGATGAGGTTCCAGTAGGGCCTGACATTATTTAGGCTCTCTCTCTTTATCTTCAAGCTCTACGAAATCTTCTCGCTTATCATCGTGAGGATGATGAGAGGATAATTTTGTTTTGTTTCAAGAAGAGCACACACATGAAATGTAGTGGCTTATTAAAGAATTATGATGAAGTTGTCACACCACTCGGCTTAACTACTGAGGAGGCAGTAAATGTACTGACAGTACTCTGAGTAGGGGCTTATATATATGTAATGTAGGTTCTCCTTAATCTCTTTCGAGAAGTGTTTTGACTCACAGATTGAAGGAGACAGGTTTGAGTAGATAACGAGTCAAAATCATTGAGAAAACTGGCTTCACTCCTCGTCCTCCTAGTCTTTACACTATTTATTGTGTATACTTTGTGTGTACTACTTCATTGTACCAATTAACAGATCTCCCTCTATGTCTGTACATGCATTATTGAGTCTTGATTGTTTCTTCAACCTTTGTAGGTCAGAAGACAGTTCTGGTGGGGGAAAGAAGTTGTCTCACTCAGGCTTGGGCTCTCCAGATGGAGGAGACTCGAGTTCGGGAGAAAGTATAGACGAGAAGCCTTCGCTGATGTTGGACTCCTCGGGCTTCCTTTCTCACCACCATCACCACACCCACCATCATCATCTTGGAAGTCACCACCCCTCCCACTCGACTCATCACCACCTTGGTCTCAACCCCAGTAGCAATAGTGGCTCTAGTAACAACCCCAAAACATCTCCTTCGTCCAGTCTCAACATTTTCTCTCAGCATCAAATGGTAACAAACCTTCTTGTCATATTCTCATAGAATTAATATGCAAGACGCTTTCTTTGCTCATCGGAAGGAGAGTGACAGCTTGTTTGATTGTGATCAGTGTCACACCTTGCTCTACCTGTCACACTCATCTTGAGCACTGTGATTAATGATCTGTTCTCGTGTCTGTCTTCAGGATCACGTCACATCCGGACTGGCTTCGTCACTCTCCGCAATGCAGTCGCTTGGTGGATTTCACAGCATGGCAGCAGCAGCCGCTGCGGGGATTCCTCACCATCATCTCATGGCTTCTGCAGCAGCAGCCGCCGCTGCTGCATCTAACGTGGCTGCTGCTGTTGGTGGTGGTAATGGTGGGGGTGGCCGAGACGAACAAACGGATGTCCTTGGGAGTGCGGGGCATCATTTGGGAGCTCCACTTCACGACTACCACCACTTGTGACATTGGATGGAGTAGAGGAGAGAGGCGAACACCACACCCCCCTACACTTGGTCTAGCAGGGACAATGAATATACTTAAGCATTCTACAAGAGTTATGAATCTGCGACGGTACAGTAAAATAGCTTTATCACTGCGGTTCACTAGAAACGCATCCTCATAAGAACTACGTTGGCTTCTCGTGATCATGAAACTGTCTCGGTGTGTACATAGTTAGTATAATGATTTAGCTCTTTACGAAGTGCAGTAGAAGAAGTGGTCGTAGCAATTAGCATGACCCAAATGGAGTGTTTATCTCTTATAAAAGTTCGCATAGAATATCTTTCGTTCAACGTCTTCTTCATGTTAATTCACATAAGAGGTGACTAAAGTGACAGCAACCAGACGCGAATCACACGTAACTTAAGCTGATGTTTGTCGTTTTAGTTCATTAAGCAACCTCTGTTATCTCTATGCAAAGAATAAAATGAATTGGTTACAGATTACGAAGTGTATTAAGGAAGAATAAGAGACAAAAACAGTTCGATCATATTACGACGACAAGGGAATGAATCCACCACCACATCCACTCTCCATATAACATGATCATTATGATATCTCCCCTTTCGCTTTCATTCCTCGGGTTTCTTTGACTTGCTTACGACAGAACCGAGAGAGTTTTCATCGATATGTGTCTTCTAATGTGTTGTAATATTATTACCGTACTTTCAACTTCTGAAAATAACATTTTTTCATAAGAAAACCTATTTAAATATGAATTATTCGTAACCTGTACTCTTGGTACTACACAAAGCCTACTTAAATGAAATCCTCCATTAAGGGTCTACAAAAATAGTTTTATGACGCAAACAGGAATATCCAATTTTAAGCTGCGTTTGCAAATATGCTTGACGTTTTAAAGTTCATGCTATCAGATAACTTCTCTCTAAAATATTGCGAAACAGATTTAAACATGTAAGCTTCCATATTTAGATTGCACATTTATACTTAAGTGTGTTTTATTTTTATACTTTTTACCAAAATATACTTTATACCGCCTAATAAGCATTAAATTATTTCTCCGTACTTGTAATAATGCATTTCGCGATTCTACCTTAAATTGTGCTTCAACTTCAGACTCGTGATTTTTTTATGTGAGCCAGCACAAAATATATATTTACAACCTGACGTGTTTAATGGTTAATCAAATTTTAGAAGAGATTGATTTCTTAGCCAAGAAATGCGACGTGATTTATTCTATAATAATTATCATAATAAGTAATAATTCATTTTTTAAAAGCCAATCAATCAATGTGATGTACGTAGCATAATTATAATTTGTAGAGGAACTTGTTTGAAGACACCATTTAAATTAATATTAGTGTGAGCGAGTACAAGACTTTAATTTATTCAAATGAGACACAAATTGTAAAGCTTCTTCATTCAAGAGACACAGGAGAGAGATAAAGGTTTGTGATACTTTTCCAAGTTTTCGATTATATTTTCACGAGGATGTGAGCATTGCTCCTGCTACGATGAGATCAGAATGAATGGATTGAATGTTGGTCGTGTAGTCTTAGGGTTTTGTTTAAAGGTGATTGATAATTGGTACTTAATTGATAAATGATTCATAGTTATGATAGAGGAGAGTAAGCAGGGGGAGGACGTTTTACATGATGAACGACTTTGATTCAATTCTTTGCCTCCGAACGAAGGGATGGGAATCGATTACAATTATCAAGTGCGTTGATCATGCTACTACTACTCTAGTTGAATTGAACGTGTAAGAAATCCTCCTCTCTTTGCTGCATTTAATAACAATAATGATAGATTAGATTACACCACATTTACCACCACGTTGTAGTTGTTAATGTAGTTTTTAAGATAATTAATCCCCCTCAAAATTGTGAATTTGTCCTCTAAAACTCAACCTCCGTAGTCTTAATGTTCTATACAATAAGATAACAATAATATACTGCATATGTACTACTAGCTATGTCTAAAGCTTCAAACCATGAAACCACACATACCTAGTTCTGTAAGACACACGCATACACACAAATACACACATACGATGAAATATATTATATAAGAACCAATAAAACCAGTCGAATTGAATTTATCTTTGTTTAATGTCCGTGAAGTTTTATTTCTAAAGATTATTCTCAAATTACAATAATCCGAGTGAATTACGGTTTTAGTCAAATTGACCGTAAGAAAAGAATAGATAAATAGTCTATCCAGTTTCGATTGTGTTCTTCTGTTCTTTGGTGTCTAGAATCTATGGTGTCTGCTGTGAGATCCTCTCAAGAGTCTGGGACAGCGAAATGAACAAAAAAGAGAAAAACTTCGAGCCTCTTTTAGTTGAACCTTATTGAAAATCATTCCAGCATAGTTAACACGGCACCCTTAGAAGTTTACTTAACTTTTGAGAAACTGCTTTCTTCAAAGGAACTTTTGTTTGCCCAGTGAGGACACGCAGTTGTGCGTGGACACAAAAGCTTGTCTGAAGAATCTTTCACTGACAGTCAAGTACCCAGAAGAGACCCTTTCAACCCTATAACAACATGCGAGTGGGAATCCAATGAAGCATAGGGGCAAGGAGAGAGCTTATCGTGAAGTAAACGGCTTCTGGGATGTTATTTCAGAGTGTTTATCTCTTCAGCTCATCTATATGGATATATGGGCATCGCTCCTGCCCTTTTAAATTATTATTATTACTAGTTACACACATAGATGAAGAACGTCCCAACCCATTATTGACGCATTACCCTTTTTGTTCAAGGTAGACAGAGTGTGAACTAATGTTATTTAAAATTTGTATAAAAGAGCATCGATTTTTGAACAAGAATCATCGCTTCTCCTCCTGCCAGCATGTGTCACGGGTAATCCACTTTACCTTCAGCATATTATTTGAATTAGATAGAACAGGTACAATCATACACACGTTCTAGCAGGGAAAATTTTGTATGAAATTCCCGAAAAACAAAAGATCTGATCAAGCAAACGAATGAAACTGACTAACGAGATATGAAACGTGTGATCATTCAACTGTGGTAAAAAAAAGGATGAGAGAGAGAGAGAGCGAGTGGGTTGTTCACCGTTTGTATATGAAATACATAACACGAATCAATGGATTCACTCCGTTTAGTCCTACCTGCGTAGGTAAAACTTATTTCACCCGAGATAAAGTTTCACTATTTACAGCAAATAGGGTGAGAGAGTCCAACTAAATCTACCTGATGATAATGATGATGGCATCGCATCAAATAATTCCATTTCATCTCGGAAAATAATGGCCCATCGTTTTCAACACAAGGATGAGGCTTGAAAAAGACAAACTACGGATTGACTAGAGACTCACGGTGCTTTTTTCATGTCTTTTAGATAAGGTTGAGTGATTAAAATTTGTTGTGACAAATTATGGGCTTGGATAACTTTTAAGATTGGGTTGGATCGTTGGATGGTGTGGTAGGATTGTAGAAAAACTGGTACTGGATTCCATCTGAAGAAGCTCTATAGATGATGAGACTACCTGTACTAGCAGAAGAGTCAACACCGCTGCTACTACTACTACCACCACCTTAAGAATTTAAGGTTGAGGAGAGAAATTAAGCTCTTATCATTCCAACACTCCTGTTCCTACATCTTAAAACAACAATAGTTTACACTTGGACAAGGTTGCCTACTAAAAAGCGTAACCAGATTCAATTAGCCGGGTACAAGTATGATAGTAATTAAAATCGCTGTTGTTACTTTTATGTGACACCGGACACAATCGTTAATCTCTACTACTACCTTATCTGAATCCGTATTTTACCCATTATTGTGTACCACGGATAAAAAGTCCATCATGCAACTTTCTCGACCTTTTAATTGGAAATTCAATGGCTAATGTGTCTTTTACGTTTTCTACGTATTTCAAAAACTACTCTAATATTCCCAGATGAAAGAACTTCAATCTTACACGTTTACACGCGGATCAAGGGGTAAAAAATATCGATGAACATATCATAAGATGGATCAGGTGGATTACCCGTATAATATACATTTATTATGCCACTGTGAATGTTGTGATTGTGACGTGAGACACAATGGAACATTATCCATACATTATCTCGATGCAAAGGTTATCACACAAGCCGATCTCTCTCTCTCTCTCTGAGAATGAGCAAAGATAAATACATTCTACTGGATTATGTATTGCCTAGGGTTCTTCTTCTTAACTCAAAGTCTAATCTCAAGAAGTTGTTTCATTTTGTGTCCTTCAGTTCGTGTAGAGTTTCATAGGCAGAAATAATATGACAGAATAGGGTGAAGTAAGTAGTGGACTACATTACACTTATGCTTCCACATGAGAGATATCCCAACGCGTCCGTGTATATTATACTTCGATGCATTTATCGAACTATTCTTCTTCTCTTGGAGAAAGAACTAATGCCCAACGAGATCAGGTTTCACCATCGTTCGTAGTCATGCCAACTCGTCTTTGTGTATTTTTTGGTCGAGTAATTTGATCCCTTTGCTCTCTCTCTCTCTCTACTGCTGGCATTGTCTATGGGATGTGATTATACGACGAGATACACACACACACACACTTCAATGAGAAAAATGAGATAGCACACTAACCAACAACTCTCTCCTGCTCTTAGCCTATCTGTCATTCCTTCTGTAGTACATTATATATATATATACATATATTTCTCAGCTTGTAGTTACCCGTATCACTTGGCTAGCAAAAGCTGGATTCACTAACCTTTTGTATATCGTCAACATCTTTCATCATCATCATCATAGACTATGATTCAGGGTATGGAACTCTATAGTAAATGAAAGGCTTTCTCGAGCATTCATCAGAGAGAACTATATAGGAAAAGGAAAAGCAGAGGACAGAATAAATTTCGTGTGTATATTTAGATCGAAGATATATAATGGAGCAAAAGGGTTGATCATGATACTTATTGTTACGAGTAGACATTGCGAAGCCTACACAAGTCGCAGTGAATGCGTATGCAGGTAACTATTATTATATATCGGGTATAAAGCATTTACTAATGACTAAATGAGCTAGTCCGGGTTGAGCCAAATACCGTTTGTTTTTCAAACGTACGTCAAAGCACTATACGTCAGAGTTTCATTATTTCTATCTCGTGTATCGGGTATCAGTTTGTATCCAAGTCATAATTGAGGGTTACATTCGATAAAAGAAAGAGGAGAAAGCGTGTGTGTTGTTGTTTCGAGCGGAGAGATATAACTTGTAAAGAGAGAGAGAGTCGGCTTGAAGTTACATGATGGGAGGGTTTTAGTAAATGTGGACTCTTTTTTTTTACTGAGAATCGTAAGTGTGTGTGTGTACAGAGTCGGATGGTGAAATAGAAGAGACGAAGTATGAGAATAAGCGATGATAATAAAAATAATTTCAGTGTGGATGCATGGACGATTTCGGACTACTGCGGATGTGCTCTATAGCCATTTGAAATGCCGGACGGACTGAGAGTAGCCACGAGAAAGTAATAAATGTTCACCTTAGGACAAACCCCATTGACTTTTTACGATGGGAGATGTCATGAATCACAATGATGACGGTACAGAGTGAATGGGCGAATTCATTCTAAATCACATTTTATTAGCCAACAAACCTCAGGGGTTCGCCCATTCTCAGGAGGCGGATCTCTTGCGAAGCTTTACACTCGACTGATTCAGTTCCCTGGGACCCTTTCTTATTCCCTTCGTACTTCTTCTTACGCGGAGATTGATGTTCTACATGGAATGGTGACAGTATTCCTCCATATAAGAGCATTTTAATACATTCCTGACCTTAATACATTCAATCATTATTAGCTCCTTACTTACGGTTTACGTCCATCTGTTCAACATGAGTGAGCAGTATATTCCCTCTTCCCGTTATAACTTAGAGGAGAAAGTAAACCTTGATAACAAAAGAAAGAGTTCACAAGAATAAGAATTTAAGTATATCGTGGACTTGTGAAACTTTGAAAGCTACTCCCAAAATCGATGCTTACAATTATGTATCTTTTGTGTAAAGATTTTGAGAATGAATTGTTGCATAACATTTTGTTCATGGTGAAAGCAATATAATTTGTTGTTTACTTCACCTGTTAGATAGATACCCGTTTCATTTTCATCTCAAACTCTTTCATTATTTATTTATGAAATGAAACATGATGATGCACAACGGTTAAGGACAAGGCCAGACCAGACAGAATCCGAAGAAGGGTTACGAGAAATAAGTAAAATAACCACTGATTAGTATGAAAATATTTTTGGGTTGAAGTGTGTGTTGAGGGACATAAATGCCTGATAATCGATGATGTATTGTTTCTAGTGTATGCATCAGATCTCGTAGGATAAATATCATATATAGATATGCGTTAACAGCATTCATTCTGCATATAGGCAAGTTGGTCAAGCTATGACAATAAGTGCCTTCATTTTAACTTTCCAAATAAGGAAGTCAAAGACGAGAGATCCATACGAAGAGAGAGAGTTTTACACACATACTAACGACTGTGGATGTCTTCGACTCTTCCAATTTATGTAACTGGTCAGGTTATGCAATAAATAAGTACATTATTATCCTCCGAAATATGATTCAACAACTATTACTACATTCGCAATGCATAATATCAGAAACTTTCATAGTATTTGCCTGTTAGTAGTAGGTATGGGATTATGCAACCGTTGAAGCAATTGTTTCGCTCGTACTTCCTTTATTATCTTATTTTTATCCGGATACTGTCCCAGGATAAAAGTGTCTGGCCGCCAACGGTTTACGGAGATGTCCTTAACATTTGCAACAAAATAATGTTACGAAACATTTCTCGTTATCCTTCCGTTACATAATATCAATTTGGTCCTTCGACTTGTATACAGAGCGGTGTCTATATATGCGTGTTAATGCGATACCTCGGTTCATCTCACTATTTTAGGCTATATAGAGAGAGGAGTTACCTATTGCTCATTATTAATCTTTTTGTCCTAGTCTCTAGTTCTCGAAATAATATACATTATGCTACTGTTATACGATGTTACGGGTGTAATATGTAATTGGTGATGACATAAGACTGCGGAGACACATAACTATTTTTAGGAGCATTTATGTGTTCGCGATGGGAAAGTCTCGGTTCTCAATAAAACGCTTAATTTATTATGCAGTGGACAGGTAAATAATATTCTGCGATTTTTGCCTTCGGGAAAGCCCATTTTGATGTGTTTGAATTAAAAGCAGCGAAAATCGTTGGGGTTGGTTCATCTTATTGTTTTGCGAATGGATTGTTGTTCGATTACTTTAATGAGGAGGGTAGGTGCGTTCCTCTGCTCTTTCATTAGCGGGTTGAGCCTTAAAGTGCCGATTTCCCAGCCTCTGCCCTATCATTTTTTATTACTCATCTCTTCTAACATGTCATTACTCATAATATGATCGTGCACTCTACCGAGGCACCATCCCTTACTACCTTCCCCAAGATCCAAGCATATTTGGCCCGAGCAGCATTATAATCACTTTTCCTAAATCTTCTCACTCTTATACATGGCTGGTGTTATTTCGATTATTAATAATGACCATCAAACTTCATCATCCAATGATCCAATCCCACTCCACACTCTATACAATATTCAAATTTCACATCAGACTTTTGGTACATCCAATTTTCAATAATGAAATACTGCACCAAGAAAAATGTAATGAGAACGTGTGCTGCAAAAAGGGATAATGTGTTTTTTAATGAAGATGAAATACCAAACCATCTTAAATTATTCGCCCAATCGAACAACAGGTCATGAAGTGAACACTCGGAAAGATTGATTTCTGGTGTAAAAATTCAAGATGCCTTTCATAAGTGAATACGACGATGGATCATATCTCGGACATTGTGCACTTATAGGAATGTCTTTTCGTTTTCTCACATCGTTTTTCTTGGTTTTTTCATCATCACCACCGAAGACAGAGTGAACTAATAAAATCGGTCTCCTATATGAATACAAATCGTCACACAATAATTCAGGTCACACTTGTGGGAATCATCTTGTGCAAGGCAAACGCAGTCATAGTTTGGTTTCGTGACCCGCTAAGAAATAGTAATTGTGCAATCATGATAATTTTGACTCTTCACAATCAATTTAATTTCAGCCTGAGAGGTAATTGAATATGTGGATGAAGAGTGAGATTATTTATTAGACAATAAAGCTTGGTAGCGAGGTCTTTCGTTGCACGATGTACCTCCAATATGGGTTATAAAGTGAGAATATACGCGTTATCTCGTCACATTCGGCATTCTGCCCTCACTCGTGTGAGATTTCCTTCCTTCATTCTGATAATCTCTAATAAAATATGGAAAATTTAGACGAGAGGAAGATGAATGGTGAAGACCTTATAATTATAACACTTTCGAATTATTTATGAGATTCGTTCTCCAAATCACCTTCCTGCTATTACAAGGACTCCTTCTGAATAACAAGAGAGAAGGAGACTATTAGGTCATATTCAATTAAACTAGTCCATGTTTCAGTCTATGCACTCGGAAGGAAGCCTTATTTCCCACACCACCACCTTCTGAATTTAATAACTTTCGCTGAAATGCCCTGAACAGGAAAATTCTTTCTTCCTTT
>Ga0194135_10002846_pt1 | contig 10566 bp, 9 predicted proteins | sample LitLau_LLRF_2013_FD_134024 | JGI IMG/M metagenome (GOLD analysis project Ga0194135, IMG submission 134024) | Freshwater sediment microbial communities in response to fracking from North America - Little Laurel Run_MetaG_LLRF_2013 (version 2) | ecosystem: Environmental > Aquatic > Freshwater >... | reverse complement strand
TTTATTCTTTAGGTTTGGTTTGCAGCTGTCAATCAGTGCTTTTTCTCATTGTCTACATGCTTCGGATCCATCATAATGTTCTCTTCGTACAATAACTTCCATCATAATGTTCATAGGTAAGACAGAATTAGCAAAGAATTAAACTAAACATTGAGCAGATAAGTATACTGAATGGGTATTTGAACGTATAGGGACGCGATGATTATTTCCTTGACTGATACAATGACATCCCTTCTTGCTGGAGTAACCATTTTTGCAGTATTGGGAAACTTAGCACAAGCTACAGGTGTCGGAATAGAATCTGTCCTGCAAGGTTCAAGTGGTCCTGGTCTGGCGTTTATCTCATATCCTGAAGCTATTGCTCAAATCGGTGTCTTCCCTCAAGTAAGTATACACATACTGAGAAATTGGGTTTACTGGCATGAATTTACAAACATAAATATGTTTTAAAATCCTTTTCAGGTATTTGCAGTGCTGTTTTTTCTAATGCTTTTCGCATTGGGTATTGGAAGTGCTACAAGTCTGGCAGGAGGTGCAGTAACAATTATCTGTGACCAATGGCCGACCTTTCCTAAATGGAAGGTTGGGATTCCTGTGTGCGTGTTTGGGTTCATTGTTGGGCTTGTTTACATTACCCCTGTACGGTTTGGAAATCTAAAAAATTAGTTATAACCCATTGCGATTCTAATACATAGTTATTTATGAACAGGGAGGAAATTTTATGCTCATACTAGTGGATACCTTTGGAGCTAGTTTCGTGATTTACGTGGTAGGAATGGTAGAAGTGAGTGTCGTTGCATGGGTTTATGGCCTCTCTTCCCTCGATTCCGACATAAGATTTATGTTGAAGCGGTCTAGTCTCAGCATATATTGGCGAATATGTTGGGGATTTATAATTCCAGGAGGACTTGGTACTCTCTTAGCCTACTCTGCTATCCAGGGGCTGGATCTTCCTCCTTTTCCTCCTTACGCATTAGGTAAACAATGCTACTTAATTAGTAAAACAAGCAACATAGATCATAGTATTTCATATACTTTGATCAAAAGTTACGAAACTAATTACAATTATTTCTGGTACTATTGAAGCGATCGGATGGACCCTGAGTGCCATTGCGTTATCCTTTCTCCCACTGTGTGCGATTCATTCTGTTTGGAAAGCTGGGAAGCATGGTAGTTCGTTAAAAGAGGTAAAGATTCAAATTGAGAACGCCAAAACCATTAGCAATGATAATATTTGAAGATGAAAAACTGATCAAGTTTTTCGTTGCAGAAAATTACTATAGCTTTAAGGCCCTCTGCTTCTTGGGGTCCTCAAGATTCTCAATTGAGACAAGACTGGATTATTTTTAAGGAAAAGAATCAATAAATTACTGAGTTTGTTTGTACTGTATAATTTAAATGTGAAATCCAAGCAGAAGCCGACAAGTGTTTTGAACATATTTATTGTATAACAAATCTGATGACTATTGATTTTAGGCTGTATATGATAAAACCATTGTTTTATTATTCATCATAATTCATGATATTAAATAGTGGCTAATAATTATTAATTTAATTAGAATTACTTAACCTTCAATTTATGTTCAGATTTCTCCAGGTTCTTCCTCAGACATAGAAGCCGTCCGTGGTGCTCGCCTGGATGACGACGAAGACATTCCTCCTCTCTCTTCACGTTTACCATCACGGTCTCTCCCTCCACTTCCAGATCGAGACCTTCGCCTATGAATAGTTAAGAGTAAAAATAATAATCTAGATCTAGAGGCTATGATCCAAGATAGTTCAGTACGTTAATTTATTAGTCATTTATACGGACTTAGCGGAATGTCTCGAGCTTCTGTCTCTGTCCTTAGACGAAGAGCGTCTACGGCTACTCTTGTGATGATGACTGCGGGATCTATGTGGACTTCTGCTCTTCTTTCTCTCGCGTTTAGAGCTAGAACGTTCTCGTGATCTTGACCGACGCTTGCTATGCCTACGTTCTCTTGAATTTGACCTGAAACAATTCAAAAATCCAACTTTGTTATCGATCCAAGCAGCTTTTGATTGGAATCATTTTTCTCCACTACACAATTTGCTCCGATTCAAAAGAAAGGAAATTACTACCTCGATCTGCGCGATAAGGAGTTAGCCTTATCTGGTGTGGCTGGAGGGTGAACATCCCTTCTCCTGTCTTCTTGTAGCCTTTCTGCTCGCAAAGAATCCCTGCGTTTTCTTCGACGCTCTTCAGCTATCGCTTGAAACTCTTTCAGAGTATCACGAATTTTAATGAATCCGAGGTGTAGCTTTCCTCCGAAATGGTCCGCCAGTCGTCTATCATTATCATGAATTCCCAGGTATGCACAGCAAACATCGCATACACGCAACTTTTGTTGCTGATAAGTCGCTGCAGGAATACTCGACCGATACTCAGCTTCAGCTTCACTTTTTTCTCGACGTAAAGCCTCGACTTCTTCCATAAGCTTCATACTTTCTTCTACCAAACCCTCAGCTCCTAATGCCTCTGCTTTGGCCAACGACTCTCCAATCTTCTCTGCCAATTCATGGACTCGATCAGCTTTCATTGAAACTTCAGTTGACAGTTCTTCTTGAGTCTCTGCCAGTCGCTTTCTTGCTTGTTCCGTTTTTCTATCCGCGTCCGCGACAAATACTGCCAACTGTTCAAGTGCCTAAATAAGAAGAAATACAATAGATTTTAGCCTGGTTTCTGCATCCAACTCAATAAGAGCAATCAGTGATTTTCAATGCAATACTTACGTCAAGATCATAAAAATAATCCTTTTCCTTGGATGCCGATTCAAAATCTGCCTTTAACGCCAAATTATGTAGTTTGGGGCATTCTCCAAGGTCCATTCTCTGCAACAACAAAGATATTTCAAAAAGGGTAAATAAATTGTACTCATTAGCAGTGGAAAAACATCACCGGCTTCCTCGAGTGCTTCTGAGGGTTAAAGGTCAACTAAAAGACCCACCCACACTTACACGTGGTTGGAGGTTTACTTACAAACGAAGAGCGTAGGGTGTACTTGTGTCGTGTGGCTGACATATGGCTGCATTACATGAAATGCACGTGTGAAATTAACAATGAATGAAAGGTCAAAGGTCACTTACAACAAAAGAACGGGGACTAAATGTGTGTCACACCCTGCAAAACCATCCCACAGTTACCACCGACCGAACTATAACCCCACCACCTAACGCTGCCCCCTATCTCTATTTTCTTCTTGCCCCCTTCATCAACAACAACTAACTTTCTAAGCCCTTATCAATATCTCTCTTCTTCCTCAAAGTTTTTATTTTGTTTAATGACATTTTAAAACCCTGCTTCCATAAGTCCTACAAATTCTACTCACCGTGGACGCAAGTATTTCATGAGGACAACATCCAAGTAGGAAACTCTTGCAGACTCGAGGATCATCAAATTTAATCTGCAGTTTCTCCTCTTCACCTGTAACAAACACCCAACATTCAATAGAAACAATTAATGAGCTGCCATACTCTCAAACATAAACCGATCTGATTTTTAAGCCGATTTTAAACACTCCCTAACAATTATCATACAATTACGTACCATTTCTACTCGTTCCCATGAGCTGGTCGAGCATCGCTCGAATCTGGTCGTGAGCCGACATCCTTCCAACTTATATTTATACACTATATATTTTATATACAACACAACAAACTACTTTATTTCAACAATAACTTGATAACACCAATTTAACTTTCGAATTTCGAAATCAAACCCTTCGTCGTCGTCCAGATTTCAAAGTTTAACCTCCAGGACAAAATTACAATTTAACGTAGCGGGCGGAAAATTCGGTTGTTGTCATTCATTTCAAATTTCCGCGCGGGTTGTGACTACATTAAAGCGATTGTATGTTTTGTTTGCGTCTCGCAATGTTAGTGTCCTGCTGATGTGGAGAACTTCGCGCCATCTCCCGCGTCAACTTCAAACTCGGAGAGAGAGTACGCTTGCTATATGGAAGACACAACACCTGAATTCAAGAACCTCAGTCATTTACTCCGTGTTCGTTCCTCTCCACTTCTCTTCGTCCACAAGAAATAACAAATGAAATTTCGAAAATTCCTATATAACGGAAATCTCATCGAAAATACTACTTGTCGACATTCGTCGTAATAGTGAGTGCAGACTGAGTCGACGACGACGACGACCTTTTCGAGTTCCGACGAAACGTTTGTTGTGATTCTCTACCAAATAAGGTATTTTAAAAAAAGCTCTTGTTCGACAAAGTTCAAATTTCCAGAAGGAATCAGAAGAAGGCGGCTGCTCGTGCTTTTGTAAAAGGTAAACAAAGCCACTGATTAATAATATTTATGTGTTGGTTGTTGTTGTGTGGGTAGTTTGAAATTGTGGAATGGGAATTCATATTTATTTGGATATTTTGTGGGATTTTACAGGTGGTGAGCTGAATTTCTGCTGATAAGCAGCAGTAGTAGCGTCAATAAAGCAGCTTCTCTATTATTGTCTGGTTCTTGGCTTTAATTAGCCAGCCTTCAGATCAAGAACAACCAAAGATTAACAACGGCTCTGTTGTTGTTATTGTGAGATTATTGTGATGTGACTATATTAATTAATAATAATAAGTAAGGTGACTACAGTTATTAAGTATTAGACGATATTATCTGAGATAAGGAAGTACCAGCAGTGTATTCAGTATTTTTAAGTGGGCTCATTGATACCTGAGTTATTTATAGTAAAACCTCGTGCAGCAGGTAAAGACATATTTTAAACATTATTTTAAACTTAAATAATCGTGTTTAAGAATTTATTAGTGTTTTAAAGTAGCCAACCATTGCATAATATTGAACTCATATTAATAGTGATTTTATTGTTCATTTTAGTGTGTTCCAATCAACGATCTTAAGCGCCGCTACTTCACACCGAGTGACCTGAGGCAAGGCATTTACAAAACTCAATCATCATCGGCCAGTGTGTAGAACTAATCGACTAAGCGATAAGTGTCACCGACAGCTTCATTCCAAAGGACTACTTAATTACTAATACTCGTCTGTGATTCTCACGGAAGCCACTCGTAGTCTCATCAACTAAAGTCTTTACAACGACCAAATTACAAAACAGGTATGCATTCAATTAATCATAGCTTCGAATTGCTCTATATGACAGGCAAATTGTTAGTTGAGGAAAAAGATGAGATTTAGATCGCCATTGCAAAGGATCACTCAAGGGGTTATTCCAATCTGACCTTAATTAGGAAGAGGAAAGAAGGAGGGGTAGGATTGGGGAGGGAGGAGAGTTAAGCAGCTGCATCGTCTGAGGTAGCAACCAGTTTTCGGGTGACAAGGAGAGTTCTCTTCCATGGGTTGTGTTGTTGTGAGTGAATAGGCCATCCATACATCGCCATTATACCCGTTGTACCTTTAAGGATTAAAGATGCCCTTGATGTTCCCTTTATTATAGCCCAGGTCAATTGTTATTCTGGATCCTGCAGTTGTCAAACAATAATCTAATTTAAGAAAAGTGCTTGTGGTGTGTGGACGACCCATCCTTCCTTACTTACCCTCTTGTGCAAAGTGAGCTTTCTCTGTTCACTCACAGCTCTTCCATTCTGAGGAGTGTACGTCGTCGTCGTCGTCCCACAAGCAACCTACTCTCCGTCTCTCCTTCCTATGATGAAGGGCTGAACAGCCATTCTATCTCTCTCCACAAACAGAGTTTTCAAATAATCCACTCATAATCATAATGAGCCAAAAAGTGTCGCACTTTTAAAGTGATGAATTTCGACTCCTTCAAATAAGACTGAGTATTTAAAAAACAGGATAGTCGAAAGTCTTCTCTGTGGAGTTCCGAATAATTTAAAAATATTATTGTTGATCTTGTCCATCCGCTGTGTTCTCTTGGGAGTGCTAATACCGTGTAGCAATAGGCAGTTGTATTGAAGTATTTTAAGAGACGAAATTGGAGTTAGTGCTGTTATATATTGCTCATCTAAGGATTTTAATGATACTCTCATTCAGATACACACTTACTGTGTTCGTTCGTATTAATTAAGAGGTGCAGTGGTGATAAACAGACTTGTGATATTTCTCTGGCCAATTAATTTACAAATTAATCGTGTATTTAAGAGTAAGTGGATACTCTCTCAGTTATAATACCTGTGGACTTACGAAAGCAACTTAAATTCCAAAAACAAACCAAATAATTTTATTGATTAGTGAAGAAGTGGGTATAGATAGCGGGTGAGTACTATTTTGCTATTTATTTGCCTCAGGTTGCACTGGTTGCAGACATTTGGTAAGGTTCATATGAACATGAAAAACAGCTTTTCGAAGTTAACAAGACTGTCTATCCAGCAAGCAGGGATTATAGAAACAGAACAATACTTATAATTGTTATATGTATCATCATATGAATATGAATTGACACACCTAAAATAATCATGGTGAAAGGGAGGTGTGAGGTATCTTTGCATAACGAATACACGGACATAGTAAGTAAAGTGTATGTAGTAGAAGGTAAGCTAAGTAAGTGCGAAAAAGAATTAAATGGAGGAGATTTTTGCAAGGATTTGGATGTGTGGACGGAGTTTGTCCTTTATTCGCTCTTGCAGTGAAGGGTTATTTAAAAGCTTTTTTTGTGCGAGCGTAGCTGATTTGATACTTGTACTCCAATCTTCGTATAATATATACTTCGTACTATGTTTAACATTATCATTTGGTGGGAAACAGTGTATGTTACTTCGAGTAGGTGAATAATGTATAGCTACTTTTGCTAGTATCTCACAATAATTTCACGTCTGTAGTATTATATCAGACATTATTTGTCTATTAAGCTGAGTTTTCAGTTGTATGTCATTGAAGGGACACTGGATATAAAGAAATGAGTTTACCAGCCCCGCAAAGTTTCTGTAGGCTTGTATTAAAAGTGTAGAATAATATTTCTCCTGATTTTCGAAGGTGTCCCTAAAGCTTTGTGTGCCCTTTAGGGTACCCAACTGAGAAAAGAAAAGAAGGGTACATTCGTTATTATGCAGCTTAAGGAGTAAAGGTCCCTGTCCATACTTTATGACTGTTATAAAAGAGAAAAACAACCTCAGTCCCTAGTCCCTGAGGAATAAGTAACCTGAAATATTTATAATGTATTTTTAGCTTATAGTAAAAGGGATTGACAGCTTAGCATAAGTATCATGGCGCCTAGGTTCACTAGGACGAGTAGAGTGACAAAGTGATCACTGATCACTATTGTGATCTCTATTGCTCTTTATTGGAGAGCGAGAGAGAAGGGCATGTAATGCAATAGCACAATTCAGATTCGCTAGATTGTCATTTAGATTGAGGAATGAATTGGGTCATGTCAACTGCTGTTTTAAGTTTTAAGGCAGCAGCAACACGTGGAGTGAAGGGTTAATGACACTGCACTTTTAAGGAGTACTTTTTATGCACCACCATCACCTCGAAAGAATTATTGAGGATGTGGAGTGAACAAGCCGAGTAGGTTAGTTAATATTTATTAAATGGATGAGAGAGGTACAGTTACTAGTCTACGAGACCCCCACTGGTCGTAGTTGTGTTCTTGTGTTGTGTCTATTACATTGTGTATTCATTTTTATGGCTGTTAATATTAATGTACGTGCGCGAGTAGTATCCTACTTAAGCTGATCTCGTTGACTGCCTTGCGTTAGTTTTGTCTCTTCTGCTCTCTAATGTTGGATGCTAATGAAGTGACCTTTGACTCATTTGGCTGGTGGAGGATTAGATAAGATTATCATCGATGAAATGGGTTATCTCTGCGTCGTAGGGAAATGGTTGAATTGAAATTGAATGGTGGTGCACACTAATTTTATCAGCAGTATTAATAGTGTGTCAAGTAGTATATATTTATACAAGAGACTCTCTCCGGCCCGGTGTTTTTCTGAAAAAGGGAAGGTTATGTTGAATTAAGGCGCAATAGGATGTATTGAATAGCAATGCAATGAATGCAATAACAATAACTATCTTTTAGAGATTCCTTTCCATGGGTGTGTAAGCAGTAGTGCAACAGTATAGCACAGGAGATTTACCTTTTTCTTGAATGAGGTTTTCAGTTTAAGTGCGTAAAGTGCCTGGAGGCTATTTGTGTAGTAGTTTGTAGTAGAAGAATTGAAGAAATAGCATATTCATTACTAAAGGGTATAGCTTTAATATCTTCATAATAAATATTGCTATAAACTATAAACTATTATATAGTTGTTAGTTTTTATGACGTGAAAATGTATTGACTGTTATTTGGTTTGATTAGTTTCAGAAAATACACAACGTGAACTGGAACAGCAGAATGCCTTCTAGTGACTCCTTGTCGTGCTGATCATAATGCCAATTGGAGTAGTCAATCAGGTAAGAGACTTAATTTTATTAGTACGGGTTGTTTTTACTGGGGTGGAGGACTGAGGCGAAGGATCATTCACGTGTGATGATGGGTGTGCGCAGGGAGGAGTGCCTACTACAGCTACAGAAGAGTCTTCCTCGCCATCATCATCATCACCACCCAGGGTGGCTACGAACGAAGGTTGGGGCGGGACCTGCGTTGGTCTCCGCGGGGGAGGACTGAACTCACTAAATAACGGGACATCAGGGTGGGGAGCGCCACCAACTAATGTAAATGCAGCGAGCACTGGATGGGGTACTCCCCCCTCGGGTGGTGCAGGAGCAGGAGCGAATGTCGCTGGAGGAGGCGGAGTAGCAGTAGCAGGAGATGGAGGAAGTGGAGGGGGAGCGGTGAGCAGTGGGTGGGGCGCGTGTTCGCCAAACAGAAACAACAGTGCTAGTCAAGGAGGAGCGAGTGGGGCTACTAACAATAATTCTATCTTGTCTGGTCAGTCCTCCACCGCCACTACTGTGTATTATTATTATAAGCCGTCTGCGGTGAAATAAAAATGTAACAGGATTGAATTGAGTGTTTGTTTGTTTCTTTTAGGATCTCAAATGAATAACAATCCGAGTAATGCAGGAAATGCAATGGGGGGCGGTCAGCCGTCTTCTTCCTCACAGGCGTCCTCCAGTGGAGGTCAGCAATCTCAGCAGCAGCAGCAATCGACTTCTTCAAACTCCTGTGCGTCGTCCCTAATGAATCCTCCAGGAAACCCGGCGACTTCCGGTGGAATAATCCCCAATTCAGCGCCTCCTCAGCAGCCGCCAAATAGCAGCAACAATAATAATGCTGGAGGAGGAGGCTCCTCATCAGGAGGAGGTAGTTCTTCATGGGCGCAAGCTGCAGGAAAGTCTCTTGCGCAGCAGCAGCAACAAGGCTCGTCTAGTTCTTCTCAGCAGCAGCAGTCAAGTGGATCTCCAGGAGGAGGAGTTGGCGGTGGTGTCGGACCATCCGCCTCTTCAACTTCATCTGCAGTTACTTCAAAACAAATCGAACAGCTTAACTCAATGCGAGAAGCATTATTCTCCCACGATGGATGGGGAGGACAGAATGTGAATCAAGACTCGAGTTGGGACATTCCAGGGTCACCTGAGCCAGTGCACAAAGATTTGGGAGGAGGTCAAATGGTCGCAGCACCAGGAGCTCCGCCAGCTGTCGGAGGAGGGGGAGGGACAGTCTGGAAGATGAACGTAAATAATGGGACTGATTTATGGGAGGCGAATCTTAGAAACGGAGGAGCTCCGTTGGTGGCGCCAAGTGCTCCGGTGGTAAACAAAGCTCCTTGGGGCCACACTCCTTCTACCAATATCGGCGGAACTTGGGGAGAAGATGAAGATGTGGGAGGAGGCAGTGGAAGTGGTAGCGGAGGAGGAGGTGGCGGTGGAGGAGACAACAGCAACAGCAACGTGTGGAATTCCGGTGGCCAGAGTAGTGGAAGTGGAGGAAGCGGAGGTATGGACAGAGGTCCACCTCCACCTGGTGTTGCTCCCAACAGTGGTGGAGGAGGGGGCGGATGGAATTCAATGGGCGGAGGAGGAGGTGGAGGTCCTCAACGAAATGATGTTGTTGGCGCTGGAGGACCTGGATTGTGGAATAATGCTCCACCAAGTACGTTGAATAGTCTTCGTCGTTTAATATTCTCATGATCAGTATTGTTGAGCGTATGTCTAATTAATTTGTCAATTTTCTTTGTGTCCAGTGAAAAAAGAGTCTTCTGGTGATTGGGGTGGCGGTAGCGGAGTCCGAGGAGACTCAATGATGGGTGGTCGTGGTGTTCATGGTGGAGGTGTTCATGGAGGTGGAGGCGGTCTTCCTAATGATGGTGGAAGAATGCACGATGTCCGCGGAGGGGGAGGTGGTGGTGGCGGCGGTGGAGGATGGGGATCAGGACCAGATGATCTCCAGGTTAATATGCGTTCAGGTGGAAATGCAAATGGAGGAGGAATGAGACCTCCCCCAGATCAGACTGGAATGGGAGGTTGGGGCAAACCTGGAGTCGGAGGAGGAGTCGGTGGACCACCAGCAATGCCACAAGGAGGAGGAAATGGTGGCGGAGGAGGAGGTGGTGGTGGTGGATGGGGCCCACCACAAAAGAGTGGAAGTGGATGGGGAGATCCTGAACTAAGTCCCCCTGCACAACGCAGGGCAGTGCCAAATATACCCAATTACGATGATGGAACCGC
>Ga0194135_10002845_pt1 | contig 10566 bp, 10 predicted proteins | sample LitLau_LLRF_2013_FD_134024 | JGI IMG/M metagenome (GOLD analysis project Ga0194135, IMG submission 134024) | Freshwater sediment microbial communities in response to fracking from North America - Little Laurel Run_MetaG_LLRF_2013 (version 2) | ecosystem: Environmental > Aquatic > Freshwater >... | reverse complement strand
TTTTATCATTTTCCCAAAGCCTTTATACGTGTTCTTATATATCGTGGTTTAGAAGTTAAATTGAATGGGAAAAGTTTTGTACATATAGAAAATAGAGATAGGCTGCGTCTCAAGTCTTGTGAGTAGGAAGTCACATACACTTTCTCTTAAGCACCTACACGTGTGTGCCTTAATTCTTTGCTTTGAGTTATATAGAAATGACTCGCATGTGTCACACGTTAAGTATAAGTTAGTTTAATCTTCATGAGGTTGAAGTTGTATTAACAAGTTGTGCGTTTCTCCACAGATGAGGACAAGAGCATCCCTGCTGAGTTCTCTGGTAGATGAAGTCCGGAGAAAGTCTCTTGAGTTTTTGGGATCCAGTTTTATCCAGATGGACTCTTGTGGAAATGGGGCTACTGGAAACACGGGAGGAAGTGCTGGGAGTCGATTTATGGAAACAGTGCGGAAAGCACTTAGCTCTGCAAAAAGTGCTTCTGCAGCCAACAAAAATGGATCAGTTGATGGGAATGGAGTGCAAAACAACTCATCATCCTCAGCTTCATCTACTCCTGCAGCGTCCACTATTCTTACAAATGGTCATGGCTTACACCATCACGGTTCGTTTGGCAATGGGAATGCTTCCACAATAGGTTACCACTCTGGAACTGGAACGAGTAGTAACAATAGCTCCATGAAAATAAGGAATGGTCATCACAACGGTAACAGCAGCAGTGTGAGTGATTCACCTGTTGTGGACGTCAGCAGCAGCTCTTCAACTCTCCAGGTGCGTTACTCGCAGAATAAGAAATGATCTTTGATACATAGACCTAGAATAAAACAGCGATTCAGGTTAATTAATTGCTCCCAAAAAAGTAGTAGTACTAAAGTAGGACAATGTCTAATTTTATCTCAACAGAGCTACCGAAATGGAGCAGAGACTACAGTGATAACAGCGGTAAATGGATTGACGAAAAGACCTCCGAGTCCAGTTTCCAGCCCTGACACTCCACCTCATTGTTCTGCTAGGTATGTTCTTCCCGTAAATGATGGCTTCTTTTTACGATTAGATAGTCCTCGTAAATCAACGATGTGGTCTCCTTTTCATTGCAGCATACGAATTTCTGAGAGTGATGATTCCTCCCTGAACAGCGAAGAACTTGAGGGATCTGCTGCATCGCATCATCATCACCATTTCCACCACAAAACAAATTGTGGAAAGCCATTCAAAGGGTCGAACGAAGACTCTGACACTGGGCTTGAATCCATGTCTTCTGCAGGAACACCTAATAAACGCTCTTGTCCATTGTGTCTCGAAGAGGAATCCAATGCCAGGACAAATGATGGCCTCAAGGTTGAAATCAACAAGTTAAAGTGTGACAAATTAGATCTTCTCAGACAGAATGTGGTAAGTATGCACCTCACGTAGGACTTTCTGTATAGTTTATCTTATAAGCTCATAATAAATATTATATGTCTCAACGGTATGTTTTCTTTTTTATTTGTGCAGACGTGCCAAAGGGACATCAAGAAATTGAAAGAGAGAGAACTGCAGCTCCAAGCTGACCTACAAACAGCTTCCAAAGAAATTTTGCGACTGAGAAACTTACTGAAAGAATATGGATCGGAGGGGTCAATCGTATAAGAAAAAATTCCATAATCCTGCACACGAGAGTCTTACCATATAACTCTCCAAGATTTCTTCTACTGCTCCGTACATTTAAGAATTCCATAATTGAATCATTCATCCAGAATCAATCATACCCAAAGTTATTAATATTAAATAGAGTACACATGAGATGTTTTATTGTATAGTCTCTATAATCTATAGTTGTTCATATCAGTTTGTTAGTACACGTATAAAAAACTAACGACACATCCCCCTACATAGTCCTTTACAAATCTTTGTGTCTACCAACACGCTATATACAACAAAGCTTTTATTGGATTTGCTAAATCCACGTGCGATAAGATTTAATTGTAGATATAGCATGAAGTCCTCGTCAAGTTAAAAATAATGGGGTCTAGTCATGCGAACAACAAACCTATCCATGTAGAAATAATAGAGAACAACTATCAGGAGAAGACGCGATATATATCATTTTTTCATATACGCGAGTTGTTCAGAACTTGAAAGATGAAAAAACGGATTTGGCTGGATACCAGATTGATGACAATGCTTCATATATAAAAATGCTTCACACGTTATACACACAAGAATACAAAATAGTTTTTACCAAAGTTGTGTATGACCAAGATGAGTTCATGTTCGTTTAATAGTTATTATAATGTTGTTTTGTACAAGTTCACACTTACATGTATCATCAATTTAGTTTATGATTGACTTCACTTTTGGATGTACATACAGAATAATATAGATTGATTTTGAGGGAAATAGTGACAGAGACATGATTACCATTTTGTGTAAGATATATTGAAGCACACCATGTATTATATATACTGCACATAGACCTCGTCAAGCAAGCAGACATGCTTACAAAATGTTTTAATCTACAAATGAATTCTTATAGAGTTAATCGATTGAAAGTTGTTTGTTTTTTTTCTCTTGCACTTGTTACACACTTTTTGATGCACATTTAGATTATATAGCTCATCGCAGAAATTACAAGAAGTTTCGTTGCGAACATCATTATAGTTCAGAAAGATTATGCAACACTCTAAACATAAATAACCGAAAGGAGTGGAGTATGATAGCAAACTGTAAACCATTATGAAGTCTAATTGTCGTGTGTAAAACCTTTTCATAGGTGTACAAAGCTAAATCGCTATAAAGTATTGAATCCCCATAACACGTTCGCTCATTCGGGTTTCATCTTACCATGAATTGTCGGTAGTCACACCGAGTTCAAAACTGGTCAGTTTATTAGGATAGTAAGTTACGTAATAATGTTAAGTGAGTAGTTAGGTGTAGAATTATGTTCGTTCATAATTATTTCTTTTTAATTTTCTAAGCACCTCAAGTTTATTCATTCATTATTGCTATATTTATGAGGTATACTATATACCAGATACAAGTCGGTGCGATGCGTCTTCGGGATTCATATCGGTCTAATTAGCCGTAAAAATATTGTTTAACATCAATTTACTCTATACTGTTTGTCTCTAACTATGAAGGAAGTTTCGACTGTCTGTCTCCTGAATTTTCTATCTAAAATTCTCTAAAGAGTTAACTAACTATAGGATATTGTACTGTCAATGAATGTCTTCATATCTGCGTGGTTATTTTTCTACCTAAGAAATTTTTAAAATTCAGTCTGGAATCAAACCATACTGTGTAAACCTATCGAAGGTCAACCCAATTTACATTAAAAACTGACTGTCTTTTGTTATCATAAGTACCTACATCATCATCAGATCAGAATCAGCTATTGGAAATACTGGAATACAAGTATATAATATATGAAACTTTTAAAGAACATCTTTGTAAAAACATCTAATGAGACACTATGTATGTATGTGTCATCATCCGTCAATCTTCAAATGATGAATACCTTTTAACATGAAAGGGAATTCGTGGAATCTTCTTTACGCTTTGAAGCTGAATGGTCTTTATGTAAATGTGATTATGCCTCGTATGTATAAGAAGCCAGACTGAATAATATATTCTATATTCTATCTTATTATATTTCCTACTGACTGCAGAAAGTAAATTGTCGGGGATCACTACGGAGAAAGTATCTCAACTGATGCGAGATTAATGTCTTCTCCAAAGTTTACCTGTGTACGTCATGGTTGAACTGTTAACATATTCGATAAAAGAAAGTATTAATGAGATAATATGTATTGCAAGCTGCCTCTTCCACAATAACGTGAGTATCGCAATTTGCAGCTGCAGTTGAGAAATCTATCGTGAATTCCTTTAATCTAATATTCTAAATCTTTGTCTATCTTATCTCTATCTCCGCACACTCTCTTCGATAACATAGATATATTTAGTAATTTAGTTCTTACTTGTATTTTAGTTATAGAAATGTTGGTTAAGGATATTAAAATATATTGTTGCCAGAAACATTTAACTCCAGATATTGTCTGCTGTGGTCAGAATAAAACCAAACTTGATGTTACCGAAGATCCATGTCTGTGTTGGGGGAGAAAATAATTTATTTCATATTCACGAAATCAAGGTCGAGTCTATTTGAAACTTCGGCTGAGTGCATATTATCTTTTTCATGCAAATGATGCAGAAAAAGGGAGATCAAAACTCTTGCATAATTTTATCATTGCATAATAAACGCGAGTAAAGCTTCGTCTCGACTCAAGGTATAGGGATGAGAATACCAGTTTCTTGGAATATCCAGTTGAGTTAACTCGTTTGCGAAGTGTGAAATTCTAGTTTACTAGTTGGCAGCCACTTATTTTGATAATCCCTTTTCTAGGAAATCTACCGACCATGAAAGGTATTTTTTGAATGCAAACACAAGCAATTATAATATCGAATTCATTGCATTATTTCTAGTAAATTTTGACTTTTTATTATGTTCAGAAAATAATACCCAATGCCGTTTGCTGCAGGATCAATCGACTTTCATTAAGCTGCCATCCGCATCCCGTCATTTGTTTCTGCAGAGAAGTTTCTTACGTCGCTTATTTTCTTGTACAGTGCAGCTTACCCGGTCAGAAAATATCTTGAAATGTTTGAAATTTATAACTATACCTGTGCAAATATATAATGTCGTTTTTTAAATGTCTCCTTCAGTTTAAGGATAAGCCAAAGTGCTAGTACAAATGGATATGATGTAGCCTCATTTCGTCATGCCAAGCAAAGCCAAATAAAAAGGAAATCTAACAAACTTGGAAAAGGGCCCTGCCGTACTGTTGCAATAAGCAATTACGATTCAAGTTCCAGTGATTCCGAGGATCTATTTACATCCGTTTTAGTGACCAGAAGAAATGGTAAAATCGTCAAGTCTGAAAAAATGGTCCAATAAGGTTGCAGCAAGCATCTCCGAAGTCCGAAATAAACTCGTCAAGATATTCTAACAATAAGATGTTGCATTATGTTGTTCAAGAATAAGTTATGACTACGCAGACGTTTATAGTTATCAATTACATTTAATTAGTACCCCAGTTGATTAAATAGTTTGTCGTTTTGTACACTGTTGAACACCGACTGAATTGAATTTAGCTAGGATAATTAGCGATGTAGTAGAATTCATGGAAAACACTAAACACGACTACTCATTTTCGCCACACACATCACTTTTGATTGAAAGGAACAGGTGAGACCAGCATTTTGCTATACATATTTTTTATACAATACAGCGCTCCGTGAGTAAACAACTTAAAATAACCTTAAATAAACTCAAGTCTATCAAAAATTTCAGGTGTTAAGGTCTTAAATTGCAAATTTAACAAACATTTAAGCTACCAAATAATTATGTCATTACTCTACTACGCTAGAATTTGTGTATTCAATAAATCTTATAATTGGAAATCTTATCTAATTAGTTCCTTCTTTCGACTTCCAAATCAATAGGAAACTATACGTTCAAATGCGCAAGTTATTTTGAAGAGCCAGAAACACGTAAAATCACTTTGAAGAGTCCTTTTTCCGTTTCCATTCTTCAATTCGGTTTCGCAGCTCAGTCGCATCTCTAAGCATATCCTCTGACAGCGGTTGACGGTTAAAAGGATCTGTATTCGAGTTCAAGAGATGTCTCATTATCACAGATCTGTCCATTACCTTTCCACTTGGCAGCTCTACTGGATCTTCCATGAGTGTGTCCATCAAAGGATCTAAATGCAAAAACTGATAAGTAACTAATTCCACTAAGAAAACCACCACTTTCTTTTCAATTTTCAACGTACCTCTAAATTCATCTGGAGCATCACTGTAGTCCGTGTCTTTCCTAAGGTTTTGATCGGCAATACTTTTCGCCCGAAGTCCTAAAGCTCGGAATTGGGTAAGTTGCGATTCTGGTTTTATACTCTTCCTTCCCATCATGGAAGCAGCTTCCTCAAACAGCTCCTGTCTGAATGATCTCTGCAATACGCCAATATTTTTACAAGTTTAATAATAATTGATCATCATGAGTAAGCTAGCTCCTTCGATTATGCGAATTTTTACCTCGTCTCCAGCCAAGGCTGCAGCAAACTCTTGGCAGTCTAAATGCAGGTAGATGTCGACTAGTTGGGACAGCAGACGGCGAGGTTCCCATCCGTACTTCTCGGGATCGTTGACTTTCAAATTCTTGCATTTAGTGCCACAAAGTTGTGTAAGATTGAAATTCAACATAGCTGATAGCCGATCAACAAGCTCAGGGCGCAAGAAAGGTTCTCGAATTTCTTCTGTTAAATAATGAAACATGTCTACAGTTTCTCGTGCGAGGGTCAAATATGATCTACACTGTCGTTCATCTTGTTGCAACTGTCTTAAACGACTCTGTTGAGTTTCGTCAGATAACGCTGCCCATTCAGCTTTTCGACTCTGTTGATCCTGAACTTCATGGATCCTCTAGAAAAATATTAATCACAGTTGACAGTACATTGCTACGCTACAGTACCTATATTGAGGTTAGTGCTAACTGCTAATACTTGAAGCAGATCCATTTATTCCTTACCTTCAAGGAGTCCAAACTTTCGTCCAACAGGAATGTTGTATCGTTCATTAGCATATTGATAAATCGTACAAACTGTTTGCCAGACTTTGATTCCTGCACTAACGCCATCCTGAATACAAAAAATACACTCATCAGTACATATTGATGCAGCAAGGAATCAGCAAAACTTGTTTGCTTTTAAAACAAAAAGATTATTAAAACTAGTACCTATGGACAGGACTATCCCACATGGTCTTAAGAATCATACTAATGTGATATCTTATAGTAAATTTGTCATAGAATTCAGAGCTTGCTCCAGTTGTTTCGACGTCTGTGTAGAATTTCATCAATGAGGACGGTAAATGCAATTCAGCGATCTGATGTGCCATAATTTTCCTGTATAATAATTGAGTTCTGTTTCCTTGAATGTTTGGATTTATGACGAATAACACCTCCACCTGAAGTACAGCACAATTAAATGTAGAGGAAAATATCAAGATTTCCTAAATTGAAATAAGTGATAATAAAAGTTACCAATTTTGCTGCTAAATACGGATTTCGCATATAATGCGGTGTGCACAACATTAACAATAACCACAATATCATTGAGCTATCCAAAGTGTCTGCGACGATAACCGTTGAGTACCTGACGAGAATTAAATCCACGAGTTTTAAAGCTGTGACTTTAATAAGGTTTTCCCATTAACAACATTTTCAAACTTACTGGAGCGTAAAGAGAAGAAACTCGGCGATATCTTCTACATACCACTCTGGCAAATTAGCAAAGAGTTGAGGAACCTCTCCTGTCAATGGCAAATTCGGCAATTGACCATTAGTTATCCCTGGCATTAGCACAGAGTTCAGATACTCAGCCACGTTAGAATAAAATGTCAAGCCCCTCCGGATGAATTCCTCATGAAGAATCACGACGTCCATACTTTGTCTTGTTTGCAGCATGACCTATTCATTGCATGTAATAATGAAAATTAGTATCCTTAAATAAACTAACTATTAGGTAATTAGCAGTTTAAAATTATTCAATAAGAACCTTAAGTTCGTGTTTAAGTCTTTTGATAAACTTTCTATTACGCGGTGCACGGTTTGTGTTTTTCCACGCTTCTTCAGTCGCCTGTAATTCTGTTAGCTACAAATATACAAAACAAAATTCATGTCTGCAGGTCCACATGGCTCACAGAAATACCATGGAACATAGTATTAAAGGATTTAGCAATGTATTTTTACCACTTTCTGAATTTCTCTGGTCTGACGCAACAACCTCTGGTACGTGTTGAAGCATGGAATCAATGCTACGTGATGTGCTTGAAGGGTTAGAAACCAGCACATAGTCGAAAATGTAGGTTCTGTCCATGAATGTCCTGAAGCACCTACAACACGAAAGACCAGAAAGTCCATTACTTTTCAAAATTCCTGCTACAAATTTGTAGAGCAACGTACTCAAAGATGCAACCCAATCATCAAGTTCCTTAGTATCACTTTTAATTCGTGTGTCATTCTTCAGGTCCAATAAAGACTTCGGATGATAAGGATAATAGGGGTCAATTTTATCTAGCTTGATTTTGAAAGAAAGAAGCTGGAATACGGAAAGATAATTTAGCATGGGACCGTCGGAACAAATCTCCCGTCGATCACTTTGCATCTTAGTTCTGGTAGTGTTGCGTCGTAGAACTTCGGCTAGGTAAATTATACACTTCTCTCTGCTAGAGACATTGGTCAATATTCCATGAACTGACTTGTGAAGTGTAGCCTGCAATCAATTATCAATAAAAAATTAGAAGGTTCGCCATAATATTGGACTATTTGAAAACGTTGATTGGAGGATTACCCTTGTAGATTCTAGTTCATGCTGTAAGGCAATATTAGTTGAATTTTCAACCAATGCCTGACCAGTGAAAAATTGATCTGCAAGCTTTTGGTCATCGTCGTACAAAACTGATACAGCAAAGAATGGTCCAAGGTAAGACATACGGCATATTTCATGTCCAGGAGCTTTAGACACCGTCTCTGGGACGAAATTTTTCTAAAGAAAAATTCAAAATGCAACAGCCGTTCTGATAATTTATGTTAGAATTACTATTACGTACGCATACCTGATCAACAATCAGTTGTGCAAACGGTCTTGAAGCAGTTCCATTTACTAATATTTTGGTCTCACAAAGCTGCTGCAGCGCTAGTAGAGGGAGTCTATGGCGATTCTCTAGAATAGTTCCAGTCCTCATCAATTGCCAAAGACCCTGGAGTAGCGGATTAAAGACAGATACGAACACGTCTTTATCAGCCTGTAGCAACACAGCCAGATCATGGAGCAGTCCACTTGGTAGCGTTTGATTAACGAGCGGAGCAAGTAAAGGAGATGTGTGAACTTTCATCTCACAAAATGCACCTGAAGCAGAGAGGTATATTGCGTGCGTGAGAAAAAATTCAGTAGTTGGCTTATTATAAAATGGAACCAGAAGCCATTGGCACTTTTTTATTTTTAGATTTACATGGGAAGAAGGGAGACTTTCCAGGAAAGGGTCCCTTCCTCCCATAGACTAAGACATCTTTCTTACTTCCATATAAATGTAAAAAAAGTGCCCATGACTTCTGGGTTTACTTTAATTTATAAAAAAAACTCGCTGACATGGCCTTCACACTTAAAGATTGTGAGTTCTTTCCTCAGGTATAAATTCTAAATAAACGTTATTTTTCTCGGAACGAAAGGGTCGAGTAAGAACTCAAAATCTGAAAATTTTAAGGCCTCTGCATAGATCAAAATTAGGATTACCTTGTAGTACCAGACCTATATATTGGGTACACTGTGAACGTATGTCCTGAAGAAAATCACGATATCGAGGAATTTGTAACCGCTATAAAGTAACAAGTAAATAAAAAGTAAAATATTCAGTCAATTTTACTGAAGCTACAAAATTTTAGACTTTTAACAAAAATGTAATTGCTGTACCTTGGGATATTTTCTTTCCTCGCTATACGTCCTGTCAAGTGAATCTACAAACCAAATAGTTAAGCAAGATGCAACATCTTTGGCATCAACTTGCTCTGAAGACATTGATGAGCTTCCAGGGCCGCTACTAGATTCTTTCCCAGCTATCCGCTGTAAGTCTCTCAAACTTCCATCGATATGCCGCGAAACTATTTCGAAGCACACGGCTGATACTATATTACTGAAATCTACAGGTATCGCGGCATTCCATGAAGATAGCACATCTTTGACACTTGTAAGCTCTGGTGGAAAGCTATTCGCCTCTGAAGTTTGGCCATCGGAACCGATAGAAATTCGCACATTGAAAACATTTTCAATTAGTACCACGAGAGCACCATCTGATATACTTGGAGTAGATGACGAAGCAGAAGAGACACTTGAGTTGGATCCTGAATTTGCAAGGTCTTTAAACGCTCCTCCATCAGGTTTAGACTCTGAATTGTCATCAACATCCATTTTTTCATCTACAGATTCAGTACGTGGATGCTTGCTTCCTTTCTCTTCAGCTAGGGACAGTGATTGAGTATTACGATCCGCAATGTATGGTTGTGACACAACAGACTTAAGAGGATCAGCCGTTAACGGACTCAACGGCGATGGCCCCTCGAGAAGTGACGAACTTGAATTGCTTTCTGATGTACCTGTCGGATCAGAAATTCCAGGGCTGACCGCATCAGACGAAACTCCACTTGAAGCTCCACTCAAGTTTTGCAAACGCGCCAAGCGTTTCCTACGAATCTATTAACAGATAAATATAATTAGATTAGTATCCTTATGTATAATCCATGTTTCAAAAATATTATTAGACAATAACCAATAAATTCTTACTTCTTCTTGATTCATTTCACTCATTGTAGATCAGCTTACGCTTCAGCAAAATAAGTCAAGCTGCACAACGGCAATCTTCCCTTTGTTTTTTGACGCGATGACGCTTCTTTGCTTTAATTTGGACTTCCTATTCGATTTCCTAGACTACTTTTAGTTTTAGTTCCTTTAACCTTTTACATCGACTTGACGTATTCCAGC
>Ga0194135_10002844_pt1 | contig 10568 bp, 8 predicted proteins | sample LitLau_LLRF_2013_FD_134024 | JGI IMG/M metagenome (GOLD analysis project Ga0194135, IMG submission 134024) | Freshwater sediment microbial communities in response to fracking from North America - Little Laurel Run_MetaG_LLRF_2013 (version 2) | ecosystem: Environmental > Aquatic > Freshwater >... | reverse complement strand
TTTGCCGCCCATGGCGCCACGGTACTGCTGCTGGGCAAGACCGAAGCCAACCTGACCGAGGTCTACGACGCCATCGAAGCCGCTGGCCATCCTCAGCCCGCGGTGATCCCGTTCAACCTGGAACCCGCCCTGCCACACCAGTACGACGAGCTGGCGGCGATGATCGAAACCGAGTTCGGCCATCTCGACGGCCTGCTGCACAACGCCTCGATCATTGGCCCGCGCACGCCGCTGGAACAGCTGTCGGGGGAAAACTTCATGCGGGTGATGCAAGTCAACGTCAACGCCATGTTCATGCTGACCAGCACCCTGCTGCCCCTGCTCAAGCTGTCCCAGGATGCCTCGGTGGTCTTCACCTCCAGCAGTGTCGGGCGCAAGGGACGGGCCTATTGGGGCGCTTACGGCGTGTCCAAGTTCGCCACCGAGGGCCTGATGCAAACCCTGGCCGATGAGCTGGATACCGTGGCCCCGGTTCGCGCCAACAGCATCAACCCCGGCGCCACCCGCACCAGCATGCGGGCCCAGGCCTATCCTGGGGAAAACCCGAGCAACAACCCGACCCCGGAAGAGATCATGCCGGTCTACCTGTACCTGATGGGCCCGGACAGCGCCGGGATCAACGGCCAGGCTTTCGACGCGCAGTAACCCCCTCCGTTCGTCGCGCCAGAATACTGGCGCGATGCCTCCACCCCTCCCGGTTCTCGGGGAATCTGAAGCCAAACAAGTGTCACTTGAGGCGACATACCGCCTCAACGAATCGCCAACCATTTGAATTGAAAAGGTTTTTATTCAGATGAACCGAATGGCACGAGTTTCGCTCTAAGAACACTCAACACACAGTGCATCAACACTGTGGCGACCGGCTTGCGCCAAGGGCTTTATGGCCAATGGCGAGCGGCATAAAATGCGCGCATTGTCCTACGGGACTGAAGGAACAGTATGACGCGCAGCTCCGAGCCGCTCTCACCCAGGCAGTAACAGCGTACACAGTGCTCAGGGGGCTCAAGCTCAGATGAAAACACCTACCCAGACCAACGCAATTGACTTCGACAGCGCCAAATTGCAACGCCTGGGCTTTGGCCAACAGACACCGCCGGTCAAGCACCCCATCAGCCTCGGACAATTGCGTCAGCAACTGAGCCTGCAACTGCAGACCAGCCTTGAGCCGCAACGCATCCTCGGCCTGTTCTTTCGCGAAGCGCAACGACTGGTCCCCCTTGATGCCCTGCGCTATGAGCACGCCCCCAGCGATCTGCGCCTGGAGTTCGGCCAGCGCGGGCACCACTCCATCAGCTACAGCCTGAGTCATGAAGGCGAACCCATGGGCGAGCTGGTGTTCCGGCGCAACCAGCGCTTCAGCGATAGCGAACAGGGCAGCCTGGAGTCGTTGCTTTCGACCCTGCTATACCCCATGCGCAACGCCCTGCTGTATCGCGCCGCAACCCGCAGTGCACTGCGCGATCCGCTGACCGACACCGGCAACCGCATCGCCATGGACCAGACCCTGCAACGGGAAATCGAGATGGCTCGTCGCCACCAGCTACCACTGTCATTACTGATGCTGGATATCGATCACTTCAAGCGGATCAACGACAGCTACGGCCACAGCACCGGCGACGAAGTGCTCAAAGCCGTGGCGGCCTCGATCAAGGCGCAGTTGCGCAATGTGGACATGGTGTTTCGCTTTGGCGGGGAGGAGTTCCTGATCCTGCTTTCCAACACCGGGCGCGAGGCCGCGGCCATGGTGGGGGAACGGCTGCGACATGCCGCGCAAGCGCAGGAATATCGGGCCGATGAGCGTTCAATCGAACTGACGGTGAGTCTGGGATGCTCGACTCTGCTGCCGGGAGAGTCCGCCGAGAGCCTGTTGCGTCGCGCTGACAGCGCGCTGTACGTGGCCAAGCGCGAAGGTCGCAATCGCCTGGCGATGGCCGGCTAGACGCCAGGCCACACCTTACGGGCAGTTGCGGGCAACGCCATCGTCACAAGCGCCCAACGCCTGCGACCATCGACCTGCCCGCGCGCCCTTGCCTTAGCCTTCAACCAGCGCGAGACGCTCGCGGGTTACCGTGGCCTTTTCCTGCTGCATGCAACGTTCCAGAAACAGGAACATGTAGTCATAGCTCTTGCAGATCGCCTGCCGCAGCTCGGCTTGCAGAGCCTTGCTCGGGTTCAGGCCCGCCAGGGTGACAATGATCTCCAACGCTTCCCAGGGATGAGCATCATCGTACTGGGCATGCATCTTCAGCCACTTCATGGCGCGCTTGCGCTCCTCTTCAGGGAACGCAGCAGCATAGACACCGCTGGAGCAAACCAGGGCCGACCATTCGCCCGTCGCGCCTTCGATGGCGTAGTTGGTGGCCGCGATAGCCACGATCAGCGAATCCGCCGAGCTGGTGTGCCAGCACCAGTGACTCAGGGCGTGCAGCTCAGGTGGCACTTGCTGGGCCTGCAAGTCCTCCAGGGTCACCCCGTGGGCCCGACTCCAGTGCACCCAGTAATCGGCATGGTTGAGTTCGACACGAATGTTGCGCATCAGCCAGCGGCGCGCCATGTCCTCGCCGGGGTGGCGGGCAAAACGGGTCTTGGTCAGGTTCTGCGCCATGTACAGGGCAAACTGCTCAACCACCGGCCAGCCGCCGATCAGGTACTGGCGCATGATTTTGGCGCTGAGCTTGTTGTCGCGCATGCGCTGGTACAGCTCATGCTCCACCACACGGCGCTTACTCTCGCTGCAGTCCTGGATCAATTGCTGGGTCCAGGCGGGGTAGCTGGCAGCTTCCATGAGCGGGCCGGTTCGGTTGAATGTATCGATCACTGTCGGACTCCTTTTGATTGTGATGTGCGGACCCAAAAGAGGTTTCAACGGAAGGTGCCGGGCGCCTTGAACAACAGGGGCCGTGGTCGCACGGGCCGACACTGCAGGCTGTCACAGGTAAACAATTGCGGGCGTTCAACAATGTAGCCTTGAGCATAATCCACGCCGATCTCAAGCAAGGCCTGCTCGATCTGCGGCGTTTCGACAAACTCGGCAATCGTGCGCTTACCCATGACATGACCGATGTGGTTGATCACTTCGACCATGGCGCGGTTAATCGGGTCGTCCAGCATATCCTTTACGAAACTTCCATCGATCTTGAGGAAGTCTACAGGCAAATGTTTGAGATAAGCGAACGACGACATTCCCGCACAAAAGTCGTCCAGCGAAAAATGGCAGCCCAAGCCCTTGAGTTCATTTATAAAACGGATCGCGCTGCCCAAATTGGCAATCGCACTGGTTTCGGTAATTTCAAAGCAGATCATCTGCGGCGGTACGCCATAGACAATGAACTGCTCCCTCAGGAAGTCGAGAAACTCGTCGTCGCCAATGGTGATCCCCGACAGGTTGATCGCGCACATGGCCATGGGCCCTTCACGCCCCTCGGCGATGCACTGGGCAATGACCTTGAATACGTTCTGCACCACCCAGCGATCCAGAGAGGTCATCAGGCCGTAGCGCTCCGCCGCCGGGATAAAACTGTCCGGCAGGATCATCCGGCCGGCCTCGTCGTGCAGGCGCAGGAGAATCTCGACATGGCCACCTTCACGCTCGGTATGACCCAGGGCCGTGATTTCCTGGGAATAGAGACAGAAGCGGTTCTCCTCAAGAGCCATATGCAGGCGCTGGACCCAGGCCATTTCGCCGAATCGCAGGGAAAGTTCGGAATCGTCGGCGTGGTAGACCTGAACCCGGTTGCGCCCTTTTTCCTTGGCCATGTAGCAAGCCATGTCCGCCGCTCGCAATGACGCCTCCAGGGTGGTCGGGGTCTGGGCGATATGCACCAGACCGATACTCACCGTGGTGACGAACGGCCGGCCCTTCCAGACAAAGTGCAGGTTCTGCACGGTCTGACGCAGTCCCTCGGCAATCTTTTCCGCGGCCTCCGGCGAGCAGTTTTCCAGGAGAATCCCGAACTCGTCGCCCCCCAACCGCGCCAGGGTGTCACCTTCCCGCAGACCCGACTGCAGCAGCGCACAAATATGCCGCAGCAACTCGTCTCCGGCGGCATGCCCACAGGTGTCGTTGACCAGCTTGAACTGGTCCAGGTCCAGGAACATCAATGCGTGCCGGGCCGGCTGGCGGATCAGGTTGTGCAGCGCCTGCTCCAGACGGAACTCGAACTCGCGGCGATTGGCCAACCCGGTCAGCGCATCGTGGGTCGCCTGCCAGGACAGATTGGCGATGTACTGTCGCTCCTGAGTCATGTCATGCAGCACCAGCACCGTGCCACTGACCTTGCCGGCATTACGGATTGGCGCGCCCACCAGGGTCACCGAAACCGTGCTGCCATCCAGGCGCTGGATCAGCTTGGAATGTTCGCTGCCACCACTGAGCTGGCCACTGAGAATGTGCTCGATCAGGGTGAACCCATCGGTCTGGGCATTCTCGTCCAGCAGATTGAACAGGGCTGCCAGGGGCAACCCCACCGCCTGCTCAGCCTTCCAGCGGGTCAACTCTTCCGCGGCCGGGTTCATATAGGCAATGGCGCCCTCGACATCCGTGGTGATCACCCCGTCGCCAATGGACTGCAAGGTAATCTGCGCACGCTCTTTCTCCAGCTGCAAGGCGTCGGCAAAGGCATGGCGCTGGGCCAACAGCATGTGGGTGCGCAGCAGCGCCAGGGCAATCAGGACCAGCGCCGTGGCCAGGTTGGTCACCAGCAACAGGCGCAGAATCACCCGCGAGCCCTCTCCCAGAGCGTCGCTGAAGGCCTTGGCCGCCGGTGTGACCCCATCGTTGATGGCAAAGATCTGACTCTTCCAACGTTGCACGTCGGCTTCGCTGGCGTTGTTGCTGCCGATCCCCCGGTGCATCTCGCGGGCCACCGTATCGAGCTGCAGCAGGTAGCCGTCGCCCACGGTCCACAAATCGATGGCCTTTTCCAGGTAACTGAAATGACGGAAGTTGAGGTACAGCCAGATCAGACTGGGGACGTCATCCGGGTGATTGCCGCCCTTGAGAATCCCCAGCCGCGCCGCCTCGAGATCCGGCGGCTGACGATCCAGGGCCACCCGTAGCTCATGCCCGCCCTGAGGCACGGCTATGGCGTTCTGGTATTTGAGAAAGGTGCCTTCGTCGCGGCTGTCGGCGTACAGATTGAGGTAGTAGATGGCGTCCTTCTGGCCTTTGGACCACAGGCTTTCGCCGGCCACATAACCACGCACTGCCGACAGGACATAGAGGCTGAGGCCGCCCAACAAGGCTTGGAATAACACCACGGCGATAAAGGGCCAGACGATGCCCAACAACCGCGGCGTTGCGAAAGTCCGCTTTTGCTTCATGAGGGTCCTTGCTCGCGCACTGCCAAATGAACACCCAGTAGTCCCGTCCCAGCCAGCACAGATTAGGCTAATTTCCTCAGACCCGACGCAGGGCGAACGGACCTGCCCAGCAAGAGGAAACGGCCGCTGCCTCAGGCTGAAACGGTTATTCCACCAGGAAATTCAAGCACTAAGCACAGAAAGCCGGATAAAACTCAAGACTATCGAACCTGCTGCAGATGCCCGTAAAGCTTGGCATAAAGGCCGCCATCGGCAATAAGCTGCTGATGGTCGCCATCTTCGGCAATCTGCCCGCCATCGAACACTAAAACCCGGTCGGCCTGTTTTACCGCCGACAGGCGATGAGCAATGATCAGCGTAGTCCGCCCACGCAGAAAACGCGTCAAGGCTTGATGCAGGTTGTACTCGGTAGCGGCATCCAGGGCAGAGGTGGCTTCGTCGAGGATCACCACCTTGGGCTCGGCCAGGACCATCCGCGCAATGGCCAGGCGCTGACGCTGGCCACCGGACAAGCGCACGCCGGAACGCCCGACCACGCTGTCCAGTCCCTGCGGCAAGGCCCTGACGGTGCTGTCCAACTGGGCGATTTCCAGCGCCTGCCAGCAGGCGTTGTCATTGCGCTCGCGGCCCATGGTCAGGTTGGCGCGAATGGTGTCGTTGAACAGCGCAGGATGCTGCAACACCACGGCAACGTTATCGCGCACCGTTTCCAGGCCGATGTCCTGCTGGGTCGCGCCACCAAAACGGATCACCCCGGTCTGCGGCGTGTACAACCCCAGCAACAGCTGCACCAGGGTGCTCTTGCCACCGCCGCTGGCGCCGACAATGGCCACCTTTTCGCCAGGCGCAATGGACAGGTTCAGGTTGTCCAGCACCCGTTCGTCGCCGTAGCCAAAGCTCAGGCCACGGACCTCGATGCCAACGGTTTCGCAGCCCAGGAACGGATCCGCACCACCGCTGTACTGCGGCTCGTCGGCCCGCGCCAACAACTCGTTGATCCGGGTCAGGGCGCCACCGGCGGCGTAATAGGCGTATTGCAGGTTCAGCAGTTGCTCCACCGGGCCGATCATGAACCACAGGTAGCTGAATACCGCCAGCATCTGGCCGATGGACAGGTCGGAGAACAGCACCGTGAGCATCGCTGCGGCGCGGAAGATATCGATGCCGAACTGAAACAGCAGACCGCTGGCCCGGCCAGAGGCATCGCTCTTCCACTGCGAGGCCACGGCATAATCGCGCACCTCTTCGGCACGCCGCCCCAGGCGGCCGAGAAAGTAGCCCTGTCGGTTGCCGGCTCGAATTTCCTGAATCGCCTCCAGCGTCTCGGTCAGAGCCTGGGTGAAGCGCGAGGTGCTGTCGTTTTCCAGCTTCTTCAGGTGCTTGACCCGCTTGCCCAACTGCACCGTGGCAAAGATCACCAGCGGGTTGAACAGCAGGATCAGCAGCGCCAGCTTCCAGTGCATCCACATCAGGATGCCGGCCGTGCCCACCAGGGTCAGCATGGCCACCAGGAAACGGCTCAGGGTTTCCCCGACGAACTTGTCCACGGTGTCCAGATCGGTGACCAGGTGAGTGGTGACCGTACCGCCGCCCAGGCTTTCGTATTCCCCCAGGGAAATACGCTTGAGCCGCTCGATCAGGCGCACACGGATGCGGTAGACGATGTCCTTGGCCAGACCGGCAAACAGCCGCGCCTGGACCACGTTGAACACCAGGGCGGAGCAACGCAGGATCAGGGTCGCCAGCAGCATCAGGCCGATATAGCCCGCCGCGCTCTGCCAGCCCTGAGGCAGGAACCGGTTCATGACCTGCAGCGCAGCATCGCCATGCCCCAACAGCACCTCGTCCACCAGCAATGGCAGCAACAGCGGAATCGGCACGCTGCACAGCGTGGCCAGCACGGCCACGCCATTGGCGATCCACAGCGATTTCCGGTGGTGCAAGGCCAGACGACGGATTTCACCCCAGCTCAGACGATCGACGATTTTGCCGGGTACGCTGGATTCGACCGGCTCAGGCACAGGCGGCGCGCTCCAGCCAGCGGCCGAGCAACGGCGACAACTCGCTCAGCGGCTGATAACCATTGGTCAGCAGCGCCAACTGGCCGTTGCGCTCCGCCAGCAAGGTGGGAAATCCGGCGATCCCCAGGTCCTGGACCCAGGTGAAGTCCGCCGCCGTGGCCGCGTGCTGCTCGGCCCGGTCAAACGCTTCGGCGAACTCGATCCGCGGCACCCCGGCCTGCTCCGCCAACTCGACCAGCACGCTGGCCAGGGTGACATCACGGCCTTCGACATAGAACGCCCGCTGGATCAGCCCCAGTAGTTTCCAGGCACAGTCCGGGGCCAGGCTCCGGGCGGTGACGATCGCCCGACAAGCCGGTTCAGTGTCATAGACAAAGCCATCGGGCAAGGCGCCCTCGAAGGTGAACGGCTGCCCCGTAGCCTGCTGCACCGCCTGCCAGTGCTCAAGAATATAGCGCCGGGTGTTGGGCTCCAGCGCCGAGCCGCTGCCGGTGCGCAAGCCGCCCACCACCAGATGCAGCTCGACGCCGGCGGCCTGGGCCTGCTCTGCCAGGGCCTGGGCCACGGGCGCAAAACCCCAGCACCATGAACACATCGGGTCCATCACATAGAGCAGGCGGGCAGACATGGCTCAAGCCTCGGAGGAAGATTGCTTGTAGTTGTAACCGATCGGGTGCGGCATGTTGCGCGCCTTGGCCAATTCGATCTGCTTCTGCCGGTCGATGGCGCTGCGGCGGGTCTTCTCGCTCAGTTTGTCCCAGCAATGCGGGCAACTGATACCGGGCACATAGTGCTCGGAGGCGCGATCCTCGACGCTCACCGGAGTGCGGCAGGCATGACATTGATCGTAGTCGCCTTCGCTCAGGTCGTGGCGAACGGTGACGCGGTTATCGAACACGAAGCAGTCGCCCTGCCATTTGCTCTCTTGCTGCGGCACCTCTTCGAGGTACTTGAGAATCCCGCCCTTGAGGTGGAATACCTCGTCGAAACCCTCGCTGAGCATGTAGCTCGACGCCTTCTCGCAGCGGATGCCGCCGGTGCAGAACATCGCCACCTTCTTGTGTTTGCTCGGGTCGAAGTTGGCTTTGATGTAGTCCGGAAACTCGCGGAAGCTGGTGGTCTTGGGGTCGATGGCACCCTCGAAGGTGCCAATGGAGACTTCGTAGTCGTTACGGGTATCGATCAGCAGCACTTCCGGATCGCTGATCAGGGCGTTCCAGTCCCGGGGCTCGACATAGGTGCCGACTTTCTTGTTGGGGTCGACGCCGGGCACGCCCAGGGTGACGATCTCTTTCTTGAGCTTGACCTTGGTGCGGTAGAACGGCTGCTCGTCGCAATACGACTCTTTGTGATCGATATCGATCATGCGCGGATCGTTCTTCAGCCAGGCCAGCAGCCCGTCGATGCCTTCGCGGCTGCCGGAAACCGTGCCGTTGATGCCTTCTTCGGCGATCAGCAGGGTGCCCTTGATGCCGTTATCGAGCATGGCCTGCAGCAGGGGCTCGCGCAGGCTGACGTAATCTTCGAGGGTGACGAACTTGTACAGTGCCGCCACGACAATGGGTTGTGTCATGGGAAATCTCTCCAGGTGGCTACCCTCGTAAAGGGTGAACCGGATGCAAAAAAAAACGCGCCGGCGTAAGCGGCGCGTTGCGGATTCTATCAAAAAAACCGCTATTAATGCTTGCTGCCCCCAGCGCAGGTCGGCGAAGCCGGAGCCACACCGATCTTCGACCACTCCTCGGGGGTGTAAGTGTGCAGCGCCAACGCATGGAACTGACTCATCAGCTCACCCAGGGTGGCGTAGACCTTCTGGTGGCGCTTGACGCTGTTGAGGCCGGCGAACTGCTCGCTGACCAGTACCGCCTTGAAGTGGGTTTCCAGGCCACGGCTGTGCATGTGGCTTTCATCCAGCACTTGCAGGTGCTCGGGCTGCAATGCCCCGAGCGCCGCTTCGATACGTTGTTGCATGGTCATTGCGGGCTCCGCTTACTTCTTCTTCGCCGGTGCAGCCTTGGGCTCGAGCTCGGCGGTCATGTCGGCCAGCAGCTTGTTCACTACCGGCACCGCGCTTTCCAGCTTGGCCTGGGTCATCTGCGCCGATTGCTGGGTCAGTTGGGGCATTTTTTCCAGGACTTTCTTGCCCAGTGGCGACTGGTAGAACGCTACCAGGTCCTTGAGCTCGGACTCGCTGAAGTTGCTGGTGTAGAGCTTGACCATGTCCGGTTTCAGCTTGTTCCAGCCAATGGCCTGGTCCAGGGCGGCGTTGGCCTTGGCCTGGTAGGTTTCCAGCAGAGCACGTTTGGATTCGGGGGCTTTGGTCTGTTCAAAACGCTGGGCGAACATTTGCTGGACTTGCATGTACACCGGCGTACCGAGCTTGTCCGCATGGGCCAGGGTCAGGAAGGCCTCGGCACTGGCGTTGTGGCTGGCGGTATCGGCAAGAACCTGGCCGCTGGCACACACCAGAACAACCGCGGTACAGATGGCACGAAAACGGGTCATCGAGTTTCCTTTATCTAGCAGGCGAGGTAGAACCCCAAGGGCGCCCATTCTGCGCCTATTAATCCGCGTCCCTCAACCCCACCCCCCTGGCGCCCCCTGGTTTTGCCCGGGCGGCGGGCGGAAAACCCCTTCCACGGAACCCGAGCCGCAGATCAGGGCCTAAACTGGCCAGTCAGACTTGGAGGAATGTCACGATGAATCGAATCGAAACCGACAGCCTGGGCCAGGTTGAAGTCCCGGAACAAGCCTATTGGGGCGCGCAGACCCAGCGCTCGCTGATCAACTTCGCCATCGGCAACGAGCGCATGCCTCTAGCAGTGCTGCATGCCCTGGCCCTGATCAAGAAAGCCGCCGCCCGGGTCAACGATCGCAATGGCGATATCCCCGCCGACATCGCCCGGCTGATCGAACAGGCCGCCGACGAAGTGCTGGCCGGAGAACATGACGATCAGTTCCCCCTGGTGGTGTGGCAGACCGGCAGCGGCACCCAGAGCAACATGAACGTCAACGAAGTACTGGCCGGGCGCGCCAACGAGCTGGCGGGCAAAGGCCGGGGCGGCAAGGCGCCGGTGCACCCGAACGATCACGTCAACCGCTCGCAAAGCTCCAACGACTGCTTCCCCACCGCCATGAGCATCGCCACCGCCAAAGCCGTGCAGGAGCAATTGCTGCCGGCGATCGCCGAGCTGTCCGGCGGTCTGGCCGAACTGGCTGCACGTC
>Ga0194135_10002843_pt1 | contig 10569 bp, 10 predicted proteins | sample LitLau_LLRF_2013_FD_134024 | JGI IMG/M metagenome (GOLD analysis project Ga0194135, IMG submission 134024) | Freshwater sediment microbial communities in response to fracking from North America - Little Laurel Run_MetaG_LLRF_2013 (version 2) | ecosystem: Environmental > Aquatic > Freshwater >... | reverse complement strand
GTACTTAGAGTTGGGGAGTTTAGCGGCGGAAGATCAATTAACACGGAAAATCTCATTGGGACAGGTGTCATTATAGTTGGGGCTCACCTTAAAGCCTCTTTTTGACCCCGGTGTCCTCAGAGTGCATTCGACACTTGATGATGTGGGCCTTTAAATTTTTTTTAAACAGGCACATTTATCCTTTGTTATTGGTTACTTCACTGGGGCATGGGAGCGTTGAGTTACCAATAATTATCAGTTCAAACAACGAAATGCTATTGAAATATCTCTTCGTGGATTGAGCGTCTACTTAATTGTTCTCCTATTTACACTTGGGATATGAGATGATCAGATCGTAAATAGAAACATTGTCATCACATTACAAAAATGGTAAACAATTACAAATTCCCAACCTCATATAGTTATCGGTATTGATTATTACTAGTTTTTTTTCTACAATATATGATGTATTAGGGTCGAAGGAACTATGGGATACAATCAATTTAATCCTCAAAACAGTAAACAGAATTTCCGAATATCCTTCTTTCCAATAAGTCATTCTCGATGTCCACTCCGAATTCACAATCACGCACGTTTCGAACCGGCATGGCAAAGGTTTCCACTCTTTGTATGCTTTTAATTCGAGCGCATAATGACTGTCATTTTTTGGGCACAGTTTGGAGGTGTTTTGCCCAAATCCGACACTGGGTGAGGTTGTGTGGAGGGATTCCTTTTATTATAAGAAAATCAAAATATATTTCTACATCTCACTTTCTAATTTTTAGTTTTGAAGTTTCTCGTGTTTATTCACCGATTTTTGTCAAGTTGTGAGAACTGTAAAGTTCCTCCGACATGTCCTCGGTTCCAGATTTGGTAAGGTCTAATTCATATGTCGTAATCCATTGTAATGTCTACAAGCTTCTAATTCACAGCACAGCTGATTTACAATCTCATTTTGAACAGGTGATCTTTGAAGTTTTGAAGTATCTGGAACGGGATGACCTTCCTAGATGTCGAGCAGTTTCCAAACGTCTTCACGCCCTCATCACTCCAGTATTTGCGGACAGGCTTGATGAGTTCCAGGTCATTTTGGACCCAAAGCCAGGATTTGATGAAATCCTCTGCCAGCTGTTTTTGGAAGAACAGGATGCTTCCAGACTTAAATATTCCAACTTCTTCTTCCGTGACATATGGACATGACCACACCCATCTGTGCCGTGCTCTTTAGCGCCATGGGACTCAACATGAGCAAACTCAAATTGAAATTCAAGGATGACAGCACTGCATTGAGCCGAGGGATGCTGGCAGATATACTAAGAAATAAAGCTCCATTTCTTGAAGAACTGAGCATAAAGGGGCTCCCTACACTCGTCAAGAGATCAGCCATTTTCTCTGCCAAGCGACAATATCCTGATTTGGAACTACGGAAACTCAGCTTCAAAGTGCACTTTGAATCCCCATATTCCCCGGAATTTCTGACGTCACTCTTCAAATCCTCTCGCAAGCTTGAATCCCTCAATATTGGTTCCGACGGCTACGACGTGCAAATGATGGGAAAACAGATCCTGACCTCTTTTTCAGAACATGGGAACATGGCGGCTCTCACGGAACTTACTCTTGGTAAATCAAATTCAGGTTCTAAATATTAGGAAAACAAAAACTTAGCTTTGTAATTTCCAGGTCAAGTGACGGAAGAAATGATGACCCTCCTCGCGAATAAATTCCGCACATGTCCGCTGAAGAATTTTGACGGTCGGAGTGACTCTGAGGATGATTTTGATCCGGATGATCTAGACGAATTCCTCCGCTTCCACAGCCCAACGCTGGAAACCTTGAAGTTGTCCTTTGGCCAGTTACATATTCGGACATTCCCTGCGATGGAAAATCTGCGGAATCTGACCATTCGAGTTGAATTTGGGACGGATCCTTGGTGGGACTACTGGGTGTATGACAGTGACGATGATCTTGCAGGACACGTGAATCCTAATCCTTACGATTTCGACTGGGGAATGCAGTTTCCTAACCTAGTGACCCTCGTCCTTGATGACCCACAATCTTCCTGGCCTGGTGGATTTAATCCATTTCGAATGTTCAAATTGTCCATGACTCCCTGTCCTTCATTAAAGAATTTGCAAGTCCCTCCAGACTTGGGTCCGGATGCCGTCACAATCATTGGCCATATTTTCCCAAATGTACTCAAACTGGTTGTCCCTCTCCAAAGTTGGGACGAAGTTATTGCTCAGCTCTGGACGACTTGGCCACACTTAAAGGCGTTAGTCCTTTCAACGTGTTACTTTTGGTAAGACATTTACATTAAATGTTAGAGCAGCTTATGACAGTTTATTTTTCATAGGAACGGTGACGATGACACGTCCATGGAATGGAGTGACGGAGATTCTGACATGGATGGAGACGAGGAAGATTTGGTAAAGCCTGATAGTGTAGAAGAAGACGAGGATAAATATGAAGCAGCCAGTGGTGAGTATGAGAGGGAGAAGAGGAAGCGTGAAAAACGGAAATGTCGGAAGGACCGAAGATGGATCGACTCTTTGCTTACTGGGATCCCCAATGATGGATTGAGGGCGATACGAGATGCGCAATCCCAGGGAACTCCGTTCTCTCAACAAGGAATGGATGCGCTCATAACATTTCCGTCATTGCTCAACCTCCAAGGTATAACATCAGTTTATTATTAGTTGCTTTGAATTTCTCTAATTCGTCATTGTATTCAGGTTTGGAGCATCTCATTTTCTACGATCACGGCTGGAACTCAAGATTTAAACGCCAGCGATCCAGGATTTCAGATTTGAGCGTGGATTTGGTGCTGTCGAAAATGCGGGAACTGAAGAGTCTCCACGTCTCATTGCAAGCATCCAAGGTAACATTTTATCCTTGGTATGTTAACCATCAGGCAGTTAACTATTCATCCGCCATTTCTATTTCCTTGTTTTGCAGATTACGTCAGACGGCCTTGCGACACTCTGTACAGCGTTGGATTTGAAGCAAAACAACAAAGATGAGGAAGAGAATCACGGCTACCCGTTTCATCACCTCGTCAAGTACGACTGGCAGTTGAAATACAAGAATTCCTTTGACATTTCCAAACTCTCCATTCCTGACTATGAATAACTCATGCGCAACACTCAACTGCTTCTTTGTCGCTACGTTTTTTTGCTGGAATGGTTTTGTAATCATCTCAATTATCAATTAACTTCCTACGATGTTTCCTCCGGTCAATTGTGACACTTTCTGGTTTTAATTTTTATGGATTTAATTACAACGTGCTTAATACTTTGAAAACATCAACGTTTGCGCAGTTCAACTTTTTTTTTTAATTTTTGGCTTGTGAGTAAATGATTGACATTGATTGAAGTTTTATCCTTATTGATTGTGACATATTTTGGCATAATTATCCTTCAAAACAATTTAGATGGTGCCAAACACACGCTACTGCTCGTTGCCCTGTTTCTTTTTGTTTGTAATTTGGGAAGTGAAATGCGTTTGAGTTGAAAGTGGTAAGGCCACTGGGGCAGAGTAGACGTTTTGAAGCGTTATTGAGATTTTTCCGACCAGGCAGCCTCACTGTATTAAGATTCTAGAAACCATAAGTGAAGTGAATGGGTAACTGAATAACTTTATTTTTAAAAATCACAATCTCATAAAAGTTGATTCATTCATGTGTTTTGTCCACACTAAATTTAGTACCAAAATGCCAAACTAAAATTAGTGTTGGCATTGATTCGTGAAGTATCACTTTCGATATGCGAGCGAGTGGATTGCGAAAGGGTGGAAATAATAATTGAGTTTATACAAATGCATTCAAGAAGCCCGGCTTGGTGTGTCAACGGAGATCAGGAAATTTGTTTCAGAGGATGATGAGCCCCATAGTGCTGTAGAAGGGAATGGATACGTTGGATATAGACGAAGATTCTCCCCCTATTTCACCAATCTTGTAAAATACAAAAACAAAGGTCAAAACAAATATGTTAGGTTTTACTGGATAGTGCTGCATCTTTATGTTATATAATTTATTTCCTCATATCTGAACATGGCACATGCGTCGTCTCTCAATGAGTGTAATAAGATTGCAACTCCCAGCATAACTAAATAGAAACTTTAACACTTTTCTAAACATTCAAATGCGTAGGCTGAAAATTAAACTCGTTGGGTTCACCAATCTGGGCTCTTCAGATACTGTCTCTCGAAGCGGACATGGCGATTCCGAAGTTTAGTCTCATATTCTTTTGAAATCTTAAAGAAAAAGAACAAAAATTATTAGTCACTTATCCTCATCTTCAAAAATCAACGCTGACTTCACCAAGCTCAAAGAAACATACTTTCACATTCTTCAGCTCCAAGTCCAATGGTGGCATTTGTACAATACCCATACTTCTTACGCCTTGATCCTGAATTTCATCCCCCCAGGGGCCCGCCAAGGTCAACTTCTTCAGTGCTGAAAGATAAAAATGAGTGAATATAATGCTCTACGCCTATACTCAATTCAAAGACGTCAAAAATGATTTACCTTTCATTGACAAAATTGAAGGAAACGGCTCAAGTGCTACTGCATCCTCCATTCCCATCGCTGCAAGCGGTTTCCAGCTTAAGTTATCTTCCAAGTTTGAAAAATACTCATCAGAATCTGCTTCATCGGATTCCTCTTCCTGAGATTCGACTTCAAATTCCACGTCCTCCGATTCTTCATCAGACTCTTCAACCTCGGATTCCTCCTCATCCGACTCTTCATCTTCAAGCTCACTCCCGACGAATTCCACATCTTCGTCTTGACTGCCGTATTCCTCATTTCCATCCCACTCTTCATCATCCGTCGAAATAATTTTGAATGACAATTGTTCCAAATTTGACATGCTCCCTACGACGTACTGCAAATCAATCATTGTCCCCTTGTATTCCAGTTGCGTCAATTGTGGAAAAACTTCATTCACAATGGCAATAGGTTAGGTTAGGTTAGGAGTAGAGCCAGAAACGGAAAGGTATCGAACAGATTCAAAGTGACTACGACTGAAGATCAAAGTATTCTCACTGAAGTTGGCCACTCTCGTTTTTTCCAGTATAGGTAATTTATGAACACAGTGGAATAAACAAACTCATAATAATAACCATACGAATTGCTCCAGCTTTAATCTTAATAAAATGGCAAAAGCAAAAAGAAAAATCTTGTGGTAACGCCTTCACCAAGAGGAATGCGAAGCTCCGATGGATTTGACTCCACATAAAACCCGGGAATCAAGGTTTGCGAGTTTCCAATTTTCAGGATGCATCTTCCAATATAAATTGTCTCCTTATCTTGTGTCCTCCCGCCATTGATTGCGTTTTTTTCTATTCCCCCATTCCGTCGTGCCCATCTCAACTCGTCAGCATTATGTGGGTTGGTTAAGAGAGAAAATCCTTCCTGATGTTCCTCTTCTCCATGTCAAACCCAACAAATAATTTTTTAACCAGAAGGGCTGTTCCAATTAGAAGATGATCCTCATGACAGGCTCGGCAGATGGGTAATAACGGCTTTCCTTCGGTCAATTTTCCTTCCTCCTGGGAATGTTAGTCTAATTTGCCAATTTTGATATTTTCGTGAATCTGTAGCCGTAGCATCTTAAGGAATAGAAAAGTTTTATTTGTTCTAAGCCCCGTATTTAATAAATATAAAATATGCCTACCCTAGCAGTCATGCGTGGCATTGAGACCCTCAATATCAATGACTCTGAAAGTTCGTTATTCAGATGCACCTGGGCCCATTGGATATCCATTGGTGTACGGGGTTTCGGTCAATAGCGTTCCGTCCAATCCGCCATGAGGGATGCGTAGTCAAAAGGAATGTCGACGGCTATTCGACTCAGTTCACCAAACTACAAAATATGCAAAAACTCCATCGATAGATTTAAATTTTAACTGAACGTACTAATTAACAGTCGTTAATAACTAATTTCTAAAAAATTCTTGTTACAATCTTCAACAGTCATCACCTTTTAAGCAAAACCAAAACTATCAGTGCATTTCAGTTTTTCTTATTTTTGTGCAATTATAAGAAAATCATCTTGATCTTTCTTGCCTCATACGCGAACCCCATGTTGTGTCCCAGTTCATGGAGATAAAATGTGAGGCTGAGAACAATGTTGAGTGTGATACGCTGACCTCGCCCTTCCAACTCCTGGATGAATGAATTAATGAACGTGAAATATCAAAGTTATTGTGTGGGTATACCGTGGATGCCATTTCCAGTCTCATCTGAACTAGTTAAAATGCATTACGATATTCGCCCAGTGACTGCACTGCAACACCTTCCCAGTTTCACATTGAGCCAGAATCGATCCCGTAAACCTGAAACAGAGTGCATTGTGCAATGTATCTCATCGCTTCCTAAAACTTATTCCTGCCCTTTGCTGGAAAGTCAGATTTAAATTTGTAATTGATTTTTCCACAAGCCCATACATTCTAGCTGCCATATCTTTTTATCTGAAAAGCATGGAACACGTTATGGAAAGGGTCTCAGCAGAGTGTAACAGTTTTTAATCATTAAAGCATTTACTCTGGTATGATTGGAGTTTTCGTATGAAATGGCAAATGTAATGGGTAGAAACAAGAATCGAAGACGAACCAACATTTCAGAATGTGAATGTTTTTTTAACCTGGATGAAATGCAGGGAAGGAGGAATTCGGGCTTATTTTATATAAATAATTTTATTTTATAATTTACCTGACATGGATATAAAAATTCATTGTGGTTAACAAAAACTAAAAACTGCATTCGGAAAAGTAAAAAGGATTTCCTTTAGAACTTGAAATTTTAACTAATTCGAGCCTGTATTCTACGAATTATGCCCAAAGTTAGCGCGGTAGCTGGAATGAGTTCAACTGTTCCTTGAACAACTGAATCCAACAAAATTACTGCGGTAGACATTTTTTGAGTTTTACCACAATAAATTCCAAAATGGGAAGGCTCTTCTCAATTTTTCCAGCCTTCACTTCCTGTAAGGAACGTTCTCGGAAGAAGTGAGACTTGTTATCTATCATCACTTTGGTTTCAGTTTTGCTTTACTTAAATAATTTTTAACGGAAATAAGATAAATTCTTATTTTCCTCGTCAATTTTTATTTAAAGGTTATAATTAATGATTGAATTAAAAGCCAGATTCCAAGACTTTTAACCCGACAGCGGATGCTGGTTGAGGTTTTTAGTTTTACCGGAGTTTAAATGCGGATCCCTTGCTAATTACATGCTTGTATAAACTCAATTTCAAAATGAAATCAATATTGGCGCCAATTTTATTCCTCACTACTTTTGACCAAATCATTTGTAGGTATTTTAAGGAATCTGCATAACTGGAATTCGATTCTGAATTTACGTTTTTTTCTTACATATGATATGAATAGGTTGTTGGAAGACTGGTTGCAATTCGAATACATGGGCTCAAAAAGGGTAAATTGGCATGGAGTAAATTTTTTGAATCTTCATTTAAATTTTTTTTTACTTGAGATGCTCTCCATTCGGTCAAGTTGAGAGGAGCAAGACGCCGTGCACTGGAGGTTTCATTTACGAATGCTGTAAATCACGTGGAAATCCTGGACATAGTGGAGGGAAACATGGAGACGATTTTGGTATGAATGTTTTAGACCAACGCCATCCAATAACTCTGAAAAATCGAGTCGTTTTTCTTGTTAGGAATCACTTTTGATCAGTTTTCAAAAGCTGTGACTTCTAATGGGTACCCTGCTCCAGGCAGAGAAAAATTTGACGCTTTTATGAAATCTGCCCAATCAAAAGGCTCAATTTCCACTAAAGAGGAAGCAGCCATGGCCCTGGCTCATTTTCTTCATGAATCTGACGGATTAAAGAAAACGAGAGAAGACGCATGTGCAGAGACTAAATGTCCCGGTTCTTACCGCACTCCGGACTGCGACGCCCCTGCTCAGCACTACTTTGGTCGGGGGTACATTCAGTTGACATGGTGCTACAATTACAAACCTGCTTCGCAAGATATTTTTGGAGATGACACTTTGGTGCGGGATCCTGATAGAGTTGCCCGAGACGAGCAAACAGCGTGGGACACAGCGTTTTGGTATTATAAGACTATACTCGTGTTTGTTTAAAAGCCACGCCATATCGTGGTGTTTCTGGGCTTAGGTTCTGGAAGAAAAATGTACACGGCAAACCCGGAGTATCTTCTGGACGGTTCGGAGATTCTACTCGTGCCATCAACGGTGGGGAAGAGTGTAATGGTAAACACCGTAACAAGGCAGAGTCCCGTTTTAGGATTTACGGTAAAGTTCGTTCTGCCTTTGGACTTCAGGGATCTGGAACTGAAAGTGGTTGCTACAATTAATTCTCTGGCCGTGTATGATTTTATTGGAAATTCTGTACTTATGTTGATGCAAGATTTAAAAAGCGTCTGCTTCGATAAAATAGTTTCGTAACCTGATTCCGGCAGGAAAGCTTATTCAAATTCTCAGTTCGAGTTAACAATTTAATATTTCCGTGACATCGTAGAAGAATAAAAGAAAAATTTTTATCTAGTTTTCTAATCTAAATGTATCTAGATGTAAAATTGAAAATTATGATTTTACCAAACTGTTTGATCCAATTCGACACCACACGCCAATTACGAAAACGAGGTTAAGCGATAATATGTGGCCCAAGGTATCACCACAAAAAGCCTGCGACTGCTTACAGTTTCGCAGCTATAAATCATGTATAAAAATGTATCGTGCGCAATACGTCCCCTTATCGTTCCTGTTATGAATATAAGGTCTTCATGGCTAGTCATTTAACGCCATTCGATGGAACTACTAAAACACGGTAAAGCTTGTGAAAAAGTCGTGTTTGACGTTTATAAATAAGTCAAATGACAATTAGGAAGTGGTTGTTTATTTATGAAACAAGGACACCGTATAGATTAAACTTGAGAAATTAACCTAGCAGAAGCGGTTGAGAATTGGTTGTTGGAAGATGTTTTCCAAAGGGATTCTCCAATCCATTCCTTTAATTTTTAAAATCGGTGGGGCTTTTGGAAGTTTCCCGCACAAATGGGATTCGGCTCGTCAAGAAATCCAACTCAAATCTTCTCCCCTACTCATCTTTCGATGGAAACTGATAATTTGCTACACAGTCATAAACGTAGTGTTCATGGTCGTCCGTCTCCTCCAGGCCGCCTGCTGTATGAACATATTCTACGCCATACTTTTCGTAAGTCTCTTCCATCTACTCACATGGACCTGCGTTACCGCCTTTCACATTAACACTATCAATCACAGAAGGGAATTCCCAGAATTTGTGAGCATGCTCATTAAAACTAATCTCTATTTTGAGCGCGCAATGCTGAGTGTGGATAAGGTTGAGAAGAAGGCAGTCACATCCTCGCCCCGGGTCTCAACTTACGCCATCTATGCTTACTGCTTTTTCAATTTTTACATCGCACTCAAGGCCATTCCTTCGAATCCCAAATACTGGTACTCTCTGACCGGAATACTGGGATTGAGCCCATGGAAATTGGCACCGTTGGCCATGTTTGAAAGTTACATGTCCTTCCTTGGCGCCAGTGTAATGCTCCTTTACATCATCTTTTACCTCTTCTACGTTAAGGTCCACGACTCTGTCTCAATCAACTTATGCATGTAATGTTGGACTTTTTACTTTTGTTTTATCAGAAGTTAATAAAACCAAACTGGGTTGTAGGTCACAGGAGCCAGCGACTATACAAATGGGTTATCGAATGCGCAAGGCGATGAACAATCGCTTTAAAGGCTGTTTCAGCAGTACTGTGCTCCCATTTCTATTTGGCACGCTTCTCCTTGTGAACGTGATTGGACTATGACACGATTCGGATTGCGTACACGGTAAAATTTCGAGGCTCACTTGGTTTCACAATGTCCTCCATAGGGATCCTCATCATCGTCAAGGACACCGTGCCCATGTCATTTAAAGTCACAGCAACTTCTGGGGCATTGCTTCACAGAATGCGTCAACAGTCCTTACGTAAAGGCTACATACTCTCAAGCCAAACCAAATTGAAGCCTCTGCTGAAAGTGAGAGTGTGGACCCCAATTCCATTTCGGCCCATATTAGTGGTGCCGAAATGGAATGGGGTCCACACTCTCACTTTCAGCAGAGGCTTCAATTTGGTTTGGTTCGACTGTATATAGTTTTCTGGCATCTTGTATTCCACTCAACGTTACCATTAGATCGGGTTACGTGATTAAGCAATTTATAGTTGTAAAATTTGTCGGGATTATGGTTGACAATACTATTACATTCTTACTTACATTCTAGGATACAGAGTTTCATCCACTATTTGTTCAAATCGGTATATTTGCATATACTAAGAGAGACAATTAGCATGTTACCGGACGTGGCACCTTTTTCGCAACTGTTTTCTGAACTGAACCCATGAGGTGAAACGTAAAGGACGAGTTTGTCAGTGAGCAGTCACATGTTCTTCTTCATCCAAAAACCCGTTTTCTGTTTCTATATTTTGTATCGAATATATAGTCAAATAGAACTAATGCATCACTAATCACTAATGCATTCATCCCCGTATTCAATAAAAATGATTCCCGGACAGATCCGTAAATCCAAATC
>Ga0194135_10002842_pt1 | contig 10570 bp, 10 predicted proteins | sample LitLau_LLRF_2013_FD_134024 | JGI IMG/M metagenome (GOLD analysis project Ga0194135, IMG submission 134024) | Freshwater sediment microbial communities in response to fracking from North America - Little Laurel Run_MetaG_LLRF_2013 (version 2) | ecosystem: Environmental > Aquatic > Freshwater >... | reverse complement strand
TTTCCATGATGGGCTCCGCTTGTTAAGTTGTTGGGCCAGGCGATATGTCGCCAGTCGAGCCCTGAATCTTGATCGGCCAATTGCAGCCAGTCCGGGTCGCACCCAAGGGTGTCGACAAAACATTGCCGGGCCAGCTGCGGCAGGTTGTTCTTGCTGCTCAGATGGGCCAGGACCAGATGCTGCAGGTCCTGCCATCCCAATTCGGCCACCAGGCTTGCGGCCTGATGGTTGTTCAAATGTCCCTGGTCGCCACCGACCCGCTGCTTGAGAAAGTACGGGTAATAACCGCGCGCCAGCAGGTCACGGCAGTGATTGGCCTCGATCATCAAGGCATCCAGGCCACGGTAGCCTTGCAGTACGTCGGCGCAGTAGGAGCCCAGGTCGGTCAACAGGCCAAAGCGCCGCTGACCGTCGCTGAAGACAAACTGGGTAGGCTCCTGGGCATCGTGGGCGACGGCAATCACGTCAATGCACAAGTCGCCGATCTGCAACTGCTCGCCACCGCGGACAAAACCCTCCGCCTCCACCGGCTTGCGCATCCCGCGCAACGTGCCCTGGCTGAGGTAGACCGGTAAATTGTAGCGCCGAGACAGCAAACCCACGCCATGCACGTGGTCGGCATGTTCGTGGGTTACCAGGATGGCGCTCAACTGCGAGGGATGGACTCCCAGGCGCAGCAGGCGCCGCTCGGTTTCCCGCAGGGAGAAACCACAATCCACCAGGATGCAGGTGTCAGCACTGGCGATCAGCGTGCCATTCCCTTGGCTACCACTGCCGAGAACGGCAAAACGCATCTGATCAGCCCAGGTTGTCCTGAATCACGCCCAACACTTTGCGCGCCACATCGGCCGGCGCCACGGTGTTGATGTTCTTCTCGACGGTGACCTGGACGTTGTCGCCGACCTTGCTCAGGCGAACCTGATAGCGCTCGGCGCGAGCTTCAATCTCTTCCTTGGCCGGTTTGCTGCCGAACAACTTGCCGAAGAAGCCCGGCTCGTCGTTTTTCTTCTCGGCTTTTTCCGCCAGGTTGATGTAGTAAAGACCCAGGCTGCGGTTGATGTCCTCAACCCGCCACTCGCCCTGCTCCAGGGCGCGACCCACGCTGGACCAGGCGCGATCGAGGTCGGCGCCCAGGTTCAGCACCGGGTTGCCGCTGCCGTCTTCGCTGAGGCTGACCCGGCTTGGGGTATCGAAATCACGAGCCGCCAACAGGGACACCGAACCGCCTTTCTCGGCAGTACGGCTCATGCTGGCCAGCATGTCGTCCACCAACGCCGCGTCCAGGCCGGTGTTGAGCGAACGGTTGGTGAACTCCACGTCGGCGGTGCTGCCGGCAGGACGCTCGGCGCTGACCACGTAGACTTCACTGGTGTTGCGCTGCACGCCCGGTTCGATGCGCACCCGCACGCGGGTTTCGCTGTCGGCGGCAACGCCGGCGCTGCTCAGGCGCTTGGCCACGGCCGCGGAAAGCTCGTCGGAACGCTGCCAGCTGGTAGTGAACTCGCCGGTTTGCGGGCGCTGCTGATCCAGGCGGAAGCCGTTGTCCTGGAAGAACTGCACAGCCACGGGCCAGACTTCGGCCGGTGGATGCTGGGCCATGACCCAACGCGAATCTCCGCTTTTCTGCAGGGTGTAGTCGCTGGCATCGGCAATCGCCGACAGCGGCTGCGGACGCGGCACCTGGTATTCGCCCTTGACGTTGTCGTCGGCGACGTTACGCGGGATTGGCAGCAACGGATCCAGACGCTTGGAGGTCTGGACATCCGGCGGCAATTGCATCGGTGCGGTTTGTTGCGCTTGCAGGTAATCGCTACCCCGGTCACGGAAGTAGCCTTCCGGGCCCCAGATCCAACCGCAGCCACTGGTGCTGGAGATAATCAAGGCAAGTGCGGAAAGTCCGGCCATTCGCTTCATGCGTTGTACTTCCTCAATTAAACCAAGACGCCGGACTGGCGCATGGCCTGCCGCAGCGGTTCGTGACAGGCGGCACTGAGCCAGGTGAGCGGCAGACGGATACCGTCCGGCATCAAGCCCATTTCGTGCAGGGCCCATTTCACGGGAATAGGGTTGGATTCGATGAACAGTGTCTTGTTCAGCGGCATCAGGGTTTCGTGGATCTCGCGGGCCTTGGCGGCATCGCCAGCCATGGCGGCGGCGCACATCTGGCTCATGGCCCGGGGGGCGACGTTGGCGGTCACCGAGATATTGCCCTTGCCGCCCAGCAGGATCAGCTCGACCGCAGTGGCGTCATCGCCGGAGTACACCAGGAAATCGCTGGGCACGCCGGCCAGGATCGCCTTGGCCCGCTGCAGGTCGCCGGTGGCTTCCTTGATGCCGATGATGTTCTTCACGCTGGACAGGCGGATCACGGTCTCGGCCTGCATGTCGCATGCGGTACGGCCTGGAACGTTGTAGAGGATCTGCGGAATGTCCACGGCCTCGGCAATGGCGCGGAAATGCTGGTACAGGCCTTCCTGGGTCGGCTTGTTGTAGTACGGAGTCACCAGCAGGCAGGCATCGGCGCCGGCGATCTTCGCGTTGGTGGTCAGTTCGATCGCTTCACGCGTCGAGTTGGCGCCGGTACCGGCAATCACCGGAATGCGCCCTGCAACCTGGGCCACCACCCGACGAATCACTTCGATGTGCTCGTTGACATCCAGAGTGGCCGATTCACCTGTGGTGCCGACCGCCACGATGGCGTTGGTGCCCTCTTGCAGGTGGAAGTCCACCAGTTTGCTCAGGCTGTCCCAGTCGAGATTTCCCTGTGCATCCATGGGTGTGACCAGTGCCACCATACTGCCCGCAATCATGCAACCGCTCCTGCCGGAAAAAGAGAGCGGTAATGGTACTGGCGCCAAGTTCCTTGCACAAGCGAAGTCCCGCGCCGTGAGCATTCCCCTGAGCGATGGTTTTCGCTACCCTTCAGGCTTTGATCGCTACCGATAAGCGTGTAAACCGGGTTATCACCTGCCTGTCGCTTCTCCAAAGCCCCATTCCTGCATTGTCAGCCCGTGTTCCGGATGTTCCGGGACCTGTCGCCGGCTGGTGGTCCGGGGCCCTGAGAAGTCGCTGGCAGCGTTTGCCCGACACCGACTTGTCAAAAGTATCGACCGCTCATCGCTTTAGGAATGCTGCATGTCCACCCCCACAGTTCGCGAACAATTCCTTGTCATCAGTGCCCTCGGCGCCAACCCCATGGAGCTGACCAACGTCCTGTGCCGCGCCAGCCATGAAAACCGCTGCGCCGTCGTGACCTCGCGCCTGACCCGGCATGGCGAGTGCAGCGCCCTGGTGCTGGAGATTTCCGGCAGCTGGGACGCCCTGGCACGCCTGGAGAGCAGCCTGCCGTTCCTGGCCAAGAAGCACGCCTTCACCGTCAATGTGGTGCGCAGCGCAGCCCTGGAAAGCCGCCCTCAGGCTCTGCCTTACGTGGCTTATGTCAGCGCGGCGTATCGCTCGGACATCGTCAACGAGCTGTGCCAGTTTTTCATCGACCACCATGTCGAGCTGGAAAACCTCACCTGCGATACCTACCAGGCTCCGCAGACCGGAGGCACCATGCTCAACGCCACCTTCACCGTGACCCTGCCCGCCGGCACCCAGATCAGCTGGTTGCGCGATCAGTTCCTGGATTTTGCCGATGCCATGAACCTCGATGCGCTGATCGAACCCTGGCGCCCACAGAACCCCATGTAAGGAAGCTCCCATGGCCGTTGCTATCGACCAACCCGTCACCGATTTCCAGGCCCCTGCCACCAGCGGCCAGACCGTCAGCCTGTCCGGCCTCAAGGGCAAGCAAGTGGTGATCTACTTTTATCCCAAGGACAGCACGCCGGGCTGCACCACCGAGGGCCAGGGCTTTCGTGATCAATACGCCGCCTTCCAGGCTGCCAACACCGAAGTCTTCGGCGTTTCCCGCGACAGCCTGAAGTCCCACGAAAACTTCAAATGCAAGCAGGAATTCCCCTTCGAACTGATCAGCGACAAGGACGAAGCCGTCTGCCAGTTGTTCGACGTGATCAAGTTGAAGAAGCTCTACGGCAAGGAATACCTGGGCGTGGACCGCAGCACCTTCCTCATCGACAAGGACGGTGTGCTGCGCCAGGAATGGCGCGGGGTGAAGGTTCCGGGCCACGTCGACGCCGTACTGGCCGCGGCCCAGGCCCTGAACAAGGCCTGAAATGACCGGGGCGGCTGAATCAGCCGCCCCGCGTATCTAGAGTAAAGGCGCCACCACCGGATCCTTCCTTGGCCAGGCATCCAGCACCGCCTTGAACAAGGTGGCCAGGGGAATCGCAAAGAAAATCCCCCAAAAGCCCCACAGCCCGCCGAACAACAACACCGCACAGATGATCGCCACCGGGTGCAGGTTCACCGCACCGGAGAACAGCAGCGGCACCAGCACGTTGCCATCCAGGGTCTGGATGATCCCGTAGACCGCCATCAGATAGATGAACTGGTCGCTCCAGCCCCATTGGAACAGCGCAATCAGCGCCACCGGCACCGTCACCACCACAGCGCCGACATAAGGCACCACCACCGAAATGCCCACCAGCAGCGCCAGCAACGCCGCGTAGTTGAGGCCCAGGGCGACGAAGGCGATGTAGGTCACGCCGCCGCAGATGACAATCTCGATGACCTTGCCGCGGATGTAGTTGGCAATCTGCCGGTTCATTTCGTGGGCAACCCGGGTAATCAGGGTGCGCTCGCGCGGCAGATAGCCGATGACCCAGCGACTGATCATGGCCCGATCCTTGAGGAAGAAAAACACCAGGATCGGCACCAGCACCAGGTAGATCATGATGTTCACCAGCAACGGCAGGCTGGACAGGGAGAAGGTCAACGCCCATTGCCCGAACTTGCCGATCTCGCCCCTGGCCGCCTCAATGGCCTGCAGCACCTGCTCGTCCGACACCAGGTGCGGGTAACGCTCGGGCAACAACAGCAACAGCGATTGCCACTTGGCGAGCATCCCGGGCAACTCGTTGAACAAGGTGACGAACTGGTGCCAGAGCAGCGGCACGACTACCAGGATAAAGACCAGCAACAAGCCCATGAACAGGGCAAACACCAACCCCACCGCCGCGCCGCCGGGCAGGCGCAGACGCTCCAGGCTCACCACCAGCCCCTGCATCAGATACGCCAGGACCATGCCCGCCAGCACCGGTGCCAGCATGCCGCCCAGGGTCAGCACAGCGGTAAAGGCCAGGAACAGCAGGACGGCGAGCACCACCGCCTCTTCATCCGAGAAGTAGCGCTGTATCCAGTCGCGTAGCACTTTGAACATCAATGATCCTTAGGTGAAGTCGATGAGCGGCCGTCAGGCCTTTTTCAGCCAGTAGCGATAGACCCCGGCATCGTCCTCTTCGCGCAGCAGGGTATGACCGGCGAGGCGGGCAAAGGTGCGAAAGTCGCGCTGGGACCCGGCATCGGTGGCAATGACCTTGAGCACCGCGCCACTGGCCAGGCGATTGAGTTCCATCTTGGCCTTGAGCAGCGGCAGCGGACAATTGAGCCCGCTGGCATCCAGCTCGGCGTCATGGGTGACAACATCGGTCATTGAACCTACTCCGATCGAAAATTCTGGCGCCTAGAATACCCTGCAAGGCAAAGCCGCCGGCAATAAACAAGCCTGACCCAGCACATACACCACTCTGACAAAGGGCTTATGGGGTAGACGCTGGAATTTGCCAGAAAGCACCTGGGATCCGCAGAGTTTTCAGCGCCTTTGTCTGGTCCCCGGACCAGCGGCCAGCTACAGTAGAGCCTTTGTCGAATAAGGCTTTGTGCATGAATTTATTGCGCCCTACCCTGCTGACGCTCGCTTGCCTGCTCGCCTCACCGGGCTTCGCCGACGACCTGCCGTCACTCGGTGATGCCAGTTCAGCCATTGTCTCGCCGCAACAGGAACATCAACTGGGCCGCGCCTGGCTGGCGCTGCTGCGCAGCCAGGTCTCGCAGCTCAATGACCCGCAGCTCAAGGACTACGTCGAAACCAGCGTCTACAAACTGGTGGAGACCAGCCAGGTCAACGACCGGCGCCTGGAGTTCATCCTGATCAACAGCCCTCAGCTCAACGCCTTTGCCGCTCCCGGCGGGATTGTCGGAGTCAACGGCGGTCTGTTTCTCAACGCCCAGACCGAAGGCGAATATGCCTCGGTACTGGCTCATGAACTGGCGCACCTTTCCCAGCGGCACTTCGCCCGCGGCGTCGAAGCCCAGCAACGCATGCAGGTGCCAATGATGGCCGCGCTGCTGGCGGGGATCGTGATTGCAGCCGCCGGTGCCGGGGATGCCGGGATCGCCACCATCGCCGGCACCCAGGCCGCGGCAATACAGGAACAGCGGCGCTTCTCCCGACAGAACGAGCAGGAAGCCGACCGTATCGGCATCCTCAATCTGGAGAAGGCCGGCTACGATCCGCGCTCGATGCCCACCATGTTCGAGCGCCTGATGCGCCAGTACCGCTTCGATGCCAAGCCGCCGGAATTCCTCTTGACCCACCCGGTCACCGAGTCGCGGATCGCCGACACCCGTAACCGTGCCGAACAGGCCAAGCAGGGCGGTACCGAAGACAGCCTGCGCTATCAACTGATTCGTGCCCGAGTGCAACTCAACTATGAAGAGTCCCCGGGCCTGGCCGCCAAGCGTTTTCGCGCGCAGCTCGACGAAAACCCGAAAAACGACATTGCGCGCTACGGCCTGGCCATCGCCCAGATCAAGGGTAGCCAGTGGAACGAGGCTCGGGAAAACCTCAAGCCGTTGCTGGCCAAGTCGCCCAATGACATCACCTACAACCTGGCCCAGATCGAGCTGGACATGGCCAACAGCCGCCTGCCGGATGCGCAAAGTCGGGTCGAGCGAATGCTCAACCTGTACCCCGGCAACTATCCGCTGAACCAGGTCCGGGTTGATCTTCTGCTCAAGCAGAACCGCCCGGCGGACGCGGAAAAAGCCCTGGAGGGCCTGCTGAAAAGTCGCCCGGATGACCCGGACGTCTGGTACCTGGTGGCGGAAACCCGCGGCCTGTCCGGCAACATCATCGGCCTGCACCAGGCGCGAGCCGAGTACTTCGCCCTGGTCGGCGACTATCGCCAGGCCATCCAGCAGCTGGACTTCGCCAAGCGCCGGGCCGGCAGCAACTTCCCGCTTTCCTCGAGAATCGATGCGCGTCAGCGCGAGATGATGGATCAGGAGCAGATGGTCAAGGACATGATGCGCTGACCTTGCCGAGAGCCACAAAAAAGCCCGCCTCATACGAGGCGGGCTTTTTATTGGGCACCCCTTAAGGCTGGCGGGTTATTCGGCCAGCTTGAAGGTAATGAAGCTGGCTCGCCCCTGACGCAGAACACGCATGGACACCGAACGATTCTTCGGTAGCGCCTTGGCGATTTCAGTGAACTCCTTCGCGGTGGTGATCGCCTGGTTGTTCAGGTGAGTGATCACATCGCCCGGCTGGAGGCCGATCAGCGCCGCAGGACCATCCTGAACTTCCTTGATGACAACGCCACCCTTGAGGTCGAAGGCTTTCTTCTGCTCATCGTTGAGTTCGATCACGGCCACGCCGAGACGGTTGCTGCTGCGCTCGACTCCGGACTTGGGCAGCATGCTCAGGTCCTTGTCTTCCTCGGGGATGGCACCGACGGTCAGCTCGACGTTCTTGCGCTTGCCGTCGCGGATCACTTCCAGATTGGCCTTGGCCCCGGCCTTCAGCGCGCCCACCAGGTGCGGCAGGTCGGCAGACATGACGATGGGCTGGCCATTGAGGCTGAGAATCACGTCACCCACTTGCAAGCCACCCTTGGCTGCCGGGCCGCCCTCCTGAACCTGAGCCACCAGTGCACCGGCGGGTTTTTCCAGGCCGAAGGACTCAGCCAGGTCTTTATTGACCTCCTGAATCACCACGCCCAGCCAGCCACGGCTGACCTTGCCACCGGTTTTCAGCTGATTGGAGACGTCCATCGCCACATCGATCGGGATGGCGAAGGACACGCCCATGAAGCCACCGGAACGGGTATAGATCTGCGAGTTGATCCCCACCACTTCACCGGCCAGGTTGAACAGTGGACCACCAGAGTTGCCCGGGTTGATCGGCACGTCGGTCTGGATGAACGGCACATAGTTTTCGTTCGGCAGGCTGCGACCGATGGCGCTGACGATGCCCTGGGTCACAGTGTGGTCAAAACCGAACGGCGAACCGATGGCCACGACCCATTGGCCGGCCTTGAGGTCCTGGGATTTGCCCAGTTTCAGCACGGGCAGGTCTTTGCCATCAATCTTCAGCAGCGCCACGTCGGAGCGCGGGTCGGTGCCGATCAGCTTGGCTTTCAACTCGCTGCGGTCGGCCAGGCGCACGAGGATCTCGTCCGCATCGGCGATCACGTGGTTGTTGGTGAGAATGTAGCCGTCCGGGGAGATGATGAAGCCCGAACCCAGAGATTGCGCCTCGCGCTGGCGATCACCGCGCGGGGAGCGCTGCTGGGGCATGCCGCGCTCGAAGAACTCCCGCAGCATTGGCGGCAGGCCTTCCAGATCGGGCATCTGCGCTGAGTTGGAAACCCGGCGATCGGGCAGTTTCTGCGTGGTACTGATGTTCACCACTGCGGGCGAGGCCTGCTCGACCAGTTGGGTGAAATCAGGCAACTCGGCTGCCTGGGCAGACACGGCCTGACCCAGCACCAGTACGGTGGCAAGAATGGTGAAGTAGGACTTCAAGCGTGGTATCGACATACGGCTCCCGTTACGACGAGCGTGGTTAAGCGATATGAAGCAGCAAATGCCGAAAAGACAGGGGTGGCACTTTTGCTCCAGGAACGACAAATAAGGTCAGAACCGAGGGGGTTCTGACCTATAAAAAAACTTTGTGGATTTTGCAAATGAAATTGCTCACCAAACATTTCATCTTCTCAATTGTGGATCAGCCATGATTGACCTCTTACACAACCAATAAAGGTTCATTGTTTGGTGGCGGCATCGAAACGCATGGACAGGGCAATACGTTCGGCGGTGCCAATCGGAATTTCCCCGACCACCGTGACCATCATTTCGCCTTCGGGGGTGGTCAAGCGCCGCGATACTGCGACAGTCGGCCCCAACTGCGAACGAGTGTCGGTCACCGCCTCACCATTGAGGGGCTCGAGGAATACGGAGAAACGCGCAAAACCATCGTCATACAGCAGGCTGTTGACCACGGACTTGGTTTGCGGATCCTTGCGGGCGCTGCTGCTGGTCAACTCGAAACCCGGAGGCAACCAGTCGGAGTGCCAGGCCTGGGTACTCTTGATCGCCGAGGCCTTGTCGCTATCCAGAACCACCGGCTTGCAGTCCGGGCTGGCACGCAGCTCGTTGTCATCCGGTACATCGGCGGTGTCCAGACGGGTGAACTGAAAGCGCTCAAGCAACTGTCCCTTGTCATTCAACAGCAGGGACTTGAGCGGCAAGCCGGTTTCCTGATCCAGGTGCAATTCAAAGCCGTAACGATGCTGGTCTCGCGGCGTGACCGCAACGATCACCGCCTGACGCCCGGCCACGCGTGACTTGCCGATAACGGCAAGTTCATACCAATTCTTGAGTTTCTGCGGATCCAGCGCACGCGCCGCAGAGTCCGGGGCATCCCCCAAGCCTGCCACCAGCGTACCGCTGACGCATTGGGTACGACCATCGACGCGCACTACCTCTTGAGCGGATCCGTCGAGCTGGATCAAACGCTCACGGACCTTTCCATCTTGGACGCGATGCCAGATGTTATGGGTAGAAAAACTACCATTGCGCTCGTAAACGAAGGTGCCCTGAAAGCTTTGCTGCCGTTCCGCTTGCCCAAGACGCTGCAACCAGTCCTGGGCTTCGTCGGCGTGGGCTGGAACCACAAACCAGCCACTGAGCAGAAGCGAGAGTAGAGGGATGGCGCGCATGATCCTCCTTAGCGGTTTTCCAGGCTTGCCGCACGGGCATAAGGCAGTGCGCTTTCAGTGCCTTTGAGTGCAGCTTGCTGCGCATGCTGACGCAGGTAGCTTGGCAGACGCTGGTCGTGCCAGCCGGGCTGACCTTGCAATACGCCATTGGCCATGGGGCCGGTGGCTTCCGAGCTTTCATTGTAGCCGGCCAAAACGGCAGGGCCTTTGACTTGTGGGGCGGCCAGGGTTGGCTGACCCGCTTGCTGGGCAAGCTCCACACCTGCGATCTCATCGTGGTTGTACAGACGTACACCCGCGAGTACCGCTACAGTCACAGACGCAGCGACCGCCAGACGACCCAGACTGCGCCAAGGTCCACGAGACGCTTTGGCCGGTACAGCTTCATCGGCCAGGGCTGCAGAAACCGCAGCGGCGATGTCCAGACGCGGAAGCAGCAACTCCTTGTGCATGGCTGCCCGGGCGATTTGATAACGGGCCCAGGTCTCACGGGTTTCCACTTCGTCGACGGCATTCAATACCCGACGCAATTCCAGTTCGTCCGCTTCGTTATCCATCACCGCGGACAGCGATTCCTGCAGGGCTTCACGACTCATGGCGGTTCCTCTCTTGGCTGTCGCCGCTGTCTCAGGTTTCCTGCAACAACGGCTGCAGGGCTT